>Ga0302187_10000574_pt1 | contig 33988 bp, 35 predicted proteins | sample II_Bog_E1_3_FD_202120 | JGI IMG/M metagenome (GOLD analysis project Ga0302187, IMG submission 202120) | Peat permafrost microbial communities from Stordalen Mire near Abisko, Sweden - II_Bog_E1_3 | ecosystem: Environmental > Terrestrial > Soil > Wetlands > Peat | place: Sweden: Abisko...
TGAGCCGGGGTTGGGGGGTCTTTGCTTCGTCGAAGGGGGCGAGCCGGGCCTTCTGGATGGCGTCCAGCGGGATCGTCTTGAGCACGCCGTCCTCCTCCAGAGTGACGGCTGCCTCGGTGCAGGTTCCGATCCAGCCCTTGAATCGCTTCTGCCCATTGAGCGGCGCGGCCGTCTGCACGCGGCAGAGCCGGCCCTGGAACCGCTGGAAGTGGGCCGCCTTCACCAGGGGCCGCTCCAGGCCCGGACTGGAGATCTCCAGGTTGCAGGTATCGCGCAGGGAGGGGAATTCCACGTCCAGCCAGGCGACGAGGCCGTCATTGGCGGCCACACAGTCGTCCAGGGTGATGGGGCGGGCGCCGTCCTCGCCGTGGTCCAGGTGGTCGATGTAGAGCCGCAGGATGGCGTCCCGGCCTTCCTTGGCGGTTTCCAGGCAGACCAGCTCGAAACCCAGCAGGGCCAGCTGCCGATCCAAGGGGGCCTTGAGTTTTTGCAGATCCATTGACCAACCTAATAAAGAGCGTTGAAGGCGGGGCCAAACCCACCCGACACGGTATGCGGAAGTTCGGAGCCCGTCGGCACCACGGCTTTCTGTGGCTCCAGAACCCGGAAAACCCAGGTCGAATTCAACAGAAGAGATTATCGCCAATCTTCCTGACCTACAAGGGGAAATACCCGGCATTCCCCTGGGGCGACAAAAGGGGCACCATGGAAATTCCTGGCTATAGGAGTTCGCAGATGGTCTTGATGCTGGATGGGAAAACCCATGCCGAACGGATGCTGGCCGATGTCCAGGCCGGGGTGGAAGGCCGGTGCGCCCGGGGGCTGCGCGCGCCCTGTCTGGCGGTGGTACTGGTGGGCGACGACCCGGCCAGCCAGGTCTACGTGCGGGGCAAGATCGCCGCGTGCGCCCGCACCGGCATCCGCTCCCTGGAGCACCGTCTCCCCGCCGACACCGCCCAGGACCGGCTGGAGGCACTCATCGCCGAGCTGAACCAGGACCCCGAGGTGGACGGCATCCTGGTACAGCTGCCCTTGCCGGCCGGGCTGGATGCCAAGCGGGTGCTGCTGGGGCTGGACCCGGCCAAGGACGTGGACGGTCTGCACCCCACCAACCAGGGGCTGCTGCTGGCCGGCCAGCGGGGCCTGCGGCCCTGCACCCCCTCGGCCTGCATCAGCATGCTCAAGGCCTATGGCATCCCCCTGCGCGGACAGCGGGCGGTGGTGCTGGGGCGCAGCGAACTGGTGGGCAAGCCCATCAGCCTGATGCTGCTGGAAGAGCATGCCACCGTCACCATCGCCCACAGCCGGACCCGGGATCTGCCCGCCCTGTGCCGGGAGGCGGATCTGCTGGTGGTCGCCGTGGGCCGCCCCGGCCTGGTGGAGGGGTCCTGGATCAAGCCCGGCGCCACCGTGGTGGACGTGGGCATCAACCGGGTGGAGCAGCTGGAGCTGGGCGAGCGGATCTTCCAGGCCGATCCGCGCAAGCTGGAGCTGCTGCGCAGCAAGGGCCACGTGCTCTGCGGCGATGTGCGGTTCGGCGAGGCGGCGGCCGTGGCCGGCGCCATCACCCCGGTGCCGGGGGGGGTGGGCCTGCTCACCATCGCCGGCCTCATGGCCAACACACTGCAGGCCGCCGAGGCCCGGGAGGCGCGTTCATGACTTCGAACTACGTCCGCAGGGAGCAGTTCCTGCCCTTCACCCGGCCCATGGTCGGGGCCGAGGAGATCGCCGAGATCATCGATTCCATCGAGTCCGGCTGGATCACCACCGGTCCCAAGGCCGCCCGCTTCGAGGACGCTCTCTGCGCCTACAACGGGGTGCCGCACTGCCTGACCATGAACAGCGCCACCACCGCCCAGGAGATCACGATGCAGGTGCTGGGCCTGCGTCCCGGGGACGAGGTCATCACCACCGCCCTGACCTGGGTCTCCACCCTGAGCACGGTGGTGCTCCAGGGCGGCGTGCCGGTGCTGGTGGACATCGATCCGGTCACGCTGAACCTGGACCCGGCCAGGCTCGAGGCGGCCATCACCCCGCGCACCAAGGGGATCATCCCGGTGCACCTCACTGGCCTGCCCGCGCCCATGGACGCCGTCTGGAAGATCGCCCAGGCCCACGGCCTGTGGGTGGTCGAGGACGCCGCCCAGGCCATGGGCGCCCACTACCGGGGCCGGAAGATCGGCGCGGACCCGCGCTCGGTGTTCTCCGTGTTCAGCTTCCACCCCAACAAGAACATGACCACCGGGGAGGGCGGCGCCATCGTCTGCCATGATGAGGCGCACGTGGCCCGGATCAAGGCCCTGCGCTTCCATGGGATCGAAAAGGACGCCTGGAAGCGCGCCGGCAAGGACGGCAGCCCGCACTTCGATGTGCTGGAGCCGGCCCGCAAGGCCAACTTCATGGACCTGCAGGCGGCCATGGGGCTGCATCAGATCCAGAAGCTGGACGGGTTCAACCGCGTGCGGGAGCACCTGTTCCGCCGCTACCTGGACCTGCTGGGGGACGTGGAGGAGCTCCGGCTGCCCGTCCCGGGCGACGCGGTGCACGGCCACTGCTACCACCTGTTCGTGGCGCGCATCCGCCCGGAAAAGGCGGGCATGGACCGGGACACCTTCGTGGCCCGGCTCAAGGAGGAGAACATCGGCACCGGCATCCACTACCGGCCGGCCCACGTGCACAGCTTCTACCGGGACTACTACGCCCGGCACGCCCACGCCCTGCCCCAGGACGGGCTGCCGCACACCGAGTGGAGCGGCGAGCGCCTGCTGAGCCTGCCCCTGTGGCCCGGCCTCACCGAGGCGGACCAGGACCAGGTGGTGGCGGCCATCCGCCAGGTGCTGGCGCGGAAGGGGTGAGCGGAAACCCCTCTCCGGACACCCCGTAAAGATATCGGCAGGACCGGCCTCCAAGGCCGATCCCACCGATGTCAGGCTATTCGCGCTCCGGGGAATCGCTACTCCAGGACCACCCAGACCCGCCGGCTGTCCTTGACGCCCTGGACCAGGCTCATCATGGCTTCGGAAAGCTGCTTGCCCTTGGAGGAGCCGTCGCCCAGGTCCACGACCATGACCACGTCCTCGCTGCTGGCCGGCAGGCTCACGCTGCGGGGGAACTCCCGATCCACCTTGGCGGATTCCGGATGGGAGGGCGGGTCGGGGATCTTGAACCCCAGGCCTCCTTCCAGGGAGTCCGTGCTGGTACGGAACAGGGAGGCCAGCGCCACGATGGCCGAGCCGGAGGGCTTGATCTTGTCCCGCTCCCAGAACGATATGGAGGCCTGGTCGACCCTGAGGGCTTCGGCCATCTCTTCCTGGGACCATCGCCAGGTGAGCCGCACGGCTTTGATGCGATCACCCAGAGAGGAGATGGACAGGGGCGCGTCGGAATTTGAATCGAATCGCTTCAAGTTGATCACTCCTACCGTTTAATGCGGAAAACTGGATGCCTGGACGGATTGCAGCGGCACTTCACTTGGATGACGCATGGGGTGCATGTGTTCCATCCCCGATGCGGCCTGAATGAGAAAAAAGCTAGATGCGTTCGTGGGGGAGGGTGGGGACCGGTGCATAAAGGGCTGTTGCCGGGTCGACCAAGTATAGGTTACTTATCCGTCCGGTGTACGCACAAGCGTACTGCTGAATTTGATCCGCGAACCGGGTTTGTTGATACCCGTCCCGAAATATACTACCCCAGATGGGGTTGAATGCAGATTCTAATTGATCATCAAGCTGGGCCAGGATTTTTTTTTCCGCGGCCAGCTGGACCCGGGCGGAGGCCACCGCCTCCCGCAGTCCGCCGGCTTCCCGGTCCAGGGCCTGCAGGGTCTCCGAAGACAGGCGCGAGGCCAGTACCCGGCGCTGCTGCTGGTTGTGCCGGAGGGCATCCTCCAGCAGGGACAGTCGCAGCTCGGACTTGCGCCGGACCGTCTCGAAACGCACGAAATCCTGCAACTCGTTTGCTTGGTCCTCCAACTGCTCAAGGGTGTAGGCCAGTTCCGGGATGAGCAGCAGCGTGTGCCAGGAAACATTCTTCTTGGAGCGCAGGATATCGCCGTATATGTGGTCGCCCACATACATGACCTCCTCGCCGAAGGCCCCCAGCTGCTGCTCCAGCCACAGGGCGTTGCCGCCCATGAAGGCGCGGGTCTGGCCGGGCAGGGCCTCGGGCGCCTGGGCCTTCTCGAAGAAGCCGGGCTTGCAGGCGCTCACGACGACCAGTTCGAAATAGTCCATCCAGTTGGGGTGGGCCGGATCCTCGGCGTCCAGCAGGAAGCGGAGCACCCCATCGGTGAACCGCCACTCGCTGTTGCTCAGGACGAACAGCTTCTTCCCGGCCCGCTGCCAGCGGCCCAGGGCGGCGGCCAGTTCCGGGTCGCGCAGGATGTACAGTTCGGGGTTGTCCAGGATCCGGGCCTTCATGACGCCATTGCGGTGGGCGGTGTCGATGGCCCAGCGCACATCCTGGAAGATCTGCAGGCAGTCCCTGCCAAGGATCCGCCCGGCGTCCAGGCCATCCACCAGGACGGCGTACAGATGGCATTCGGGGATCTCGAACAGGGTATCGATGCTGCGGAACCCCGCGGCGGTCGCCACCACGCGCCGCCGGCCGTAGACCTGGGCGATCTGCTCCGGGTCCATGATCCGGGTGCCGTGGCAGGCCCGGGCCACCTGCCGGGCGCTGTCCAGCTTCAGGAGGTTGCCCCGGCCGCCGTCCAGCACCAGGCCGCGGATGGCGAACCCGGGGTCGAAGTGGGTGTCCAGCAGGTACGGGGGATAGTCCCGCTCCGCCACCAGGAGCTCGACCGAGGTGTGGTAGGCCAGCTCCTCGATCTCCGGGGTGCGGTAGTGGCTGAGGGTGTAATCCATGTCGAAGCCCAGGGCCTTGATGTCCCGGAAATGCAGGTTCCGCAGCGGGAACACCTTGCGCGCATGCGGCAGCTGGACCTCGGTCCGGGGCTCCACGAAGCGGGGGATGGGCAGCAACGCCGAGATGACATTCTTCATTTAGTCCACTTTCATGGCGAACGGCTTGAACCCGCGGTTCTTGAGCTTGACGGCGGTGGCGTCCACCGAGACCCGGGGCCCGGACTGGACCAGCCGGACCTTGAACAGGCCCTTGTCGATGATGACGCCGGCCGGGAAGCCGGCGGCCCGGACCCGGCCGGCCATGCGCTGGGCTTCATCCTGGTCCGGGGTGGAGATGAGCTGCAGGGTCCAGCGCGGACCGGATTCGGCCGGAGCCGGCTCCACGGGCGCTGGCTTGCCGTCCTTGGCCTTGGTCTTGTCCTTCCCCTTATCCTTATCCTTATCTTTGCCCGTGGCCGGGGGCCGGGGATCGCCGGCGGGGTCCGGGGGGGGCGCGGCCGGGGTGGCGGCCGGCGGCGGCGGAAGGTCCACCATGGCGTCGGCGCCGGCACTGGCCAGGGCCTTGAGCTGTTCGTCGATGGCGGCGGGCAGTTCCTGCAGGTCCTCCCCGGCCCCGCGGGGCGCGGGGCGGCGCAGCGCGGCACTCTGCTTGCCGACCTGGACCCCCAGCACGTAGCAGAGGGTGAGCAGGCCCACGCCCACTGCCGTCACCATGAGGATGGTCTGACGGCTCAGAATGACGGTCTGCGAATCACGACTGGGCATGGGGAATTATACCGGGGGAGGCTCCTCATCGGGGGGGGGATGACGGTATCATCGGGCCGGAGCCTGTCTCCGCCTGGAACCTGCCATGACCCCTGCCGCTGTCTCCTTCCTGCCCATCCTACTGCTGTTCCTTCTCGCCCTGGGGGTGGGCGCGGCCATCCTGGTGATCTCCGGCTGGGTGCTGCCCGGGCTGCTCAAACCGAACAATCCCCAGAAGACCAAGCTCACGCCCTATGAGTGCGGTGTGCCGCTGCGCCAGGACGGGGCCCGGCACCGCTACAGCGTGAAGTTCTACCTGGTGGCCATGCTGTTCATCCTGTTCGACGTGGAAGCGGCCTTCCTGCTTCCCTGGGCGGTCCAGTTCAAGACCCACCTGGGAACCTTCTGGGCCATGCTGAGTTTCGTGGCCACCCTGCTGGTGGGCTACATCTACGCCTGGGGCAAGGGTGCCCTGGATTGGGAGCGCTGATATGGGTGCGATCGACCTCGATGATGCGGTGCTGACCACCCGTCTGGACGCAGTGATCAACTGGGGCCGCAAGAACAGCCTGTGGCCCATGCCGTTCGGCACCGCCTGCTGCGCCATCGAATTCATGTCGGTGATGGCCTCCCGCTACGACATGTCGCGGTTCGGCGCCGAGGCCATGCGCTTCAGCCCCCGGCAGAGCGACATGCTGATGATCCTCGGGACCATCACCAACAAGCAGGCCCCGGTGCTCCGGCAGATCTACGCCCAGATGGCCGAACCCAAGTGGGTGGTGGCGGTGGGCGTGTGCGCCTCGTCGGGCGGGATGTACCGCACCTACGCCACCCTCCAGGGGGCCGACCGGGTGATCCCGGTGGACGTGTACGTGCCGGGCTGCCCGCCCCGCCCGGAGACCATGCTCTACGGGGTCATGGAACTGCAGAAGAAGATCTCCCGGGAATCGCTGTCGGCCCGCAAGGAGCACATCGAGCGGTTCTACGCCTCCATGGCCCGCCAGGAGGAGCTGCAGGAGGCCAAGGGCCTGAGCAGCCAGCAGGTGGTGCGGGAGATGGTGGTGGCGGCCGGCGAACAGGGCGGTCAGCAAATCTGGTGAGCCTTTTGGGGATAGACATGGTGATCGAACAGATCGAAGCACAGCTGCCGGGGGCCATCCTGGACCGCCACGATTTCCGCGGCGACACCACCATCGTGGTGGATGGCGCCCGCCTGCTTGAGGTGGTGGACTGCATCTTCCGGGAAGGTTTCCAGATGCTGCTGGACGTCACCGCCGTGGACCTGGAAACCCGGGAACTCCGGTTCGATGTGGTCTACCATCTGCTGAACCTGGTGAGCCAGGACCGGCTGCGCATCAAGGTCCAGGTGGGGGAGGGGGTGGCGCTGCCCAGCCTGACCAGCCGCTTCAAGTCGGCCAACTGGTCCGAGCGCGAGGTGTTCGACCTGTTCGGCATCCCCTTCACCGACCACCCCGGCCTGGAGCGCCTGCTCATGTGGCCGGATTTCCCGGGCCATCCGCTGCGCAAGGACTACCCCCTGGACGGGGGCGATCCGTTCTGCAACCAGGATATCGGCGCCTCCTACGCTCCCCTCGCCCGCTCCCTGAACGCCTGAGATGACCATGGAACCTTCGAAATACGCCCAGCCCGTCCCCTCCGGTCCCGTCGACGGCGAACGCATGACCGTCAATATGGGCCCCTCCCATCCCTCCACCCACGGCACCCTGCACATCGTGCTGGAACTGGACGGCGAATTCATCCTCAAGGCCACGCCCATCATCGGCTACCTGCACCGGGGGGTGGAGAAGCTGGGCGAGAGCCTGACCTACCAGCAGTTCATCCCGCTCACGGACCGGCTGAACTACTGCAGCTCGCTCATGAACAACGTGGGCTACACCCTGGCGGTGGAGAAGCTGCTGGACATCCAGGATCCGCCCCGGTCCCGGGTGCTGCGGGTGCTGTGCTCGGAGCTGGCGCGGCTCGGCGACCACCTGGTCTGCGTGGGCATCAACGCGGTGGACATCGGCGCGTTCACCGCCTTCCTGTACCTGTTCCGGGAACGCGAGACCATCTACGACCTGTTCGAGATGATGGCCGGGCAGCGGCTGCATTCCAGCTTCACCCGCATCGGCGGGCTGTTCCGGGACATCCCGCCGGAATTCGAGCCGCTGTGCGGGCAGTTCGTGGAAAGTGTCCAGCGCACCATCGACGAGATGGAGGGCCTGCTCACCCACAACCCCATCTGGGCGGACCGCACCAAGGGGGTGGGCTGCATCACCCCGGAGAACGCCATCAGCTGGGGCTATACCGGTCCCTGCCTGCGCGCCGCCGGCGTGGCCCACGATCTGCGCAAGGCCCAGCCCTACCTGGACTACGAGACCTACGATTTCGACATCCCGGTGGGCACCACGGGCGATGTGTACGACCGCTACCTGGTCCGCACCGAGGAGATGCGCCAGTCCGTGCGGATCATCCGCCAGTGCCTGGACCGGCTCAAGCAGATCGGCCCCGGTCCCGTCATCATCGACGACTACAAGATCGCCCTGCCGCCCAAGGAGAAGGTCTACACCCGGATGGAAAGCCTCATCCACCACTTCAAACTGATCATGCACGGCATCGACATGCCGGTCGGCGAGGTCTACCGGGCCACCGAAGCGGCCAACGGCGAACTGGGCTTCTACCTGGTCTCCCACGGGGCCAAGAGCCCCTACCGGATCCACGTGCGGCCGCCCTGCTTCCCCATCTTCAGCAGCTTCGACGAGCAGGTGCGCGGCCGGATCATCGCCGACGCGGTGGCGGTGCTGGGGGCCATGAATGTCATCGCCGGGGAGCTGGACCGGTAGGAGAGGCCTGCGCCCCCTCCTGGCCCATGTAGACGTTTTGATTACACTGGGCCTTGAGGGGGTGCTCCGTGCGTCAGGTTTCCTTCCGCGATTTCCGGCTTCAGGGCGCCAAGGCCCTGGGCAAGTTGGGGCCAGGCGAGGCCGTGGTGCTGTGCGGCCGCCAGGGGCCCGCCTACATCCTGATCCCGGTCGAGCCCGGGGCGATGGAGGCCCAGGAGGATGAACTGAAGACCGCCATGGCGCTGGCCGCCATGCGCGAGTCCTGGCGGCAGGCCGAGGCGGCGGGCCTCGCCCGGCTGACCATGGACGAGATCGATGCGGAAATCGCCGCGGCCAGGAAGGAACCCCAGGTGTCCGGGAAGGGGAAAGCTTCTTGATTCGACTGGTCGTGCTGGACACCAACATCCTGGTTTCGGCGGGACTCACCCAGGGGCCCCCCGCGCACCTGGTGGAACGGACCCTGCGGCGGGAACTGGCCCTGATCGTCTGCCCTGGCATCCTCCGGGAATACCTGGAGGTCCTGCATCGGCCAAAATTCCATTCCGCCGGATTTCCTCCAGCGTGGCTGGATCGGCTGTTGAGCCTGGCGGCACGGCTGCCCATGGACCCTCCGACCTGGTCGCTCCCCCTGCCGGACCCGAAGGATGCGGTGTTCCTTGGGGCGGCCAGGGCGGCGGGAGCGGTGCTGGTGACCGGGAATCTCAAACACTTTCCGCCCGAGGCCCGCCGGGGCGTGGCGGTCCAAGCACCCCATGGGTTTCTGGTGTCGCTCGGTCGGTAGGATCGACCCCGAGCGGGTTCCATCGAGCCTCAGCCGATGCGCGCGCCGCTCTGGCTGTCGAACAGGTGCACCGCCGCTTCGGGCAGGTCCAGTCGCAGTTCCTGCCCCGGGGCGGCGTCCAGCCGGTGCGGAACCGCCACGCAGAAGGGCGCGCCGCCGGCCCGGCCGTAGCAGTGGGTCTCGGCGCCGGTAGGCTCCACCAGCTCCACGGTCATGGCCACCGGCCCCTGGGGGTCCAGCCGCGCTTCGCCGGGGCGGATCCCCAGGGTGACGGCCCGGCCCGGCTCCAGCGGTCCGGGCGCCGACGGCAGGGGGAAGCGCGCACCGCCGAGGGTGAGCAGGTGGGCGCCATCGGGGCCGGCGGCCACGGTGCCAGCCACCAGGTTCATGGCCGGGGAGCCCAGGAAGCTGGCCACGAACAGGTTGGCCGGGCGGTCGTACAGCTCCAGGGGGGGACCCGACTGCTCGATGCGGCCGGCGTTCATGACCACGATCCGGTCGGCCAGGGTCATGGCCTCGATCTGGTCGTGGGTCACGTAGATCACGGTGTTGCCCAGGCGCTGGTGCAGGGCCTTGATCTCGGTGCGCATCTGCACCCGCAGCTGGGCGTCCAGATTGGACAGGGGTTCGTCGAACAGGAACAGGTCCGGTTCCCGCACCACGGCCCGGCCCATGGCCACCCGCTGGCGCTGGCCGCCGGACAGGGCCCGGGGCAGGCGGTCCAGGCAGGGGGTGAGATCGAGCATCTGGGCCACGGCCTCGATGCGGGGCCGGAACGCCGCCTCGGGCTCCTTGCGCAGCCGGGGGCCGAAGGCGATGTTCTCGAACACGGTCAGGTGCGGGTAGAGGGCGTAGCTCTGGAACACCATGGCGATGCGCCGCTGCTGGGGCGGCAGGTGGTTGGCGCGCCGGCCCTGCAGCCGCAGCTCGCCTTCGCTGATGTCCTCCAGCCCGGCCACCATGCGCATGAGGGTGGTCTTGCCGCAGCCGCTGGGACCCACCAGCACCACGAACTCGCCGTCGGCGATCTCCAGGTCGACGCCGTCCACCACCCGCGCGTCGCCGAAGCGTTTGACGATTCCCAGCAACTGCACGGCGGCCATGGCTGCCCTCATATGGGTAGAATGAAAACCAAACCCGTTCCGACGTACTCCGCGCTTATACGTTGTCGCTGGAATCAGATGTGTCCAGCGTATCATCCGTTGCGCCAAGGATCCCCACCCAACCCCATTCCCATCCGTCCGGAGGAAGTCATGCAGGCTCGTCTTTCCCAACGATTGACCCAGGTGGCAGGCGCCCTCGCGGCGGCCGGCCTGTTCACGTTCCTGGCCCCCGCGGCCCAGGCCGATACGGTGCGCGTCACCGTGGCCTACTACAGTGACCAGACCGAGCCGTACTTCAAGGAGATGGCCGCCGCCTTCGAGAAGGCCAACCCGGGCAACACGATCAAGATCGAGATGGTGAACTGGGACACCCTGCAGCAGAAGCTGCAGACCGACATCGCCGGCGGCAGCAACGCCGACCTGGCGATCATCGGCACCCGCTGGCTGCTGGACTTCGTCAAGGACGACATGGCCGAGCCCCTGGACGGCTACATGAACCCGACCTTCAAGGGCCGCTTCATCGGCGCCTTCCTGGCCCCCGGCCAGATCGGCGGCAAGACCTATGGGCTGCCCATCGCCGCTTCGGCCCGGGCCCTGTACTACAACAAGGCGACCCTGACCAAGGCCGGGTTCCCGGCCGGTCCCCGGACCTGGGACGAGGTGATCGCGGCCTCCAAGAAGATCAAAGCCGCCGGCGGCTACGGCTTCGGCCTGCAGGGCAAGGAGATCGAGACCGACGTGTACTGGTATTACAGCCTGTGGACCAACGGCGGCGATGTGGTGGGGGCCAACGGCAAGGCGGCCTTCGCCTCGCCGGCCGGGATCAAGGCGGCCACCCTGTACAAGTCGATGATCGACCAGGGTCTCACCCAGCCCGGCGTCACCAACTACAGCCGCGAGGATGTGCAGAACCTGTTCAAGCAGGGCCGGGTCAGCATGGTGATCTCGGCGCCCTTCCTGGCCAAGCAGCTGAAGAAGGAGGCCCCGACCCTGCAGTACGGCATCGCCCCGGTGCCCATGGGGACCACCCACGCCACCTACGCGGTGACCGATTCCATGGTCATGTTCAAGAACTCCAAGGCCAAGGCCACCGCGTGGAAGTTCCTGGACTTCCTGTTCACCAAGGCGCCCCGGGTGGCCTTCACCAGCCGTGAGGGCTTCCTGCCCACCACCCGCGAGGAGGCCACCGCCCCGGCCTTCGCCGACAGCGACACCAAGGCCTTCGTGAGCCTGCTGCCCACGGCCCGCTTCGCGCCCACCATCACCGGCTGGGAGGACACCGCCAAGGCGGTGAGCGACGCCATGCAGGCGGTCTACCTGGGCAAGGCCAAGCCGGCCGACGCCCTCAGGGCCGCCGCCGCCGAGGCCGACAAGGCCCTGGGCAAGTAGGCCCCATGCGGCGCAGCGCCGGTGCCCGGCAGCCTTCCCAGACCCGCCTGAATCCATGGGTCCTGATCCTGCCCAGCCTGGCGCTGGCGCTGTTCGTGATCGGCTATCCGCTCTACAACATCGTGTTCCAGTCCGTGCACGCGGTCTCCCGGTTCGGCCTGATCCGGGGCTTCTGCGGCCTGGACAACTTCCGCCAGGTGTTCGCCGACCCGGTCTTCCTGGCCTCCCTGGTGCGCACCGTGTGGTGGACCCTGGGCGTGGTGGGCGGGGCCGTGCTGGTGGGCCTCCCGGTGGCGCTGGTGCTGAACCAGGACTTCTACGGCCGGGGCCTGGCCCGGGTGCTGGTGATGCTGCCCTGGTCGGTGTCCCTGACCATGACCGCCATCGTCTGGCGCTGGGCCTTCAACGACGAGTACGGCATGGTCAACGTGACCCTGCAGCGGCTGCACCTGATCTCCGGCCCGGTGCACTGGCTGGCCAGCTCCACCCTGGCCTTCCCGGTGGAGATCCTGGTGGGCATCCTGGTGTCGGTGCCGTTCACGGTGACCCTGTTCCTGGGCGGCCTGGCCTCGGTGCCGGGGGACATCTACGAGGCCGCGCGGGTGGAGGGGGCCAGTTCCTGGCAGCAGTTCCGCCGGCTGACCCTGCCGCTGCTGCGGCCGTTCATCAACATGGCCATCGTGCTGAACGTGATCTACGTGTTCAATTCCTTCCCCATCATCTGGGTGATGACCCAGGGCGGCCCCAGCAACTCCACCCACATCCTGGTGACCTACCTGTACGAGCGGGGCTTCCGCCTGGGCAAGCCGGGCGAGGCGGCGGCGGTGTCCCTGATCATGCTGCTGCTGCTGTTCGCGGCCACCGCCCTGTACCTGAAGATCCAGCCCCGGGAAGGGGGGGCGGCCTGATGCGCGCGTTCGCCGACCGGCGCAAGCTCCGCCGCAGCCTCTACTGCTGGCTGGCCCTGGCCCCGCTGGTGGTGATCATCCTGTTCCCCTTCGCGGTGATGTTCCTCACGGCGGTGAAGCCGCCCGAGGAGGTGTTCATCTACCCCGCCCGCTGGCTGCCCAGCCACTTCCGCTGGGCCAATTTCAGCGACATGTGGGTGGCCACCCGGTTCGGCCGGGCCCTGGAAAACAGCCTGCTGGTGAGCCTCAGCTCCATGCTGCTGGCCATCGTGGTGAGCGTGCCGGCGGCCTACGCCCTGGCCCGCGCCACCTTCCGGGGGCAGGGCGCCTACCGGCAGTTCCTGCTGGTGACCCAGATGCTTTCGCCCATCCTCCTGGTCATCGGGCTGTTCCGCCTGGCGGCCATGATCCACTGGAACGGCGGCAACCTGGTGGACACCCGCCTGAGCGTGGTGGTGGCCTATGCGGCCTTCAACATCGCCTTCGCCGTGTGGATGCTGTCGTCCTACTTCGCCACCATTCCCCGGGATCTGGAGGAGGCGGCCTGGCTGGAGGGCTGCGGCCGGGCCCGGGCCATGCTCAAGGTGTTCCTGCCGCTGGCCGCGCCGGCCCTGGGGGTCACGGCCATCTTCACCTTCATCAACGGCTGGAACGAGTTCGCGGTGGTCTACACGCTGATCCGGTCCGATGCCAACAAGACCCTCACCGTGCAGATCACCGACCTGGTGGCGGGCCGCTACACGGTGGAATGGCACCAGGTGATGGCGGCCACCCTGCTGGCCACCCTGCCGGTCTCGGTGCTGTTCGCCTGGCTGCAGCGCTACCTGGTGAAGGGACTGGCGCTGGGGGCGGTGAAGTAGCCTCCTACCCCACCGGCTCCCCCAGCTCGGCCACGAAGGCGTTCATCCGCTCGGTATGGGCCTCCAGGGAGCCCAGCAGGGCCAGCTGGTTGCGGCAGCGGTCCAGGTTGTGGTCCGGACGGTGGATGCGGAAGTAGTGGTCGCCTTCCAGGTGGTCGGTGAGGAAGCGCACGGCGGTTTCGAAGGTGAGCAACTGGCCGGCCAGCACCAGCCGTTCCCGTTCGGCCGGCAGCAGGGTGCCGCCGGTGCCTTCCAGGTAGCCCCGGGCCAGGGCCTGGAACATGGGCAGCCGCACCTGCAGGGTCGGGTCCGGAGCGTCCTCGGCCACGGGATTGGTGCCGGTGCGCACCATGTCGCCGAAGTCGTACAGGCTCAGGCCGGGCATGACCGTGTCCAGATCCAGTACGCAGATGCCTTCCCCGGTGCGGTCGTCCAGCAGGATGTTGTTCAGCTTGGTGTCGTTGTGGGTGATGCGCTCGGGGATGCCGCCGGCGGCCTGCAGGGATAGCAGGCTGTCGGCCAGGGCTTCCCGGTCCAGCAGCTGGCGGAGCTCCGGGGCCACCGCGGCGGCGCGGCCGCAGCGGTCCTCCGCCAGAGCCTGCTTCAGGGCCTCGACCCGGGCGCAGGTGTCGTGGAAGCGGGGAATGGTCTCGAACAGGCGCGGCCCGTCGTAGTCCATGAGCAGGCGCTGGAAGGCGCCGAAGGCCCGGGCCGCGGCGTGGGCCTGGGCCGGGGTCTGGATGATGTCGAGGCTGCTGGCGCCTTCCACGAACAGGTAGCAGCGCCAGACCCGGCCCTCCGGGTCTACCAGGCACACGGCTCCGGCCCGGGTCTCCACCAGGGTCAGCACCCGGCGGGTGGTGTCCTGGACGCCGGCGGCCTCCAGCTTGCGCCGGATGTGCCGGGTGACCCGGGCCACGTTCTCCATGAGCCGGAGCGGCTCGCGGAAGATGTGGGCGTTGATGCACTGCAGGACGTAGCGCTTCCGGGTGGCGCCGCGGCGGAAGGTGGCGGCGAAGGTCGCGTTGATGTGGCCGTTGCCGTAGAGGCTGCCCTCCAGGAACCGCCCTGGAATGCGGAACTGGGCGGTGACGGCCTTCAGGTCGGCCAGGGTCGGGGGTGGGGTCATGCGCGGCTCCACAGGCAGGGCGGGTACTCGCCGGCCTGGACCAGGTCGCGGATCCGGGCCGCCACGGTGGCCTTGTCCTCGCGGTAGGTCACCCCGCACCAGCGATCCTCGCTGGCCAGGACGCTCACGCTGGCCTGGCCGGCCCGGATCAGGCTGTCCACGGCGGTGGACAGGTAGAACTCGGCGCGGGGGTCCTGGCCCGAGCCCCGCAGGAAGTCGGCGAAGCCTTCCTGGAGCTGGGCGAACAGGGCGGGGCGGAAGCCCCAGATGTTCATGGAGACCGGCTCCTGGCCGGTGAAGCGGCGCTCGCCGCCGTCCGGGTCCCGCTCCCGGCAGCCGGCCGCGTCCGCTTCCAGGCCGGTGTGCTCTTCCAGCCCCCGCAGCAGCCCGGCGCCGTCCACCTGGCAGATGCCCCGGGCCACCGGACCGTGCTCGGACAGGGTGTTGGCCATGCGGAAGGCGACCATGGCATAGGCGTCCGGAGCGGCCCCGGGCCGGGCCAGGAACTCGGTCAGGGCCTGGAAGGCCCGGCGGCCGTAGAAGTCGTCGGCGTTGATGGCCAGGAAGGGGGCCCGCACCTGCGTCCCCGCCGCCAGGATGGCCTGGCCGGTGCCCCAGGGCCGGGTCCGGCCCGGCGGCGGCCGGAATCCGGGCGGCAGCTGGTCCAGTTCCTGGAAGGCGTAGGCCACCTCCAGCCATGGGTGGTAGCGGGAGCCCACCTCCCGATGGAATTCCGCCTCCAGCTCCCGGCGGATCACGAACACCACCCGCTCCACCCCGGCCCGCCGGGCGTCGAACAGGGCGTAGTCCAGGACCTTCTCGCCCTGGGGGCCCACCGGCTCCAGCTGCTTGAGGCCGCCAAAGCGGGAGCCCATGCCGGCGGCCATGATGACCAGTTCGGGGGTCACGGCCGGTTCGCCTGGAACCAGGTCCAGGTCTGGCCCAGGCCGTCGTCCAGGGCGGTGCGGGGGGTCCAGCCCAGTTCGCGGGCGGCCTTGCCCGGATCCAGGACCGAACGGCGCTGCTCGCCGGGGATGCCGGGCAGGTGTTCGATGGCGGCCGGATCCAGGCCGGAGGCGGCGCATAGCCGCTCGGCCAGGGTGCGCACCGAGGTCTCCCGGCCGGTGCCCAGATTGAACACCCCGGTGGCCCGCCGCGCCAGCGCCAGGCTGGCGGCCTCCGCCAGATCGGGGGCGTAGACGAAGTCCCGGGTCTGCGCGCCGTCGCCGTTGATGCGCGGCGCCAGGCCGTTCCGAAGCCGCTTGGCGAACACCGCCACCACCCCCGCTTCGCCCTTGGTGCCCTGGCGGGGCCCGTAGACGTTGGCGAAGCGCAGGGACGCGCTGGCCAGCCCGCGCTGCACGGCGTAGGCATGCAGATACTTGTCGACGGACAACTTGGCCACGCCGTACGGGTTCAGCGGGGTTTCCGGATGATCCTCGGCCTGGGGGCCGGCGGCCTCGCCGTAGATGGCGCCGCCGCTGGAGGCGAAGCCGAAGTAGCGCATGCCGGCGGCCAGGCCCGCCTCCACCAGGCGCAGGGTGCCCAGGATGTTCTCGGTGGCGTCCCGGACCGGATCGGCGCAGCTGATCCGCACATCGATCTGGGCGGCCAGGTGGAACACGGCCTCCGGCCGCACCGCCGCCACCTCCTGGGCCAGCCGGGCGTCCTGCAGTTCCAGGCCGATGAAGCGGGCCCCGGGGTGCAGGTTGCTCCGGGAGCCGGAGCTGAGGTTGTCCAGGACCCAGACCTGGTGCCCTTCGGACACAAAGCGGTCCACCACGTGGCTGCCGATGAACCCGCAGCCTCCGGTCACTAGTATGCGCATGGGCCCTCTGAAAAAACCGTCCGTATCCTGAACAACAATACCAGGATCAACGGGTTCGGGTCACCTTCAGCCATCCTGGACGGCGCACTTCGCAGCGCAGGTCTCCCGTGGGGCGATGGTATCATGCCCCACCCCCCCCTGGCGCCGCGTGGCGCGTGCCCCAGCCGATCGGAGTCCCGCCCCATGTCCAACCCCGTCCAGCCCTTTTCGGACAGTCTGTTCGCCGCTGTGCCCCGACAACTGCCGTCCCTGGACCCCGGCTTCCGGCCCCTGTCGGTGGGGGTGCGGGCCTTCCGGCGGGAGCTGGCGCGCCAGCCGCGCCGGGAGGTGCTGCGTCTGGCCCTGGAGCAGGGGCCCGAGGCCGTCAGCCGGATGGACCTGGAGCTGTTCCCCGATGGTGCCGGCCGCGAGGCCGACAACCTGCGCTACGCCGGATGGGTGCTGCACTTCCTGCTGTGGTCCCGGGGCGGGCGGCGGGTCTGGATGCAGGGGCCGGCCGGGCTGTGCGCGGCCCTGGCGGCCCAGTACGGGCCGGACGGGACCCACGCCTTTGCGGCCCGGATCATGGCCCAGGCCTACGCCGGGCCGTTCCAGGTGCGGATCGTGGCGGATCCAGCCGAGCTGCCTGGCGCTCGCCTCCAGGCCCTGGCCCTGGGCGGCCACCGGGACGGGTGCCGGATCGGCTTCGATCTGGGCGCCAGCGACTACAAGGTCGCGGCGGTGCAGGACGGCACCACGGTGTTCAGCGCCGAACTGCCCTGGGATCCCCGCGGCCAGGCCGACCCGGCCTACCACTACGCGCAGATCGACGAGGGGCTGCGCCTGGCTGCCGGGCACCTGCCCCGGGTGGACGCCATCGGCGGCAGCTCCGCGGGCATCCTGGTGGACAACCGGATCCGGGTCGGCTCCCTGTTCCGTTCGGTGCCCGCCGAAGCCTTCGCCACCCAGGTGGAGACCCTGTTCGAACGGCTGCACCAGGCCTGGGGGGTGCCCCTGGAGGTGCGCAACGACGGCGAGGTCACCGCCCTGGCCGGGTCCCTGTCCCTGGGCCTGACCGGCATCCTGGGCCTGGCCATGGGCTCCAGCGAGGCGGCCGGGTTCCTGGACCGGGGCGGCCACATGACCGGCTGGCTGGACGAGCTGGCCTTCGCTCCCATGGACGCCAGCACCGATGGGGCGAGCGACGACTGGTCCGGCGGGATCGGCATCGGCGGGGGTTACTTTTCCCAGCAGGGCGTGGACCGGCTGGCGCGCCTGGCCCAGCTGCGGTTCGCGCCGGGACTTGGCCTGCCCGAGCGCCTGAAGGTCGTGCAGCAGCGGGTGGAACTGGGCGATCCGGCCGCCCGGGCCATCTTCGAAAGCATCGGCGTGCACCTGGGCTACGCGCTGCCCTGGTACGCGGAGTTCTACGACTTCGACCACCTGATGATCCTGGGCCGGGTGACCTCGGGCGCGGGCGGCGAGACCATCCTGGCCCGGGCCCGGGAGGTGCTGGAGCAGGAGTTCCCGGAACTGGCCGGGCGGATCGCCATCTTCCTGCCCGACGAGCGCAGCCGCCGGGTCGGCCAGGCCGCCGCGGCGGCCAGCCTCCCGGCACTCTAGGAGCCCGTCTACGTATTGATCCGTGTCCCAGACTGTCGCCAGAGTCGTTTTTCTGGGAACGTTCCGACCTTCCGCTCCTGCGTCGCTCCAGGTCAGACCATTCCCAGAAAAACGGAGAGCAGAAGTGCCGGTAGGCGCCGGCAGAGTGATCGAAAGGCAATATAGGGCCTTTTAACCGCAGGTTCAGGCCCCCAGACTTCAGGAAGCGGCCCTAACCAGCTTCAGGAGGTTGTGGGCAGTACAGACCAGCTGCCACTCGGCCGTTACCTTGGCAAGGCCCCTGAGCAGGAACTGGCGGAAGCCCATGGCCTGCTTGATCTGGCCGAACACCGGTTCGACCACCTGCTTTCTCAGCCGGTAAGGGCTCCGCCATCCGCCTCGTTTCAGCTTGTCCCGCATAGCTGCGATCAGGCTTCCCGGTTGGCCGTTCTTCGCATGGATCGCGGCATCGGAGCCGTGTTTCTGGCGTTCCGTCGCGATGTAGGTTCTGATGTGCCGGGCTGCCATGCCAGCCAGGTTGGCCTCTGAACAGTAGCCAGCGTCCGCCGAGCAGACGTCGGATTTCCGGCCCAGGTTGGCGCGGACCTGGTCCACCATGGCCAGCAACTGGGGGCAATCCGCGCTGGTGTTCACCACTTCGCAGGCCACGATCACCTGGGCTTTGGCGTCCACCCCGGCCTGGGCGTTGTAGCATTGCTCGAAGCCGCTCTTCATCCGTTCCGCCTTACGAAATGGGCCGGATGCCCCTCGGGTATGAACTCGGTGATCTCGGGTGGCAGCAGCCACTTCTGCTTTGGGTCCCAGGGACGGAAGCGTTTGGTCATACCCCTCTTATCGTATGGCCAAGCCAAACCTTTAATCAGAACCGGTCGCCCCCAAGGCTTCGCGAAGGTGGAACACCTTTGTCGCCGGGGGCTGCTTCTTCCAGCTCACGGCAGTCGCGAATGCGACTGCCGTGAGCAACCAGGGCGATGGTTCGGGACACGGACGACTATCTTGGACAAGCTCCTAGGCCTCCCCCGCCGCGAACACGCTGGGGAACCGGGCCAGGAAGGCGATGGTGTGCTGCAGCTCGCGCAGGTCCACGCATTCGCCGATCTTGTGGGTGTTCTGCTCGATGCCGGGGCCGATGCCGAACATGGCCGGGTGCTTGTAGGCACCGGAGACCACCCAGCCCTTGGCCGGGGTGACCGGGATGCTGGCATCGTCCTTGGGCACCGGATAACCCACCCCGTCGGTGGAGAAGATCCAGCGCGCCACCCGCGGCTCCTTGGGGATGATCCCGCCTTCGCCGCTGCGGCCGTCCACGTGCGGGGTGATGACGCCCCGGTAGGTGCCCACGGCGGCCTGGATGGCCGGATGCTCTTCGGGGGTGACCCAGCCCAGGTAGACCTGGGGATTGTTCAGCACATAGCCCTTCCAGCTGGCCTCGGTGTAGGTGGGCACGGACACCTCCACCTTCAGCCCGGCGGCCCGGGCGGCGGCCACCGCCTGCAGCCCGGTGACGTCGGCCACGGCCGCTTCGGGGGTCTCGCCCACGGTCAGCCGGCGGTCGAAGCGGAACACGAAGCGGTCGGGGACAGCGCAGTCGCTGGGGCTTTCCAGGGTGGCCCAGGAGGCGGTGCGGGTGCCGTGGCCCAGGAAGGCATTGTCCAGGAAGCCCTCCCGCCGCTCGTAGGCTTCGGCCGCCTCCTTGATGATGGCGGAGCCGAACTCCAGCGGGTTGAGGCCCTCCCAGGGCATGGAGCCGTGGCAGGAGCGGCCGGTGACGGTCACTTCGATCTGCATGCGGCCGCGCTGGCCGCGGTAGATGCCCAGGGCGCCCTTGTGGGAACAGCCGGTGCCCTCGGTGAGGATGACCACGTCGGGGATCAGCTCCGGCGCTGCTCCGGGCAGCACCCGGGTGCGCAGGTAGGTGGGGCCGGCGCCGTCGTTGTCCTCCTCACACACGGTGGCGTAGGCGCGCACCACGACGCCCCGGAGCGCGCCTTCGGGGGCCAGCTCCAGCAGGATCTTGGCCGCCACGGCCTCGGCGATGACGCCGCCCAGCTGGTCCGCGGAGCCGCGGCCGAACAGCAGGTGATGCCACTGGTCCTCGGCCGGCAGCCAGCCCAGTTCGCGCTTCAGGAAGGCCCGGTCCAGCCGGGCGGGATCGGTGAGGCCCAGGAAGCAGTCCACCCCGCCGCCGAGCTTTTCCTGCCACTGGGCGCGCAGGGGCCGGACCGTGTCGGAATGGCCGTCCAGGTAGACGATCTTCTTCTGCTCGGCGGGGATGCCGTCATCGGGATCCTCCACCTTCCACACCAGGTTGCCGAAGTCGTCGAACCAGACGTCGGCCGGCTGGCGCACGGCGCCGATGGCGATGAGCTTCTGCCGCAGGTACTCCAGCCGGGGGAACTCGTGGTTGGAGGTGCCGCACTTGGGATCGCCGCCCTGGTCCTGGGGTCGCTCCACGTAGTCGGCGGGGATGCGGATCACCTCGGCCAGCATCTCCGTGGCCAGGGGCCGGTACTTCGCCGCCAGTTCGGCCACATGGGCGTCCAGTTGGGTCAGCGAGGCTGCATGGGGCATGGGGGAACCTCCGGGGTGGCATGAAGCCACCTGGAGCATTGTGGGAACAATGCCCGCGGCCTTCCATAAAAAAATTGTACATCCCGGAAAAAAAAGAATCAGGATGGCCCGGGCCGGTGCGAGTAGGCGCCGGCCGTGGGCTGCGGAGGCTGCGGGGGCCGCGGCCGCGCCGGGGGCCGCTGGCGGGAGTGCCGGGTCTTGGCCGGGGTGTTGGCCAGGCCCGAGCCGATCCAGGCGGCCAGGATCACCGCCGGCCAGACGCTGTGCAGCAGTGCGACGCCGCCCCACTCCAGGGCCAGGGCCACGCCGGTCAGGGGCGCGTTGTAGTTGGCGGCCAGGTAGGCGCAGACCGCCACGGCGCAGGCCAGGTCCAGGCCGAAGGGCAGGAACGGCTGCAGCACGGCGCCCAGGACGGTGCCCACGGTGAGGGTGATGACCAGCACCCCGGCCACGCCGGTGGTGCCCAGGGTGGCGCAGACCGCCACCAGCTTGAGCCCCAGCAGGATCAGTGGCGCCCAGCCGTGGAAATGGCCAGCGAACATCTGCCGGGCCATGGGCAGTCCGGTCTGCAGGGTCCAGGTATCGCCGAACCAGCACCAGGCCAGCCAGGCGGTGGCGGCCACCACCACGCCGCCCAGGGGGCCGCGCAGCTGCCAGGGCAGGGGGTCGGTGGCCGCCCTGGCCCACAGGGCGCCGCGCTGGAAGCAGCGGGACAGGATGCCCGCGGCCAGGCCGATGGCGGCCGAGCCCAGCAGGGCCCGCCAGCCGCTCATCCCCACGTTGGTGAAGGGCAGGGGGCAGCTGGAGCCCACCAGCAGGCCGTGCACCCAGAAGGCCAGGAGTGCCGCCAGGGACGCGGGCAGGAAGGCGGTGGCGTCCAGGTCCCGGCGGAACGGGGTCTCCATGGCCAGGATGGTGCCGGTGAGGGGGGCGCGCAGGTACGCCGCCACCCCGGCGGCGGCGCCCACCATGAGCACCTGGCGCTGGCTGAGGCCCTGCATGGGACGGATCCGGCGCAGGTGGTGGCGCAGGTAGCAGGCCAGACGGGTGCCCAGCCACTGGCTGGGGCCGCCCAGGCTCAGGGAGGCGCCCAGGCCCACGGTGGACACGGTCGCCGCCATGGCCATGAGGTCCCGCCTGGGCTGGATGGCGTCGGGCGGGTGGTGGTAGTCCAGCACCACCTCGTTGAGCATGGCGATGCTGCGCTGGTTCAGCCGGGCCAGGATCCAGCCGGAGATGGACAGGCCCAGGATCGGTGCCAGCAGCCGCCAGGGCACCGCGGCGGCGGCGATATGCCACCACAGCACCCGGTTGCACAGGGTTTCCAGGGCACTGACGCCCAGCCCGGTGAGCAGGCCGACGGGCACCGCCATGAGGATCCAGTGCCGGAGCTTGACCACCTTGCGCGCCCAGCGCGGGGGAAGCCGCAGGCGCGGGGCGTGGGGCTGGGCTGGGCTGGGGCGCATGACAAAGACTCCTACGGCGCTGCGTAGGTGCCATCAGCCGGAACGGCGGTTCAATAGGTGGACACCATCACCCTGACTTGAACGAGGGGGGGACCGCGCGGTTGCTTCGCTCCCTCTCATGACACGCAGGCGTGTCATCCCCTCGTGCTCCTCCACGTGATGTCCGGGCAAAGCCCGGGCATCACGTCTGCTTCCAATGTAGCCGAGGGTGCGCGGCCTTGGCCAGGAACTAACCTTCCAGCACTTCCAGCAGGGCCAGGGCCACCGCCCGGGGACCTTCGGCGGCCATGCCGGGCACCGCCAGGCGGGTGCGGATCTGGCCCACGTAGACCCCGGCGGCGAAGGCCGCCTCGAAGGTGCGCCGGGCCAGGACCTCGTGCGGCTCCCGGAACTGGGGCGCGCCGAACGGGTTGGCGAAGTAGCTGCCGGTGAGGCCGGTGCTGCTGGTGGTGCCCTTGGACATGGCCTGGCCGGCGGAGAACACCGCCAGGGCCGTATCCAGGTCCGGGAACCGCTCCAGCACCGGCCGGTCCGCCTCCACGGTCTCGTAGTTGTTGGCGTAGAGCAGGAAGTCCACCTGGTATCCGGCGAGCACTTCGTCCAGGGTGGTCACCGGCAGCACGACCCGGGCGTTCACCTTCTGGGGACTCATGAAGATGGCCCGGTCCATGGAGCCGAAGGCGTAGCCCTGCTGCAGGTCGTCCAGGCGCACGAAGGCGCCGGTCTCGGTGCCGTAGCCCTGGAGGTGGCCGTCGGGGGCCACCCGGAGCGAGCCCATGTCGTCGGCGACGATGCGCATCTCCCGGATCCGGTCCGCGCCCAGGGTGCGGAAGGCCTCCAGGGACTCGGACTTGCCCGTGGCCGTGTCACCGATGATCAGCACCGAGGCGGTGCGGCCGTTGCGCAGCTGGATCCGCACCATGGCGCCGTGGTAGGGCATGCGGCCCTGCTTGATGGCGGCGATGTTGTGCAGGGTGAGGGCCATCTTCTTGAGGTAGCCGAAGTAGCCGAAGCGCGGCTCGGCGGGGACGGCCCCCACCAGGAGGCCGGACGGGTCCTCGTAGAACACCGTGGGCAGGGCGCCGAACGCGGCCATGGCCTCGCTGGGTGCGCCGTAGACGAAGACGCCGTGGGGACCGGCGGCGATCTGCCGATCGGTGGCCAGGGCGAACAGGTTGGCCAGGGCGCAGCCCAGGCCCACGAACTGCAGATGGAAGTAGAGGAAGATCACCGAGGGGCCCACCTGGGCCGGGTAGCACAGCCACTCCTCCGGGCGCAGGGCGAGGCCCGCCACCGGGTTCCGGTCCACGGCGGCGAAGCTGCCGGTGCGGGTGTTGCTGGGCGGATCCAGGATCATGGGCGGGTCCAGCCAGACCTGGCGGATGAAGGGGATGCCGGCCAGCACCTGGCGCAGCTCGGCCGGCATGGGACTGGCCTTGGGGGCGGCGATGAAGCCGGCGTTGCAGCCGGCCGCAACCTGGCGGTAGATGCGCGGATGGTCGCCGCTGATGTTCTCGCAGGCGTCCCGGTACAGGCCGCGCACCACGTGAGTGAAGGATTCGATGGAGGCGTTGAAGGCCCGGTACGGGCGGTGGTCCGAGCCGGCCGGGCCGGCCTCGGTGGACAGCACCATGAAGCGGTCGTGGGAGCGCCAGAAGTTGTAGAAGGCCTCCACGAACTCCAGCAGCGCCTTGCGCCGCTGCGGGGCCAGGAAGTCCACCGCGTGGGGCAGGGCCAGGGCGGCGTCCTCCAGCGGCTGCTGGCACAGGGCGGCGAACAGCTGCTGCCACTGCGGCACGCTCAGGGTGGCCGGGGCGTCTGGATCCTGCTGGCCCATCTGCTCCAGCACCGGATGGTCCTGGGTGCGCAGGTGTTCCAGGAAGGCGGCCAGGAAGCGCTGGAAGAAATCGCTGGCCACCAGCTCGCCGGCGCTGCCGCACATGCTTCCAGGCGTGTGGAACACGGCCTGCTTGCCATAGATCTGAAGCGATTTGCCCGACATCCAGCCCCCTTCCGTGGTGGTGCCTGGAAGACCGGCCGGGCCCGGATCCGATCCGGGCACCCCTGGCAAAAGGAAGACCTGGCCTCCCACGCTCGTGTGCGGCCCTTGCCGCGTGCTGCCGGCGCGGGCCTGGCGAGATTCTAGATGCCCGACCCGGAATGTCAACTTGTAATATCCCGGCTCTTGGCTGGGCCGGGGCGGCCTCGCGGAAGCCTCTGCGCCCGGCATCCGTTCGGCCCATCCCGGCGCGGCTGGAGTATCCTTGACTTCAATCCGGGGGCAGCCATGAAACCAGAAAAGAAACCAGCAGATCCCCGCCTGGCGGCGGCGGCGGAAGTGGTGCGCCTGTACCGGGCGTCCACCTTCCAGGACGTGCCCGAAGAAACCGCCAACCAGGTGTTCGACGACTTCGAGAACGCGCTGGAGAATCTGTCCAAGGTGTGGGGCGACGAGCCCTTCCCCAAGTGAGCGGCCGCGGTGGCCCGCTGGCGCGCGGCCTGCGCCTGGGATGGGGTTGAACCATGCGTGTTTCCCGTGTGGCCTGGATGCTGTTCCTGCTCGCCCTGCCCGGCGGACTGCGGGGGCAGGTGCCCGTGGAGCAGATGAGCCCGGCCAACCGCCTGGCGGCCTCGGAGATCCTGCGCAAGCCTGATTTCACCTTCCAGACCAACACCAGGCCAGCCAATGTCCGGCTCACCACCATGGAGCAGCTGTTCGACCATCCCCGGCTGGCGGCGGCCATGTGGCGGGAATGCCAGTTCGTGCCCAAGCTGTACGCCTTCGCCCTGCCGGCCCGGGGCCTGATGATCGATGACGGCCTCGGCCTGCGGGGTACCCTGACCCTGGCCTTCCGGGAGCCCGGCATGCGGGTCTACCTGATCGATGGGCGGGTGGATCGCTGGCGCATGGGCAACCCGTTCCCGGTGGGGGCGAAGATGCTGGTGATCTACAAGTACCAGGAGGGTCCCAGGGGCTTCCAGAGCCACCTGCAGACCTGGACCACCCTGGACAGCGCGGTGCTGGGGGTGGTGACCCGGCCGTTCCGCAAGTACATCCAGCGCCGGCAGGAGGAGTTCATCGCCTACATCATGGGCAATATGGCCATGGGCGGGGAATTCGCCGAAACCACCCACGATGACTTCCTGGGCCCGATCCAGCGGGAAGGGGACCCGGTGGCCGCCCGCCAGTTCGTGGAAGTGTTTCGCACCAAGTCTTGAAATCCGGGCCGCACCCTGGTGAAAATGCGGCACGGAGGTGGCGCGGGTGCTGGACAAGGTGATCGCTTCGGCGGATGACGCGGTCCGGGACATCCCCGATGGGGCGACCCTGGTGGTCGGCGGCTTCGGCCTGTGCGGCATCCCGTCGAACCTGATCGCTGCCCTGGCGCGGCTGGGGGTGCGCGGCCTCACCTGCGCCTCCAACAACGCCGGCGTGGACCACTGGGGCCTGGGCCTGCTGCTGCAGAGCCGGCAGATCCGCCGGATGATCGCCTCCTACGTGGGCGAGAACGCCGAGTTCGAGCGGCAGTTCCTGGCCGGCGAACTGGAGGTGGAGTTCGTGCCGCAGGGCACCCTGGCGGAGCGCATGCGCGCCGGCGGCAGCGGCATCCCCGCCTTCTATACGCCCACCGGCTGCGGCACCCCGGTGGCCGAAGGCCGGGAGATGCGGATCTTCCAGGGCCGGGAGTGCCTGCTGGAGCATGCGCTGGTGGGCGACTTCGCCCTGGTGGCGGCCTGGAAGGGGGACCGCCTGGGCAACCTGGTGTACCGCAAGGCCGCCCGGAACTTCAACCCGCTGGCCGCCGCCGCCGGCCGGATCTGCATCGCCGAGGTGGAGCAGCTGGCCGCGGTGGGCGAGCTGGACCCGGACCAGATCCACACTCCGGGGGTGTTCGTGCACCGGGTGGTGGTGGCGGCCCGGGACAAGCGCATCGAGCATCGCACCGTGCGGGAGCAGCCATGCCTTTGAATCGTGAGCAGATGGCGCGCCGGGCCGCCCTGGAGCTGGGCGACGGCGCCTGCGTGAACCTGGGGATCGGACTGCCCACCCTGGTGGCCAATGTGCTGCCGCCCGGGCTGGAGGTGCTGCTGCAGTCGGAGAACGGCATCCTGGGGCTGGGGCCGTTCCCGGACGAGGACCAGGTGGATCCCGACCTGATCAACGCCGGCAAGCAGACCGTGACCCTGCGGCCCGGCGCGGCCTGCTTCGACTCGGCCACCTCCTTTGCCATGATCCGCGCCGGCCGGGTCGACCTGGCCATCCTGGGCGCCATGCAGGTATCGGCGCGGGGCGACCTGGCCAACTGGATGGTGCCCGGCGCCCGGGTCAAGGGCATGGGCGGCGCCATGGACCTGGCGGCCGGGGCGCGCCGGGTGGTGGCGCTCATGACCCACGTCACCGCCCAGGGCGAGCCCAAGCTCCTGGAGGCCTGCACCCTGCCGCTCACCGGCCGGGCCTGCGTGGACCGGATCATCACCGACCTGGCCGTCCTGGATGTCACCCCGGAGGGGCTGGCGCTGGTGGAGCTGGCGCCGGGCCTCAGTCTGGCGGAGCTGCAGGCCCGCACCGGGACCCGGCTGGTCATCCCTGGGCCGGTGCCCCACATGGCGTTCTGAGGATCGGGTCCGGCCCGGCCTGCCAGCGGTTGCGCCCGGCGTGCTTGGCCTTGTAGAGCTGGCTGTCGGCCCGGGCCATGAGGGTCTCGAAGCTTTCGTCCGGGCCCATCCGGGCCACCCCGATGCTGACGGTGATCTGGAAGGGGCCGGCATGGCCGCTCATGACCGCGTCCGCGACGGCCACGCGGGTGCGCTCGGCCAGTTCGCAGGCCTCGGCCAGGCTGGTCTCGGGCAGGATCACCGCGAACTCCTCGCCGCCCGTCCGGCCCAGGGTGTCCATGGCCCGCAGGCCGGAGGCGCAGGCCTGCACGAAGCGGACCAGGGTGGCGTCGCCGACCGCGTGGCCATGGGTGTCGTTGACCTTCTTGAAGTGGTCGATGTCCAGGGCCAGGAGGCACAGGCCGCGCCGGGTCCGGAGCTCCCGGGTGTGCTCGTACTCGCCCAGTTCCAGGAAGCGCCGGCGGTTGTAGACCCCGGTCAGGGCGTCGGTGCTGGCCAGGATCCGCAGCTGCCGGGCCTGCTCCTCCAGCAGGCCGGACTTCTCCCTGAGCTCGCGGGTGGCCATGCGGAGCTGCTCCTGCTGCCGGTCCCCGGCCCGCATGAGCTGCCGCTGCTCCCGGGCGCTCTGGTCGAAGGCGCGCACCAGTTCGCCCACGATCAGGCGCAGTCCGGCGGCGTCCTCCGGGCGTTCCAGCAGGAAGTCCATGGCCTTGCTGATGACCGCCTGCTCGTTATCCAATAGATCGAAGCCCATGGACGGGGCATCGTTCAGGTCAGATCTGAACCCGCTGGAAGTCGACATGTGTAAGCTCCGTGGCGAAATCTTCGCCGAATTCCCGCATCACCTCGTCGCCCTCCTGCCAGATCCAGCGCAGCACCACCCGGGTGCCGCCCCGGGCCGTGGCCTCCAGGGTCTGGATCATGTTCATGAGGGCCTTGGCGCTGCTGGTGTTGAAATACTCCATCTGCAATTCAACCTGCAGATCCTGGCCGCGGATGGCTTCGCAGTACACCGCCAGCTGCCTCAGCAGCGGGCCGAAGAAGGCCGCGGCATCCTCGGGAAAGGCCTCGCCCCGCAGAGCCAGGCGGCGCTCCTCGAAACGGAAATCCACCTCCGGCGAGCGTTCTCCAGCGGCGATGAACAGGTTTTTCAAGGGGGCTCCCCGGTCAGATGAAGACTTTCAGGCAATAGAAGGTGGTGGCGTCGTCGATATCCAGGAAGTCGTACTGGATCGGCTCGCTGGCCCGGCGGGCGATCTCGATCAGTCCCAGGTTGGCGCCCAGGCTGGTGGGCTCCGCCTCGGCCTTGATCTTTTCCAGGTAGAAGGCCTTGATGGCGGCCGGGTCCAGGCCGCGCAGCTGCTCCAGGCGGGCCTGGAGCGGGCGGGCGTCATCCCGGCGCATGACGTTCCCGCAGTTCACGAAGAAGCGCCCATCCTCGCTGCCCACCGTGATCAGGCCGGAACTGATGCGGCTGTCCTCCAGGGCGTCCCGGTCCAGGGTCTCGCAGGAGTAGCGGATGATGTTCTGGGCCTGCTCCACGAACACCGAGAACACCCGCTTCATGGTGTTGGCGTTGATGGCGTCCAGGGACAGCTTGCGCTTCAGGGCCTTGCCCAGCGCGAACAGGATGCTCTCCGAGATGAACCCGTTGAACGAGAAGATGATGCCCCTCTGGCGGCTTTCGATCTTCATACGGTAGTGCTCCGCGGCCAGCATCCCGGCAACCTCCAGGTCCACTGCCCCAGCATGCCGGGCCGCTGTGACCGCGCTGTTCCAGGCCCGGCACATTCCTGCTTCCGGCCGGGGACGGCTTCGGCGGAGCCGCCCGCCTCTCATCCCTGCGCTCGGCCATGAAGAAGCCCCCGGCCATGGCGTCAGCCACGGACCGGGAGCCGGTTCAGGACCCGAAGCTCAGATGCCCAGGTAGGCCTTGCGGACCATGTCGTTGGCCTTGAGGTTGGCACCGGTGTCGGTGAGGACGATGTTCCCGGTCTGCAGCACGTAGCCCCGGTGCGCGATGGACAGGGCCATGAGCGCGTTCTGCTCCACCAGCAGGATGGTGGTGCCCCGGGCGTTGAGTTCCTTGATGATGTCGAAGATCTGGTCCACCAGCACCGGGGCCAGCCCCATGGAGGGCTCGTCCATGAGCAGGATCTTGGGATTGGACATGAGGCCCCGGGCGGTGGCCAGCATCTGCTGCTCGCCCCCGGACAGGGTGCCGCCCTTCTGCTGGGACCGCTCCTTCAGGCGCGGGAACAGCATGAAGGCGTTCTCGATGCCCTGTTCGATCACCGCCTTGTCGTCGACGATGTAGGCGCCCATCTCCAGGTTCTCCAGGACGGTCAGGCCCGGGAACACGCCCCGGCCCTCGGGCACCAGGCCCAGCCCGGCCTTGTGCACGATATGCGGCGCCAGGTGGCCGATCTCCTTGCCTTCCAGCAGCACGTGGCCCTTGCGGGGGTGCAGCAGGCCGGAGATGGCCCGCAGGGTGGTGGTCTTGCCGGCGCCGTTGGCGCCGATGAGGGCGACGATCTCCCCCGGCTCGACCTTGAGGGAGACCCCCATCAGGGCATGGATGTTCCCGTAGTAGGCATGAACATCGTCCAGCTCCAAAAGGCTCATGGCCTGCTCCTCACGCGGTCTGGGTGGCGGCGCCGGCGGCGCCCTTGCCCAGGTAGGCCTCGATGACCTGATGGTTCGATGCGATCTCGGACGGTCCCCCCTGGGCGATCAGCTCGCCGTGGTCCATCACGTAGATGTGCTCGGAAATGTTCATGACCACCTTCATGTCGTGCTCGATGAGCAGGATGGTGATGCCGAGCTGGTCGCGGATGCGCCGGAACAGCAGCAGGGCGTCCTCGCTTTCGGACGGGTTCATGCCTGCGGCCGGCTCGTCCAGCAGCAGCAGCCGCGGCTGGGAGGCCAGGGCGCGGGCGATCTCCACCCGGCGCTGGGCGCCGTAGGGCAGGCTGCCGGCCAGTTCGTTGCCGACCCCCCGCAGGCCCACGTATTCCATGAGCTCCTGGGCCCGCTGCTGGGCCTCGGCCTCTTCCGCCCGGAACGCCGCGGTGCGGAACACCGCCTGGATCGGGTGCTGCTTGAGGCGGGTGTAGGCGCCGACCATGATGTTCTCCAACACGGTCATGCCGCCGAACAGGCGGATGTTCTGGAAGGTGCGGGCCATGCGCAGTTCGGTGATCTGGTAGGGCTTGAGCGCCTCGATCCGCCGCCCCTCGAACTCGATGGTGCCCTCTTCGCAGTGGTAGAGCCCGGAGATGGCGTTGAAGAAGGTGGTCTTGCCGGCGCCGTTCGGGCCGATGATGCTGACGATCCGGCCCTTCTCGATCTGCACGTTCATGTTGTTGACCGCGGTGAGGCCGCCGAAGCGCTTCACCACATGCTTGGCCACGAGGATGTTGCGGTCGTCAGACATGGTCGGCTCCATTCTCGGTCGCTTCCGGGTCGGCCTCGGTGCGCTCGGTCAGTTCGCGCTTGCGGCGGGCGGCGGGCAGCAGGCCGGTGGGGCGGTAGATCATCATGAGCACCAGGATCACCCCGAAGATCAGGCGCTGGTATTTGGATGGGTCCAGCTGGTTGGACAGGTTGCTCCAGTGGAAGTTGATGATGGGGATCACCGCGCCGCTCTGGCGCAGCTGGGAAAGGAACAGGGAGAAGCTCTGCAGCACCTGGATGTTCAGCAGGGTGACCACGGTGGCGCCGACGATCACGCCGGTGATGCTGCCGATGCCGCCCAGGATGACCATGGTGAGCACGCCCACCGACTGCAGGAAGGTGAAGGTTTCGGGGCTGACGAAGGTGCGGCTGGCGGCGAACAGCACGCCCATGGCGCCGGCGAACGAGGCGCCGACGGCGAAGGCGCCCAGCTTGAGCTTGTTGGCGTTGATGCCCATGGCGCCGGCGGAAAGCTCGTCCTCGCGGATGGCGGTCCAGGCGCGGCCCACCTTGGAATCATCCAGGCGGTAGGTGATGATGATCACCGTCACCACCACCAGCAGGGCGATGAGGTAGAACAGGATGTTGTAGGCCTGGCTGTCGGTGACCCGGTGTCCCACCAGGGGCTGGACCAGGTTGTTGAACAGCTTGAGCACTCCCTCGGGCATGGTCGGCCGCTGGATGGGGGTGAGGCCCTGGGGACCGTTGGTGAAGTTCAGGGGCTTGTCCAGGTTGTTGGCCAGCTGGCGGACGATCTCGCCGAAGGCCAGGGTGATGATGGCCAGGTAGTCGCCCCGGACCCGGAGCACCGGCAGGCCGAGGAGCAGGCCGAGGATGGCGGCGACGATCACGCCGAGGAAGATGAACAGGTAGAAGTAGTCCGGGGCCATGAAGAACGGCGTGTGCAGGGCCTTGGTGGTGACCGTGGCGTGCAGCAGGTTCGGCTGCTGCGAGCCGAAGAAGCCCCACAGGTAGGCGCCCACCGCGTAGAAGGCCATGTAGCCGAAGTTGAGCAGGCCGGAGAAGCCCACCACGATGTTCAGCCCCAGGGCCAGGGCGGAAAACACCGCGATCTGGAAGATCACTTCCAGGTAGAAGACGTTGCGGGCGCCCAGGATGGGCACCAGCACCACCGCGAAGAACACCGCCAGGCCCAGCTGGATGGCCCGGTTCATGCGCAGCCAGTAGATGGAGCTGGCGGAGAAGACGAACAGCAGGAAGCTGGGGATGGAGCGCGGATTGCCATAGACCAGGGCGGTGCTCAGCACGATCAGGCCGACGCACACCGCGTACGGGATCCGGCCCTGGTTGAGGAGGGCCGACAAGGCCCGGAGCTTGCTTTTCAGGGATTCGAGCATCGGGATCCTCCTATGCCTTCTGGGAGACTTGCTCACCGAGCAGGCCGTTGGGGCGGAAAATGATGACGAGGATCAGGATGAGGAACGCCACCATGTCCTTGTACTCGGCCCCGAAGGCGCCCATGGTGTAGGTTCCCAGGTAGGCACCGGCGAAGCTTTCGATCATGCCCAGCACCATGCCGCCCAGGAGCGCGCCGGTGAGGTTGCCGATGCCGCCCAGCACCGCGGCGGCGAACGCCTTGATGCCCGGCATGAAGCCGACGAAGGGATCGATGCGGGTGAACTTCAGGGCGTAGAGGACGCCGGCGGCGCCGCCCAGGGAGCCGCCCACCAGGAAGGTGAGGGAGATGATGGCGTTGACCCCGATGCCCATGAGCGCCGCGGTGTGCTTGTCCTGGGCCACGGCGCGGATCGCCTTGCCGACCTTGGTGGCCTTGACCAGGTAGTTGAGGGCCACCAGCATGGCCACCGCGGCCACGATGACCACCACCGACTTGACCTGGATATCGATGACCCGGCCGCCGATGCGCAGGAGCACCAGATGCGCGTCGAAGTTGCCGAAGGTCGGGATCACCCGGTAGAACTGGCCGGTGGTGAGGCTTTCGGTCATGCGGATGATGTCCTGCAGGGCGAACGAGACGCCGATGGCGGAGATCAGCGGGACCAGGGTCGGCGAGTTGCGCAGGGGCCGGTAGGCCACCCGTTCCACCAGCACGGCCATGCCGCCCGAGGCGGCCATGCCGATCAGCAGCGCCAGGCCGAAGTAGCCGAAGGAGCCGATGGTGCCGGCCTTGGCCAGGATGCCCAGGCCGTTCAGGGCGATGAGCGCCTCCACGCCGCAGAAGGCGCCGATGGCGAAGATCTCGGAGTGGGCGAAGTTGATGAACTGGAGCACGCCGTAGACCATGGTGTAGCCCAGGGCGATGGCCGCGTAGACGAAGCCGATGGTCATGCCGTCGATGAGCACCTGGGGCAGGTTGCCGACCGTGTAGGTGAAGATGCCGACCCCCTGGGTGGCCTGCAGCAGATGGTCGGCCCCCGAACCCCGGCAGAGCAGGGCGAGAATGACCATGATCACGGAACAGAGGGCGCCTGCGCCCACGACAAATATCGCCATCTGGCCGATGGGCAGCAATATCTGACGCAGGTCGACCGAACCCATGAACTTTCTCATCGGGTCTCCTGAAAAAATCCCCCCCTCCAGGATGCGGAGGGGGGAGCGTTGAAACCGAATTGGCTACTGGGGAGGAGCGATGTCGAGGGTCTGGTCGATGCGGTTCGCGGACCACTTGGCCGGATCGGCCGAGGTGACCTGGATGATGAAATACTTGGCCTTGGCCAGATCGCCCTTGGCGTTGAAGGTCATGGTGGCGGTGATCCCGTGGAAGTCCTTCAGGTCACGCACCGCCTTGGTGACGTCGGCGCGGGCGGGGAGCTTGCCCTTGTTGGCGACGGCGGCGTTCTCGATGGCCTTCAGCAGGATGGCGGCGCAGTCGTAGGACTGGGCGGCGAAGGGCTGCGGGTTGTTGCCGAACTTGGCCTTGAAGTCGGTGACGAACTTCGCGGTGTCGGGGTAGACGTTGGCCGGGCCGGACACGGTGGAGAAGTAGGTGCCGGCGCCCTGGAGCAGCGCGTCGCTGCCGATCTTGGCGGCGTCGCTGGAATCGAAGCCGTCATCGGAGAGGCACATGCCCTTGAAGCCCTTCTGTCGGGCCTGCTTGAACAGCACCGCGGACTGGTCGAACATGCCGCCGAAGTAGATGACTTCGGGCTTGGCGGCGATGATCGGCGACAGGATGGCGTCGAAGTTGGCCTTCTCCTCGGTGCCGGCGAAGCCGACCACCTTGATGCCCTGGGTGAGGGCTTCCTTCTGGAAGTATTCGGCGATGCCCTGGCCGTAGGCGGTCTTGTCATGCAGCACGTAGGCCGACTTGATGCCCTTGCTCTTGGCGAACTGGGCGCCCACGGCGCCCTGCACGTCGTCCCGGCCGCAGATGCGGTTGACTTCCAGGTAGCCGCGTTCGGTCACCTTGGGGTTGGTGTTGGCGGGGGACACGTTGCACAGGCCGGCCGAGTGGTACTCCTCGGAGGAGGGAATCTGCACGCCGGAGTTGTAGTGGCCGACCACGCCCAGCACGGATGGGTCGGAAACGATGGCCTTGGCGTTGGCCACGCCGGTGTCCGGGTTGCCCTGGTCGTCGAAGGGAGCCAGTTCCACCTTGAAGCCCATCTTCACCAGGGGGTCGGACAGCTGCTCGATGGCCAGCTGGGTGCCGCTCTTGATGTCGCTGCCGATCACCGACATGGCACCGGACAGGGGGCTCTGGGTCGCGATCTTGATCGTCTTGTTTTCCTTCTCGCAGCCCGCTGCCAGCAGCAGACAGAGCGAGGCGACCGCGGGTGCGATCATGGAAACATGTTTTCGCATTGGCTTCCCTCCTGAGATGGATTGAACGGGGTGCCTGGTG
>Ga0302187_10000582_pt1 | contig 33681 bp, 20 predicted proteins | sample II_Bog_E1_3_FD_202120 | JGI IMG/M metagenome (GOLD analysis project Ga0302187, IMG submission 202120) | Peat permafrost microbial communities from Stordalen Mire near Abisko, Sweden - II_Bog_E1_3 | ecosystem: Environmental > Terrestrial > Soil > Wetlands > Peat | place: Sweden: Abisko...
CCGCAATCAGCGGCTTCGCTGCAATCGGCGTCGGTCGCCATTGTGCTCCCCAGTGTGATGGCTTCGGTCCCATCACAAATCGCACATGCGAGCCCGCCTGGATCTGCTCCCATGTAATCACCGGGATGTTCAGCGGCTTGCCGTTAATCGTCGCGCTCTGGATATACATGTTGTCGGCGGAGTTGTTCCCCGCCTCGACGCTGAACGTCTTTCCGTTAGCCAGCCGCAGTGACATGCTGCGATACATCGGGCTGCCGATCATGTAGTCGCCGCTGGCCGGGTTCACCGGATAGAACCCGAAGGCCGTGAACAGCAGCCACGCCGACATCTGCCCGCAGTCGTCATCACCATCGAGCCCCCCCGGCCCGAAGCTATATTCCCTCGCTGCGATCTCGCGCACCTTGGCCTGCGTCTTCCACGGCTGACCCGCGAAGTCATACAGGTACGGGTAGTGATGGCTGGGCTCGTTGCTATGCACGTTGTGTCCCCCGGCAAAGTGTTGATCCAGCTTCGCCGCGTACTTGTCCGCACCGCCCATCAACTCCAAGAGCCCAGCCTGGTCATGCAAGGGCGACCACGTGTAGACCCAGGCGCTCCCTTCGGTCCATCCGGAGGCAGCGCGGTTCTCGTCGCTATCGGCATCTCCACCGATCGGCGCCCAGTTTCCATCGGAATGGCGTCCATTCATCAGGCCCAGCTTCGGGTTGTACAGATTGCGATCGTTGAGCGAGCGCCTCAGGAAGAACTCATAGTCCTTCGTGCGGCCAAAGGCCTTTGCTACCTGTGCCACGCACCAGTCGTCATAGCTATCCTCAAGTGTCGAGGACGCAGCTTCATCCGTCTTATCCACCGGGATGTATCCCAGCTGCTTGTAGAAGGTGAGCCCAGCCCGTGCCTCATACGGTGTGTGCGGCTCGCGGTCCAGCCATCGCCGCGTCGTGTCGCCATCAGGCGGCGTCATCGCGTCTTTGTACACCGCGGCCCATGCGGTCTCGCGGTCGAAGCCACGGAATCCCTTGCGTACCGCCTCGGCCACCAGCGAGTCAGCATGCGTCGCGATCATGATGTTTGTGTAGCTCGGGTTCGGCCACTTGGGCATCCATCCGCCTTCGCGAAAGTCCTGCAGCAGCGCGGTGATCATGCCATCCACACGCTCCGGCGCCACCAGCGTCAGCAGGCTGTTCTCCGCACGAAACGTATCCCAGATAGAGAACGACGTGTAACTCGCACCGTTGTGCACCTTGTCGTCATAAGCGCTGTAGTAGCGGCCATACTCCGAGAACTCTCGCGGGTACAGCAGCGAGTGATAGAGCGCCGTGTAGAGCCGCGTCTTCTCCGCATCCGTTCCGCCTTCGATCTTCAGCCGCCCGAGCTTATCCTCCCACGTTGCATGCAGCTTCGCACGCACGCGCTCGAAGTCCCAGTCGGGGATCTCGCGGCGAAGGTTATCGCGCGCCTGATCCGCACTCAGGAACGACGTACCAACACGCACCAGCACCGTCTCGCCAGCTGCGAACTCCGCATACGCACCATGCGGCAAGGTCTTGTCTTCGCCGTCAAAAGTCTTCTCGTTCGTTGGCACGTGCTCAAACTCCACAACGGAGTACCCACGAAAGTTAGGCAGCGCCAGCGGGCCAAGGTGCTTGTCCATGCGATCAGGATTGTCGCCGACGATCTCATGCGTTGTGGCATCAACCGCCGCACGTCCATCAATGCCGGCGCGCGCGGTCTCCACCAGGACGCGCCCCGTCGCGCCCTTGGGAAACGTGAATCGCAGCAGCGCGCAGCGCTCCGTTGCTGTCATCTCAGCATGAATGCGTTGGCCATCGGACGTGCGCAGCCAGACACTGTAGTGATCCGGGCTCGCTTCTTCGTCGCTATGGTTATACGCAAGCCCGCGCTCCTGGGACAACGCGCGCAGAGGCCCCACCTGCGGCATCAATGTAACGTAGCCATAATCGCCCATCCAGATCGCGGGCTGATGCGTGCCCATGAACCCCGTGATCTGCGGATCGTCGTAGTTGTAACTCGTGACACTGATCTTGTTCTGCCGCGTCTGCGGAGTCCAGTCCGTCATCGCAAACGGCGGCGCAACGAATGGCATCGTGCCGCCGTAGCCAACCGCGCTGCGCTGTGTTCCGACGAGAGGATCTACATACGAAACCGCATCGCGCTGCTGGGCGAACATCACAGGCGTGAGCAGAAAACAGAGAGCGAGAGGGAGAGGACCAGTCTTCACAGCCGCCAAGTATACGAGGCATGGGCACTTCCTGCGCAACCTGCTAACACTGCACGACGCAAGAAGAAAGGCCCGCCATCACGGCGGGCCTTTCACATCAGGAGGCGCTACTTCGCCGTGGCGATCGTCGTCTCGATGGGAGCTGTCCCCTTCAACTCCTCCGCCCGCTTCTCCACCGCACGCATCACGCGCAGCAGGTTGCCGCCGTAGATCTTCTTGATGTCCTCCGCGCTGTAGCCCTTCTCCAGGAGCGCACGGGTCAGAGCAGGGAACTTGTTGTAGGAGTCGAGGTCCGAAGGCACGCATGCCACGCCGTCGAAGTCCGTACCGATGCCCACATGGTCGATGCCGCCGATCTTCACCGCATGGTCAATCTGCGCAACAACATCCTGAAGCGTCGGCGGCGGAACCTTGCTGGCGAACTCAGCACGCATCTTTTCGATTGCAGCTTCGCGCTGCGCGGGATCCGCGATCTTCATAATCTCCCCGTACTGCGCGCGCATGGCGGTCTGCAGCGGCTTGGACGCATCCTCATATCGCTGTGAAAGGTAGCCGCAGTCGAAGTTGATCTGCATGGTGCCGCCATTCTTGGCCAGCGCACGAATCATGTCATCCGTCATGTTGCGCGTGTTCGACGAGATCGCGCGGCACGACGAGTGCGACGCGATCAGCGGCGCGCTCGAAGCCTTGATCGCCGCATAGAACGTATCGTCGGCAGTGTGCGAGATATCCACCATCATGCCCAGACGATTCATCTCGTGCACCACATCCACGCCGAACGGCGTAAGGCCACCATGGTGCTTTACGCTTTCATTCGTGATGTCGCCCTGCGCGTCCGCCCAGTTGTTGGTGTTGAAGTGCGTCAGCGTCATGTAACGAATGCCCAGCGCGTAGTAGTCGCGCAGCAGGCGAAGCGAATCCTCAATCGCATGACCGCCCTCGATGCCCATCAGCGCTGCAATCTTCTTCTCCTTATGCGCGCGCTCGATGTCTGCCGCAGTCGTCGAGAAGACGAAGTCGTTCGGATGCTTCAACACAACGTCCGTGCGCACTGTGTCGATCATCTCCAGCGTGCGGTTGGCAGAGTGATGATCCTTGTCATAGCTCGCATCGACGAACACCGCGAAGAACTCCGCACCCAGGAAGCCCTTCATGCGTGGAAGATCCGTCTGGCCGCGCTTGTTCGGCGTGGCGATGTCATAGCCCTCCACCGTCTCCGAGGTCACATCATCATGCGTGTCGATCAGGATGGCCTCGCGCGTGATCTTGTCGACCTCGGCCTGCGTGACGGGCTTTGTGCGCGGCGTCTGCGCGAGCAGCGGCGATGCAACGGCAAGCGTAACTGCGAGAACGGAGAGGACAGAGCATGCGGACTTGGGCACAGGCAAACCTTTCGGGGCTGGTGTGGCTTCTGGCTGGGGGTGGCGTCTGTTGAGGTGCGGACTCTTCCTTTGTAGCACCTGCGCTGGGGCACGTGCGCCAACCCAATGCAACGGCCGGCCACGCGAGAGAGCGTTGGCCGGCCGCGTTTCCATCTTGCAGCCTACTGTTGGATCGCCGTGTCGTCGTCTTCCTCGTCGGCCTTCGCCGCAGCGGCGGGAGTCGAGGCCGTGCGCACCGTCGGGTACTTGATGCCCAGCTGCTCCAGGTACGTCCCATACTTGCTCGGGTCGTAGTAGAACTTCTTCATCTGCTCGCGATAGGTCGCCATCGTCTTCTCGTTGAGCCAGATCGCAGGCTTATCGCCCGCACGCAGCAGAGGAATGTACTTCTCGGTCTTCGTCTGTACGTTATCGAAGTAATCGTGGGCCGCCTTCATCAGGTCAGGCTTGGTCAACAGGTCCAGCAGCGTCATCGCCTGCACCTTGGCGCCTGCGATCACACCCTTGTGCGCAATCGGCGTCGCCATGGAGATCGCGTTCGCCCAGTTGTGGCCTGGCATCTCCGGGATGTTCGAGGGATACCGCAGCACGATCGTCGGCACCACCCAGCTCACATCGCCAATGTCATCCGAGCCGCCACCCGTAAACTGCTCCGCGGGCCGCGGAGGACGCAGTTCATCGAGCTTGGTCGCAAGGCCCTTGGGCTCCTGCTTCAACTCCGTCTGGATCGCCTTCGCGAGCTTCTGATCGTCATCGCTCCACACCGGCAGCCCAACCAGCTTCGCGTTCTCGGTCGAATCTTCCGCCATAGCCTTGTTGAAGTGTCCCGGCCATGCCGCGCCCAGCACTTCGCTGTCCCACGTGGTGCCGGTCATGATGGAAGCACCGGTCGCCATCTTGTCGCCTGTATCCCACAAGCCCTTGATGTGCTCATAGTCGGCCTCGCGGAAGTAGTACCAGTCGCTCGCATGCTGCGGCACCACGTTCGGCTGGTCAGCACCATCGGGAATCACATTGTGCGAACGCTGCTGTAGCCGCAGATGTTCGCGCTTGAAGTTCCAGCCCACATCCATCAGCTCCACCGCATCGAGCGCCGAACGCCCACGCCACGGTGCTGCGGCCGAGTGCGCGCTCTCGCCATGGAACTTGTACAGCACGGAGATGAGGCCATTCGACGAAGGCCCACCCCAGCCCGTGCCCAGATTGTCGCCCACGTGTGCAAACAGCACCGCATCGACGCCCTTGAAGTAGCCATCGCGCACGTAGTACGCCTTCGAGCCCAGTAGCTCTTCCGCAACTCCCGGCCAGATCTTCAGCGTGCCCGGAATCTTCTGGTCGATCATCATCTGCTTCACGGCCAGTGCTGCAAGGATGTTCACCACGTTCCCCGAGTTATGACCTTCGCCATGGCCCGGGGCACCCGCAATGATGGGATCGTGATACGCCACGCCGGGCTTCTGCGAAGCCTGCGGGATGCAGTCAATGTCCGAGCCCAGAGCGATCACCGGGCCACCCGTACCGTTGGTCCACGTGGCCATGAACGCTGTCGGGATCTGGTCAATCCCGCGCTCTACAGTGAAGCCATTCTTCTCCAACACGTCGGTCAGGTACTTCGACGTCTCGAACTCCTGGAACCCCAGCTCGCCGAAGCTGAAGATCATGTCGTTCATCACTTGCGCCTGCTTGGCCTGCTTATCGATCGCGGCGATGAGCGCCTGCTTGCGGGCGGCGTTGCTGTCAGGCTTTGCGGAAGCAGCTGGCTTGGTCTGCGCGAACGCTGCCTGAGAGAGCATCAGGGCGATAGCGGCCCCGATGGCGATCCGCCGCGGAGTCACCAAAGCGACGCGCTGGCTGAAGGGTTTCCGTGACATGAGAACACTCCTTGCTGAGGTTGCGAGAGGTAGAAGCAACATATGGCCCTGCAGCGAACGAAACAAACGCCGCTGCACTGGAAGGTGGCATCGATCGGTACAGCCGGTAGAGGAATCTCACGAACCGGGAGCATGCAGAGACCGAAGGGACGGCAGGTGAGTCCTGCCCCTGGCGTAGCTTGTGGTGTCTGATCGCGGCAGGGCAGCTGGGAAAACTGGGTGGATTGCCGGAAGTCTAACAGCAGCAACAGCCCTTACCCAAGACGCATGTGCGGTCTTCGTTCCCGCATCCGGCCTCATGCAGGTCGTGTGACGGAAAACACCGTCCGATTTCGCTTCCGCGAGTGTACTTGTCCGAAGAGGACGGAGTAGGCCACCGACGACAGGGCCGGAAGAAGCTGGTTGGTTGCGCGCCTCGCACGCTTGCAATGAGACTTGGCGATTCCGTTCCGGGACCCGTGGATGTCAGGTCATAGAAGACCCGACACTTCTCCGGCAACGATATGCACGAGCTCTCCATCATTTACAGCGTCGTCAGCACCGTCACGCAGGCCGTCGGCGATCAGGGCGGTGGGCAGGTGATTGAAGTCCGTCTCCGCGTCGGCGCGCTCGCCGGCGTAGAGCGTGACTCGCTGCTCTTCGGCTACGACCTCGCAACCCAGGGAACGCCGCTCGCCGGCTCCCGCCTGGAGATAGAAGAGGTCCCCGTGACGATCTTCTGCAAAGCCTGCAACTGCGTGCAGACGCTCGCCGGTGTGCAGAGCTTCCGTTGCCCGGTGTGTCACGAGCCCACCGGAGACGTTCGCAGCGGCCGCGAACTGGAGATCGCCTCCGTAGAGATTGAAACCGGTGGCGCTGAAGTTCACGCGCTACCCCAGGAATCCAGCAACAAAGGTATTGAAGGAGGAGCGCATGGAAACGCGAGTGCTTGAGTTGCGGAAGAACGTGCTCAACAAGAATGACGAGCTGGCACGCGCCTTGCGCGCCCGCTTCCACGCCGCCGGTGTGACGGTGCTCAACCTCGTCTCCAGCCCCGGAACCGGCAAGACCGAGTTCCTCAAGAAGACGCTCACGGCTCTGAGCGCACGCGGCCTGCGAGTCGCCGCTCTGGTTGGCGATCTCGAGACCGACAACGATGCGCGCCGCCTCATGGAGAGTGGTGCCCCCGTGCGACAGATCACCACGCACGGATGCTGCCATCTCGATGCCAGCATGATTGAGCGGCACCTCGAAGGTTGGAAGCTCGAAGAACTCGATGTGCTCTTCATCGAGAACGTCGGCAACCTTGTCTGCCCCTCCAACTACGATCTTGGCGAGGCGGTTCGCGTCGCTCTGCTCTCGGTCACCGAGGGCGAAGACAAGCCGTTGAAGTATCCCGGCATCTTCAACAGCGCGGACGTTGCGGTCATCACCAAGATGGACATCGCGGAGGCCTGCGAGTTCGATCGCCTCGTCGCTGAAGCCAACATCCACGAGGTTCGCCCCGGGATGACCATCTTCGCCGTCTCGGCCAAGCGTGGCCCTGGGATGGAAGAGTGGCTGGATTTCCTTCTGGAACTGCGCTCCCCACAAACCTTGGATGTGATGGCCTTCGCAGACGCCGGAAGGCGTCCTGTGATCTCGTAACTGGCAGTAAGAAATCAGGAGGCTCCCATGTGCCTTGCAGTACCCGGGCAGGTGAAAGAGATCTACGGCGACAACGGTATGCAGATGGGCCGCGTCAACTTCGGCGGCATCGTCAAGGAGGTCTGCCTGGCATACCTGCCGGAGATCGCCGTCGGCGAATATGTGGTCGTGCATGTCGGCTTTGCCATCAACAAGCTCGATGAAGCTGCCGCGATGGAAAGTATCCGCACCTTCAAGGAACTGGGTCTGTTTGAAGAAGAGTTTGGCCAGCTCGGAGCGCTGGAGAGTTCCTGAGTTTCGGATAGTTCACGCGATGGGAACTGCGATCGATCGAACCGGAGATCAGCTCTTATGAAGTACCAGGAAGAATTTCGTAACTCGGGAGCCGTGCAGCGGCTGCTCACGGAGATTCGCGAGACCGTCACGCGCCCATGGAGTCTCATGGAGGTCTGCGGCGGACAGACGCACTCCATCCTGCGCAACGGCCTCGACCAGCTTCTGCCCGAACAGATCCGCCTCATTCATGGCCCCGGCTGCCCGGTCTGCGTCACGCCGCTCGTCGCCATCGACCGCGCCCTGGCCATCGCCGCTCGCCCCGGCGTCATCTTCTGTTCCTTCGGCGACATGCTGCGCGTGCCCGGCTCGGACAAGGACCTCTTCCGCATCAAGAGTGAAGGCGGAGATGTCCGCATCGTCTATTCGCCGCTCGATGCCGTGAAGATCGCCCGTGAAAATCCCGAGCGCGAGGTCGTCTTCTTCGCCATCGGCTTCGAGACCACTGCTCCCGCCAACGCCATGGCCATCGAGGTCGCTCGCCGGCAGGGCATCCGCAACTTCTCCGCACTGGTCTCGCACGTGCTCGTCCCTCCGGCCATCGAGGCGATCCTCTCTTCACCCAAGACACGCGTAAATGCCTTCCTCGCAGCAGGCCATGTCTGCAGTGTGATGGGTACGTGGGAGTACCCTCCGCTCGCGGAAAAGTACAAAGTCCCCATCGTGGTCACCGGCTTCGAGCCCTACGATCTGCTCGTCGGTATCCTCGGCTGCGTGCGCCAGCTCGAACGCGGAGAGTACCGCGTGGAGAATGCCTACGCCCGCGCCGTGAATGAAAAAGGAAACATCCCTGCGCAGGAGCTGCTCTCCCGCGTCTTCACCACCGTCGATCGCGCCTGGCGCGGCATCGGAGTCATCCCCAACAGCGGCTGGAAGCTCAGCGAAGCCTATCAGGATTTCGATGCAGAGCGGCGCTTCGATGTCGGTGGCATCGTCGCCAGCGAGTCTCCTCTCTGCCACAGCGGCGAAGTGCTGCAGGGGCTACTCAAGCCCAATCAGTGCCCCGCCTTCGGCAAGCAATGCACACCGCGCACGCCACTCGGAGCGACCATGGTCTCCAATGAAGGCGCATGCTCCGCCTACTACAACTACGGTCGGCTCATCGCCGCGGAGGAGCTTCTATGCGCAGCGAAGTAGCAGTCGAACCGGTTGCGTTTGATCCCGAGCAGTGGACCTGCCCACTCCCTCTGCGCGATTACCCACGCATCGTCATGGGCCATGGCGGCGGAGGCAGCCTCTCCGCAGAACTCATCGACAACATCTTCGTCCCTGCCTTCCGCAACGAAGAGCTCGAAGGCATGGCCGACTCCACCGTGCTCACGCTGCCCGCTGGCCGCATCGCTTTCTCCACCGACGCCTACGTGGTGCATCCGCTCTTCTTCCCCGGTGGCAGCATCGGCGAGCTCGCCGTGCATGGCACCTGCAACGATCTCTCCATGAGCGGAGCGAAGCCGCTCTATCTCAGTGCCTCCTTCATCCTCGAAGAAGGTCTGGAGATGAAGACCCTCGCCGCCATCGTCGAGCGCATGGCGAAGGCCGCCCGCGAGGCTGGTGTCCGCATCGTCACCGGCGACACCAAGGTCGTCGAGCGCGGTCACGCGGATGGTTGCTACATCACTACCGCAGGCATCGGCATCCTCATGGCTGAGCCTGCGCCCGCTCCCATGCGCGCGCAGGTCGGCGATGTCGTCCTCGTTAGCGGCACGCTGGGCGATCACGGTATGACCGTCATGAGCCTCCGCGAAGGCCTCTCCTTCGAGACCGTACTCGAAAGCGACTCTGCCGCATTGCATCCTCTGGTCGAGGCCATGCTCGCGGCGTCGGATAAGGTACACGTTCTGCGCGATCCCACGCGCGGCGGACTCGCAACCTCTCTCAACGAGATCGCACAGTCCTCAAAGCTCGGCATCCGCCTCGAGGAGACAGCGCTGCCGGTTCGACCTGCAGTCGCTTCCGCATGCGAGATCCTAGGCATGGATCCCATGTACGTCGCCAATGAGGGCAAGCTCGTGGCGATCGTCGGTAGGGAAGACGCCGACCGCGTCCTGCAGGTCATGCGCGCCCATCCCTTGGGCCGCGATGCAGCACGCATCGGTGAGGTCGTCGCCGAGCATCGCGGCACGCTGGTAGCCCGCACCCGCTTCGGTGCCACGCGCATCCTCCCGTTGCAGATTGGCGAGCAGCTGCCTCGTATCTGCTAGGAATCGCGCCCCTCTATCTAAAAGACACATTTTGCTGATAAAACTGTTCGGCACGCCTTCCAGCGTGCCGTTCTGTTTTGCCGTCGCCCCAGAGCATTACCTCAACCTCAGTCAAAGGAAAAGATTCGATGGATCCGAAGATGCTCAGCCGCCGCGATGTACTGCTTGGAGGAGGCGCCGCCATGGCCTCATTGGGCGTAAACGGTAGTGCCATGGCCCAGCCTCCCGCTGCCCAGGCCGAGAACCCACCCTCCTCCACGCCCGATCAACTGCGGCGCATGGAATGGTGGCACCAGGCAAAGTTCGGCATGTTCATCCACTTCGGCCTCTACAGCCAGAACGCGCGGCACGAATGGGCTATGGAAGATGAGGCCATCCCCATCCCCGAGTACCAGAAGATCGCGCCCATCTTCAATCCTGCGCCCGGCTCGCAGCGCCAGTGGGTGAAGCTCGCCAAAGCCGCCGGCATGAAGTACATGGTGATGACCACCAAACATCATGAAGGCTTCTGCAACTTCGATACGAAGCTCACCAACTACAACGCCGTCCAGCAGGGGCCGAAGCGTGACCTGGTGCGCGAGTACGTCGAGGCCGCGCGCGCCGAAGGCCTCCGTGTCGGCTTCTACTACTCCCTCATGGACTGGCACCATCCTGACGGCGCAAAGTGCGCGACGGATGAAGCCGCGCGCCGCCGCTTCGTCGATTACACCCATGGCCTCATTCGCGAATTGCTCACCAACTACGGCAAGATCGACGTCCTCTGGTACGACGTCGACTGGCCCCTCAAGGCCGATGGCTGGGAGTCCGAGAAGATGAACAAGATGGTCTTCTCCCTGCAGCCCGACATCATCGTGAACAACCGCAACGGCCTTCAGGGAGACTTCTCTACGCCTGAGCAGCACATCACCGCCGAGAAAGGCGGCCGTGCCTGGGAGAGCTGCATGACCCTCAACGACAGCTGGGGCTTCCATCGCGCGGATGACAACTGGAAGTCGTCCAAGACCATCGTCCGCAACCTCATCACCTGCGCACGCGATGGAGGCAACTACCTGCTCAACATCGGGCCGCAGTCGGACGGCGGCATCCCCGCAGAGAGCATCAGCGTGCTCAGCGAAGTGGGCCACTGGATGGACACCAACGGCCACACCATCTATGACAGCGATATCTGCCTGCCGCGCCGCTCGAACTACGCCAGCTTCACGCGCACCGGCAACACCCTCTTCATGCATGTGCACTTCTGGCCCGGCCAGGACGTCTCCATCTCCGGCCTGAGGGTGAAGGCGAAGTCCGCAAAGCTGCTCAAGACCGGCCAGCCCGTGACCTTCAAGCAGGATGAGTTCCGCCTCCATCTCACCGGCCTTCCGATGGATGCACCTGACATGCCGGTAACAACCATCGCAATCGAGTGCGATGGAGAACCGAAGCAGGACACCGACTTCGTGCGTAAGAACCGCGTGCGGCCCGGCGTCAACATCTAGTGCCACCATATAGCGAACGAAGGCTGGGCCGCTGACAACAGCGGCTCAGTCCGTCTGCGCACTCAGATCCGATGGCAGCAGCCCATGCTTCTCCATCCGATAGATCAACGTCCGCCGGCTGATATCGAGGAACCGCGCGGCATGGGTCTGGTTCCCATGGAAGCGCTCCAGCGCACGCGAGATCAACTCGCGCTCCACCGCCTCCAGGCTGATGCCATCCTCCGGCAGCTCCGCCCACAGCGATGCTGGCCGCGTGGCTGTCGGCGGTGCAAGCTCATCGGGAAGGTCTTCCACGGTCACAACGTCCGACGTGGAGAGCACCACCAGCCGCTCCAGCACGTTCTCCATCTGCCGCACATTACCCGGCCACCGATACGCCACCAGCCGCTGCCGCACTGCAGCAGCCAGCTTCACTTCCATCAACCCATGCCGCTCTTTGGCTCGCCGGAACAACGTTTCGATGAGCTCGGGAATATCCTCGCGCCGCTCGCGCAACGGCGGTATGAGCAACGGCACTACCGATAGCCGGTAGTACAGATCTTCGCGAAACAAACCGTCCTCCACCATCGCCGTCAGGTTCCGATGCGTCGCCGCGATGATGCGCGCGTCCACATGCAGGGGCTCGTTTGCTCCAATCTTCGCGATCTCACCCTCTTGCAGAAAGCGCAGCAGCTTCACCTGCGCATCCAGCGGAAGCTCGCCCACCTCATCGAGGAAGAGCGTTCCTCCATCAGCCGCTTCAATGCGTCCCTGCCGATGCGCCACTGCCCCCGTGAAGGCTCCACGCGCATGACCAAACAGCTCCGACTCGACGAGGTCCGCAGGAATCGCTCCGCAGTTGATCGCAACGAACGGCTTCGTCTTTCGCCGGCTGTTCTGATGGATGGCCCGCGCAATAAGCTCCTTGCCCGTGCCGGTCTCGCCCTGGATCAGCACACTCGTGTCACGCTGTGCCACACGAGCCGCCTGGTCAAGAACACGCAGCAAACTCTTCGAGCGGCCCACGATGCCCTCGAAGCCGTAACGCTCATCCAGCGCCGTGCGCAGCTGCCGCACCTCCTCGATGAGGTTCTGCCGCTCCATCGCACGATGCACCACCAGTAGCAGCGCTTCAAAGTCCAGCGGCTTCGTCACGTAGTCATAGGCACCCATCTTCATCGCCTCGACCGCACTCTCCACCGTGCCAAAGGCCGTCACTACGATCACTGTGGTCTGTAGCCCTTCGCGTGAAACACGCTCCAGCAGCTGCAGTCCCGTGGTGGGCATGCGCAGGTCGGTGATGACCAGGTGCGGGTCAAGCTCTCGGAGCAGCTTCCATCCCTCTTCCCCATCGGAAGCCAGAGACACTGCATAGCCAGCCTCTTCCAGCTGCATCTTCATCACGCGCCGAAGGCTGCTGTCATCGTCCACTACCAGGATGTGATTGTGCTTCATGCCGTCACCTTCGCCACACGCAGCAACGGCTTGGCGGCGACGTATCGCGGAAGCTCGATGCGAAAGATCGCTCCACCATGCAGGCTATCGACGCATTGCAACGTCCCCCCATGCTGCTCGGCGATGTTCGCCGCGATCGCCAGCCCCAGTCCGGTCCCGCTCTCCTTGGTCGTGAAGAACGGCTCGAAGATGTGTTCGCGATCCTGCATGGGGATGCCAGGGCCTTCATCGCAGACCTCGATCGCAACGTCATCCGCGCCCGCCACACAACGCACGACAACCGATCCGCCTTCCGGCGTAGCCTGCACAGCATTCAGCAGCAGGTTGAGCAGCAACTGCTTGATCTGTTCCGGATCGCACTGCACCTCAGGCGTAGTTGGATCGGCTTCGATGTGAACTGCCACCCGGCGTGCCGCAGCCACATGTTGCGCCAGCGATGACACAGCGTAGATCAGCTCCGCAGGGTCTGTAGGCTGCAATCGCGGCAGCCGTGGTCGCGCGAACTCGAGGAAGTTGGTCAGCAGGTTGTTGAGCCGCTGCGACTCCTTGGTAAGAATCTCCAGGCACTCTCCCCGCGATTCCATCGAAGCTTGTCCACGAGCGAGAATTCCTGCTGCTCCGCTGATGCTCGCCAGCGGATTGCGAATCTCGTGTGCCAGGCTCGCCGAAAGCTGTCCCGCAGCAGTCAGCCTCTCACTCTTCTTCATCTGCTCGATGTTCTGCCGAAGCTCCGTATACACGTGCTCGAGCTCGGTCTTTGTCTCCTCGACCTGTCGTCGCTGCATGCGCTCCCGGTCGGCAAGCAACCCGGCGATGATTCCCGCCGCGCCGAACGTGCTCAACTCCACGATCTGGTCTTCCGCATCCAGCCGGTCCACATGCCAGTGCCGATAGATCGAAGGACTCTGCAGCAACGTGGCCAGCAGCAGCGTGCGCACCGCGCCCTTCCACCCGAAGAACAACCCCGCCAGCATGAAGGGCAGGATGTTCAGGTGATGCAGGATGTTATGCAGCACCTCGTCGCGCGGCGGCGTCAGCCACGTGAAGCCTGCAAGCAGGAACACGAGCAGCACCACGAATGTGGCCTTGGCACGCTGCGATCGCAGGCTGACGGGCACGGCTGGCATCGCTTCATTCTCCCATGACCGATCACCCCGAAGCGTATGGGGGAAGTACTCGAGAGGAATCGCGTTGCGGACATGCTGCGCCATCGCAGTAGAGAAGAGCAATCGCGTCACCATTCGAGAGTGGAGCTACGATACGGCCTTTCGTCCCATGTCACAGTGACGATCCGCAATCAACTGGCGTCCTGTTGATCCATGGGCAACGCAGGGAACTGCACGTTTTGCAGCAACCGCTGTCCCATATGGAACACCTGCCGCTGACACTGCACGCGGAAAGGCTCAATCCATGCGCTGTTTCGCAAGTAGCTCGTTTGGCGCGCAGATTGCCTAAGCCATGGTGTGAGACGAACTCCCATCCTACGTTTCCTGCTTGCGGGCATCGCGCTCGCGGCATCGCAGGCGGTAGCGCAGAGTGCGCCGCCTTCCCTTGCGGCTCTGCTCCCGCCGCAGTCCGCGCCCCATGTGCTCGCTCTTTCGCTCGACGATGCCATCGCCATGGCCGAGCGAGACAGCCCGCGCCTCAAGCAGTCTCGCGCTCTGGTCCAACATGCCGAAGCCCAGATTCAGACAGCTCGCGCCTATAGCAACCCTAGCCTCGAGATCTACGCCGGCCATCAGTCAGCACGCCCCATCGCTACGCCCGCAATTCCAGGACTGCTACAACACTACGCAGGCTATCAACCCATCGAGATCCCCTCCGAGCGCCGCGCCCGCCTTCACGCAGCCCAACACATCGCGGAAGGCAGCCGCTTTGCGCAGCGGGGGACTGGCCTCGCGGTCACCTCGCAGGTCAAGCACGCCTTCTATGACACGCTGCGAAGAAGGGAGGAGATAGGCTACGCACGCGAGAATTTGACCCTTGTCGAAGACCTGCGCCGCCGCGTGGAAGTCGAGGTGAAGGTCGGCGAGAAGGGCCGTCTGGAGCTCACACGCGCTGAAGCGGAACTCGCCCGCGCGCGCTTCGATGTGCGCAGCGCGGAGCTCGAGTATGCGACCGCTATCGCGTCGTTGCGCGTAGCCATCGCAGCTCCCGCCGGCGTCACGCTCGATCCCCAGGGAACACTCGAAGACCGCATGGAACTCCCGCCCGTCGAACAGCTTCGCGCCGACGTGTTGCATACGCATCCCGCCGTCGCACAGTCGCAGGCAGAGATCGAAGCCGCGAAGTCCTCGCTCGATCGCGAACGTGCCGCGCGCATGCCGCAGCCCACGCTCTTTGCCGAATTTGAAAACCAGCCCGACCTTCGCTACTGGCGCGCTGGCCTCACGGTGCCGCTCCCGTTGTTCGATCGCAGACGCGGACAGATCGCCGCTGCGAAGGCCTCTGTCACGCAGGCGGATGCGGTGCTCGAGCAGAGCCGCCTTGAACTGCTCGGCGCTCTGGAGCGGTCCGTCGAGCAGTATCAGCTCGCCGACCAGCAGGTGGCGGCACTTGAGTCCGGCTCGCTGCGCGCCGCGGAGAGCGCCGTCGAAGCCGCCAAGGCTGCCTATCGCCTCGGCGAGCGCGGCATCCTCGAGGTGCTCGATGCTCAACGTGTGCTACAGAGTGTCCGCGCCGACCTTGTCGATGCGCAATTCGAGCGGCAGTCTGCGCTTGTGGATCTTGAAGAACTTGGCGCAATCGCGCCGAAGGCGAGGCCTTGATGAAACGACTTCTGCGTGCAGGACGAATCCCGGTCTCTGTCCTCCGTACACCGCGCGTGCTGTGGCTCTTGCTAGGCATGGCCCTCCTAGTCTCAGGCTGCAAATCGAAACAGACCGTCGCGTTCGCGACCGAAGCCGTCGATCCCAACGACGTCACCGTCACCACCGAGATCGCAAAGAATCTCAGCGTTGGTACTCCTGAGTACCGTGGCATCCATGGCACGCTCGACGTCGCCGCCCACGTGGAAACCGACGCTCGCAATATCGCTCGTGTCGGCTCGCCCGTCGCGGGGCGCATCACGCGACTGCTGGTCTTTGAGGGACAACAAGTTCACACAGGCGCCACACTGGCGGTCCTTCACACGACCGACCTCTCGGACACCCAGTTCGCCTTCGTCAAGGCAAGCTCGCAGCGCAATCTGGCGGGCGCTGCCGTCTCGCGTGCAGAGCAGCTCATCGCCGCGGACGTCATCGGCAAAGCGGAGCTCGAGCGTCGCCGCGCAGAGTTAGTACAAGCTTCAACGGAAGCTGCTTCCTATCGCGCCCAGCTCCATGGCCTGGGCATGAGCGAATCCCAGATTCACCAGCTCGAGATCAGCGGCAAGCTCAGTGCGGACTATCCCGTGCTCGCTCCCAAGAGTGGCACCGTGCTCAAGCGCGAGGTCACCATTGGCCAGGTCGTGCAACCTGCCGATCCCGCCTTTACCATCGCCGACCTCTCCACCGTGTGGATCACCGCGAACGTTCCCGAAGAAGAGGCCGGAGTGCTTCACAAAGGTATGTCAGTCGACGTGCGCATCCCCGCGCTTCCCGAACTCGCGATTCACGGCAAGCTGTCGTACGTCTCGCCCATCGTGGATCCCGCAACCCGCACCGTGGAGGTGCGCATGGACCACGTGAATGCAGGCGGAAACCTCAAGCCCGATCAACTCGCCAACATGACCTTCACCGGTCGCGAGGAGCGCAAGCTCACCGTGCCCAACGCAGCGGTAGTGCGCGAGAGCAACAAGGAGTACCTCTTCGTAGCCGACGGTGCCAACAAGTACGTGCTGCGCGAGGTCTCGCTTGGTGTCGAGCAGGATGATCGCCGCGTGGTGCTCTCCGGTGTGCGGGCGGACGAACGCATTGTCACCGAAGGCGCATTCCACCTCAACAATCAGCGTAAGCAGAACGCGATCAAGGGAGGCGAATAGATGCTGGAACGCATCGTCGCCGGCGCACTCCGCCAGCGCTTGATCCTCGTCGTCGTATCCATCGTTCTTCTCGCCTTTGGCGTCAACGCAGCCAGGCATCTCTCCGTCGATGCCTTTCCAGACGTCACCAATGTGCAGGTGCAGATCGCCACGGAGGCGCCCGGCAAGAGCCCGGAAGAGGTTGAGCGCTTCGTCACTGTGCCCATCGAGATTGCCATGACCGGCCTGCCCGGCATGACCGACATGCGCTCGCTCAACAAGCCTGGGCTCTCCCTCATCACGCTCGTCTTCTCCGATGAGAGCGACCTCTACCGCGAGCGGCAGATGGTCTCCGAGCGCCTGGCCGAGCTGCGCGACAACATGCCCGAGGGTGTTACCCCCATCCTCGGGCCCATCACCAACGCCCTCGGCGAGGTCTTCCAGTACACGCTGGAGCGCCCCGACGAGGGCCAATCAAAGCACGTTCTCTCTCGCGATGAACTCATCGAACGCCGCACCGTGGAGGACTGGGTCGTTCGTCCTCTGCTGCGCTCCATCTCAGGCGTCGCGGAGATCAACTCCACCGGTGGCTTCGTCAAGCAATACGAAACGCTCGTTGATCCGCAGAGGCTGCACTACTACAACCTCACCATCAACGACGTCCGCGAAGCCATCGCACACAACAATGAGAACGCCGGCGGTGGCGTGCTCCCCCAGCATGCGGAGCAATACCTCATCCGCAGCGTCGGCCTGGTTACAGGCGTTGAGGACCTGCGCAACATCGTGCTGAAGGAGCACAACGGAACGCCAGTCTATGTCCGCGATGTTGCGGACGTCCGCATCGGCACCGAGGTCCGCTATGGCGCGATGATCAAGAACGGCTACACCGAAGCCGTCGGTGGCGTCGTGCTCATGCGCAGCGGCGGCAACGCCAAGGAGATCGTCGGCCGCGTCAAGGAACGCGTCGACGAGATCAACCGCAAGCACACGATTCCCGGCGGCCTTCAGATCGTGCCGTACTACGATCGCTCGCAGCTCGTCGACGCCGCGATCCATACGGTCACCGAGGTCCTGGCGGAAGGTGTCGTCTTCGTCGTCGTCATCCTCTTCCTCTTCCTCGGCGACCTGCGCTCGAGCCTCATCGTCAGCGCGAATTTGTTGCTCACGCCGCTCGTCACGTTTCTCGTGATGAACCAGATCGGCCTCTCCGCCAACCTCATGTCGCTCGGCGGCCTCGCGATCGCGATCGGGCTCATGGTCGATGGCTCCGTGGTCGTCGTCGAGAACGTCTTCGCCAAACTGAGTCATGCCAAACTGAACCACGCCGGGCCGAGCCACGCCATCCACGAGCACTCCGATCACGGCCACACCAAGCTCGACATCGTGCTCTCCGCTGTAAAGGAAGTGGCAACGCCGACGGTCTTCGGTGTCACCATCATCATCGTCGTCTTTCTGCCGCTCATCACACTCGAGGGCATGGAAGGCAAGATGTTCGCGCCCCTCGGCTACACCATCGCGATCGCGCTCGCCATCTCGCTGATTCTCTCCCTCACACTCTCCCCGGTGCTTTCGTCGTATCTGCTCAAGGGCGGATCGGAGAAGGACACCTGGCTCGTCCGCATCCTTCGTCGTCCCTATGATTGGCTCCTCGCATGGACGCTCACGCATCGCAAGTCTGCTGTGCTTGCCGTAGCAGCGCTCTTCATCGGAGCCATCAGCCTCTTCTCGTTGCTCGGCACATCCTTCATCCCGGAGATGCAGGAAGGCACGCTTTCACCCAACGCAGATCGCGTGCCTAATATCTCGCTCGATGAGTCGTTGAAGATGGAGAAGGAGATGCAGCACCTGATGTTGCAGGTGCCCGGTGTGGAGAGCGTCGTCTCGCGCGTCGGTCGTGGCGAGTCTCCAGCCGATCCCGCTGGCCCCAACGAAGCCGATGTGCTCGCCTCACTCACGCCCTTCGACGACCGCCCGCGCGGCATGTCGCAGGAGAGCATCGGCGAACAAATCCGCGCGAAGCTCGCCGCGTTGCCCGGCATCAACCTCGTCATGTCGCAGCCCATCAGCGACCGCGTGGATGAGATGGTCTCCGGCGTCCGTGCCGATGTCGCCGTGATGCTCTATGGCGACGATCTCAACGTGCTCGTGGCCAAGGCTGGTGAGATCGCCAAGGTCGCTACCTCGCTGCAGGGCACGCAGGACACGCGCGTGGACCGCGTCGGCGGGCAGCAGTACCTCACCATCGACATCAATCGCAATGAGATCGCCCGCTACGGCATCAACGCCTCTGACGTCAACGATGTCATCGAGACGGCAATCGCCGGCAAGTCGGCGACGCAGATCTACGAAGGCGAACGCCGCTTCTCCGCCGTGGTGCGATTGCCCGAGACCCTGCGCGACAGCGTGGAAGACATCCGTGAGCTGCAGGTAAGCTCACCCGATGGCCCCCGCGTCCCGCTCAAGGAGCTCGCCAGCGTGAAGGTCGTTGAGGGCCCCGCGCTCATCAATCGCAGCATGGGCAAGCGCCGCATCGTGGTCGGAATCAACGTGCAGGGCCGCGACCTCGGTGGCTACGTCGAAGAGCTGCAGCGCAAGGTCGATCACCAGGTCGAACTGCCCACCGGCTACACCATCGAGTGGGGCGGGCAGTTCCACAACATGCAGCGCGCCATGCATCACCTGATGATCATCGTGCCCATCACCATCGCCGCCATCTTCTTCCTGCTCTTCGTGCTCTTTGGCTCGGTTCGCTTCGCTGCGCTCATCATCACGGTGCTGCCGCTGGCTTCCATCGGTGGCATCGTCGGCCTCTTCGTCTCGGGCGAGTATCTCTCCGTGCCCGCATCGGTAGGCTTCATCGCGCTCTGGGGCATCGCTGTGCTCAACGGCGTCGTGCTCGTCTCGTACATCCGCAAGCTAAGAGAGGATGGCCTGTCGCAGGAGCAGGCCGTCAAGCAGGGAACTGCGCTTCGCTTCCGCCCTGTGATGATGACCGCGACCGTCGCTGCTCTGGGCCTCATGCCCTTCCTCTTCGCATCAGGGCCTGGATCAGAGATCCAGCGCCCTCTCGCGATTGTGGTCATCGGAGGCCTCGTCAGCTCAACCGCGCTGACGCTGCTGCTACTTCCAGCGGTCTATGCCTTCTTTGAGGGCAAGCGACCAGTCCGCGTTCGCGCTGCTGCACATTGACTTTCCCGGCGGGCGCGGCAACTTGAGCGCGCCCGTTTTTTTCGCAATGACATGACATTCTCGCTAGATCTCCAACCTGTGCAAGGTCGGCCATCCATGTGTCCTGTCTCCAATCTGCCCCTCGTCTTCTCAATCACGACCCTCGTCGATAGCTTCATGACTCAACGTTTGTCGGAGAGCACAGCGACTCCGAACTTCGGCAGCGTTATGGATCTGGTGCTGCCGCCAGACAGCACATCCGTCATCGCATGCTGGCTTTGCACCACACGTGTTTCGCCGGACATATTCACCAGGACGTAGACGATGTGATCGCCCGCGTATCGAGGATTGACTTCGACCCCTTTCGGTACCGGCCCAAACGGAGTGTGGACGTCGCTCATCGCGAGTAACTTCGCAACGAGCTTTGTCATGCCGTCGTCTCCCATCCAAACGCCGACGTAGGTGATCGTACCTGCGCCCACTTTGCGGGATACAATCGCCGGTTGTCCGTCCAGCCAGCCATTGCTCTTGCCATACCGAGCCCATACGGCCGCATCAGGAGCATGGATGTCGAGCTGCTCTGCCCACAGTTTGCTCTCGTAGGAACCAAAGCTTGATTGCACGGGCACAGGATGGGACAGCGCATAGAACTGCACGACATCGGCGCCAAGCAGATCGACCAGCGGTCCCGGCTGGTTCTGGGGCTGGAGGCCATTGTCATCGTCCTTCATCGCCGTGCGCTGGCCCAGCACCAGATTGCCGCCGCCCCGTACATACGCCATCAGGTTCTTCGCGGCGGCATCGCTCAGCACGTTGAGCCCTGGAGCGACGACCAGCTTGTAGTGGCTCAGATCGCTTGTCGGGGTGATGACATCGACTGATTGCGCCAGGTCCTTCAGCGGACGGTAGTAACTCACCAACTCATCGACCGGGTCATAGTCCTTGTTGTGGCGCTGCAGGTTGATCGCCCAGAAGCTATCGTACGTGTGGAGGATGGCCACCTCGGAATGCGGTAGGGTTCCGGCCAGCACTGGCCCGGCTTTTGCGAACTCCCCACCGAGTTGAGCGATCTCGTCATAGACGGGCACCGGCTTACCGTTCGCTCCTACCACGGTGCCGTGATACTCCTCTTGCCCGTTATGCGCGCTCCGCCACTGCCAATACCCGATGGCATCGGCGCCATGACCGACGTTGTGCCACGCAACCGCGCGGACCTCACCCTTTTCAAGTGCCTGGTTGATGCCGCCCCAATTCACAAACGCAGGTTGAGTTTCCATCACCCAGAAATTGCGGCCCTTGAAGCCGCGCTGCATATCGTCGTCGGCGCCATTGCGTGCCAGGTCGACTTCACCCTGCGGAAAGTAATCGTCGTAGGAGATAAAGTCCATGAGCTGTGCGACTGCACTGTGATCGTAGGTCTGCTGTCCCCAGCCGAGTACATTCGTGGTTACAAACTGGTGACTGTCAGTTAGAGGGCGCAGGGCGTCGATTTCATTTTTCGCGTACCTGCGCCACATGTCTGTATCGAATCGTCGCATGCTCAGCAGCAGGCCAGGATTGCCCTTGCCGGCTTCGAGGGGGATCTGCGACCACGCAGAATACGTCTGGCTCCAGTACGCTGTGGCCCAGCGGCTATTCAGATTGTCCAAGGTGTCGTAGCGGGCTTTTAACCAATCCTGGAAGTCCTTTTTTGCGACCGGATCGTACGATTCCGTGGTGAGCTCATTGTCGATCTGCCACCCAATCACGGCCGGGTTATGGCCGTAGCGCTTGCCCATCTGCGCGGCGATGCCGGCACACAGCTCGAGATACTTCGGACTCACAAAGCTGAACTGTTGCCGGTTGCCGTGCTGTTCGATAGAGCCGTCAGCATTCACGCGAAGCACCTGCGGATACTTCTCCGTCAGCCATGCCGGAGGCGCTGCCGTGGGCGTTCCCAGCACGACGTACATGTTGTGCCGCGCAGCGGCGGCGATCGCATGGTCCAGCCACTCCCAGTGATACTCGCCTTCGGCAGGTTCCACGGCACTCCACGCGAATTCCGACATCCGCACAAAGCGCACGCCACCCTCCTGCATGAGCGCCAGATCCGCATCCCATTGCGACTCTGGCCATTGTTCTGGATACCAGGAGACTCCCAGCCATAAGGATGGTTGTGGTTCGGATACAGTCTGTGAGTGGCACGCCGCGCTGTCGAACACCAGACCAGCCGCTGCCAACATCGTTAGAGACCAACGAATTGTTCGACGCAAGCGCTCCATCCTCACTGTTGCCACACTGCATCCATCACGCCATAAGGTGGAACCACCAGCGTGTCTCGGAATGTTGAGGGAATGATCTTCACTTCCTCCTGCTTCAGGGGCGAATTTTCCGCCTCGGGGTTCAGTGAGCTCGTGCTTCGCGCATGGAACGTCGCATGCGCAAGTTTGCCATCCATGATGACCTGAACCGTCTGCGGTGTGCCGCACTTATTGGTCAGCAAGAGATGGTTTTCCCCACCCGCACTCCGAAACGCCTGAGCGTAAACGGCACCGATCCGCACAGTGCCAGCGTCAACGCTGGCGCCTCCCGTTACGAGTGTTGGGAAGACCGCGTCGCTCGTCCCGATGACGGGATCGACTAACTGCATCTCCAGGCCGTACGGTGTGTAGTAAAAGCCAAAATCCAGTTTGGTGGTATCTATCGTCTTGCCAATCTTTGCAGCCGCGACTAACTCATCCGTATGATCGTTGGTCAACGCGATGGCATTATCCCCGTTGCCCTGCCTGCCCACAAGAATGTGCATGCCGGCCTGCGTCACGTGTGGGTCCGACGAGAACCGCAGCATGAACTCCGCCAGGAAGACTGCGGCATACTGACTGCCCCGCATGGCGCCGATGCCGTATTCGCTGATCTCCATCTGCATGTCGGAGCCAAAGAGCTTCACCACATCCTGGTCGACCCAGCGATTGGTGGTGTCTGCAAGAAATGTGTTGTAGAACGCCATCTTCTCGCCTACGTCGCCACTATCCTTCGCGCCAGGGTACGGATGCCAGTAGAGTTCATCCCAATAGCGAGTCTTGTAGGAGGCCATGCTTTCCAGCCACGCATCGTTGCGCTGCACGTACACCGCGACCTTCGCGGACGGGACCGCAGCCTTGATTGCCTTCGCGAACGGTTCAGCCGACTTGAGATACGCTGCCCCGGTTGGATAGAAATCCTTGAAATAGAAGGGTTCGTTGCCAAGCTCCCAAACGTCGACATGCAGCCCCTTCTTCTCGGCTTCGAGGGCGAGCGCGGCTGCGGACTCCGGTGTGTCGGTGAAGGTGTTTACGACGCCAATGGTGTGCGTGACTTCGGATCCTGGCGTGCCCTTGGAACTGGTCCTCAGCGTCTTCACGAGTGTGGCGTAATCGTCGAGGGTGTTGCCGCCCTTGGCGCGCAGAACTTCGTCTGCAAATACGAAACGCTGATAGAGCACTTCCTTCTCATTCTTGAACTTCGCGATCCATTCGGGCTTCATCTGGCCTGTACGCCAATCCCAGGCGTCATCCATGGTGCCGGCAGGGAAGCGCATCCAGCCAAGGTCCAGGCCGGCGAGCATGGAGCGCATCTTCGGGTCGGTATAGCTCTGACCGGAGAACATGATTTGCATATTGCCGCCGGCGAAATGCCGCCGTGAAGGCAGTGGGAGCCGGTGCGTCGTATCGATGGAAACCACGGCGGGTCCGCTCTCCTGGGATGCCATGGTTCTGGCGTTGGCCAGGAAAAGCGCCACTGAGAACGCTATCAAGGCCTTGCAACTCGTCATGGGGAGGTCCTTTGAACTGCATCAACACGCATCGGGCGGGATCTGTTCGGACCAGCGCCAACTTGTAGGGAGAGGCTAGAGGTTGCGGAGCAATTGTGTCAAGTGTGCATGATGCTCAGTATTTACGAGCATTTGAAGTGCTTCGCGACCCAGAGCTCAAGATCGCCCGCCATCTCCCTGGAAGACTATTTTGACAATATCCCTCCCCCTTACCTACTATGGCGAAGCGTTCGGGGAGCGACTTTGGAAAGTCCAGGAATGGCGAGAATGGTGCAAAGGTTTGCAAGACTTTCCCAAACCCACTTTTCGACGCTTGCTTCGGATCAGATGGATGAACCGGCTGCACTGGATGAGCCCGAGATTGATGATTCTGTTGGTGCTTCCGCTTCACTGCCTGGGTGCGCGCACTCGGCGTCCACCCGCTGCCGGAATGGAACCTCCAAACCGTATGGCCTAAGCTTGAGAAGGAGGGCCCACCCGAATGCGTCTTGAAGATGTCGCAAAACGTGCAAACGTCTCCATCTCTACGGTTTCGCGGGTCGTGAATGAGACGAACACCGTCTCGGGGGCGACTCGCCGACGCGTGCTCGCGGCGCTGGAAGAGCTCAATTACACGCCGAACCTGCAAGCCCGGCTGTTGGTGTCGGGACAATCCAACATCCTGGGCATCATCGTCTCCAACCTGGAGAATCCGTTCTTTGTCGACCTGTTCCACCGCCTGGAAAGCCACGCGGCCAAAGCGGGCTATGAGTTGATCGTGGCTAACACGAATTACGAACCGGCTCGCCTGGCGGAGACGCTGCGAATGATGAAGGGGCGCTGTGTGACGGGCATCGCCATCGCCGCGTCGGAGACGCTGCCCCGGGAGGTATCCGAGCTGCTGGCCGCGAAGACGCCTGTGATCTGTGTCAACACCAACGAGGCGCTTCCGGGGTTGTCGCACATTCGAGTGGACGCGCGCGCCGGCATGCGCAAACTCGTCGGACATCTCGCTTCTCTGGGACATCGCAGGCTCGCCTATCTGAGCCACGAGCGCACCTATAAAGGCGGTACCGACGAGCGGCGAGCGGCGTTCGAAGAGACCTGCAAGGCACATCATGTCGAGTTCGCGCACGTACCGATGCCATCGCGTGAGAGCTGGGAAGACGGCCGGAACGCGGTTCGTAAGCTTGCTTCGCTTGGATTCGACGCCAGCGGCATCGTCTGCGTGAACGATATGACCGCCCTAAGTGCTTTGCGAGCGCTGCGCGATCTGGGGATCCGTTGCCCGGAAGACGTTTCGGTGACGGGCTTCGACAATATCCCCATCGCTCATCTGTGCTGCCCTTCGCTGACCACGGCGTCCATCGCCAGCGACAGCATCGCGGCCACGATCTTCAAGACGTTGATCGCAGCACCAGACGCGGAGGCCACCGATTCCACCTTTGATCCCGAATTGATCGTTCGAGAATCGACCGGTCCCTATCGTGGCTGCGGCTTTCTTTCCGCAAAGGAACACGCGACGGCGGCAGGAAGTTTTTAGGCTGTAGGACCTGTCACATCGCACGCGGATGCAGTTGGATGAAGGAGTAAAGATGAACGAAAGCTCGCGTCGCAACTTTCTTCGCAATGCCGCACTGGCCTCGACTGCGATGGTGACCGGCAGTGGGGCGACCGCTGCGGTTACGCCCCCCGCGAAGAGGCCGAACGTCCTGATGATCTGCTCGGATCAGTTCCGGGCGGATTTTCTCGGGATCAATCGCGAGAATCCGTCGGTGATCACGCCCAATCTCGATGCTCTGGCGAAGCGCGGCACGAACTTTCAACTTGCTGTCTGCAATCAACCGCTGTGCTCGCCATCGCGCGCATCGTTTCTTACCAGCCGCTACGCTACTGAGACCAAGGTCTGGGCCCTGGAAATCGAGTTGGATCATTCGCTGCCGACCGTCGCCACTGAGTTTCGCAAGGCTGGGTACACTTCGAACTTCATCGGCAAGTGGCATGTGTCCGACAAGAAAGATGCCCAAGGTAAGCTGCAGCTGGGATGGCTGCCCCCGGGGCCCACGCGTGGCGGCTTCGATGATCGTTGGGAAGGCGCAAATATTACCGAGCTGGTTTCGCATCCAGACGAAGGTCACTATTATGCCGATGACGGAACGGATCTGCATTTCCACGACGAGTACCGTGTCGATTTCACCGCTCGGCGGGCATGCGAGTTTATTGAGAAAAATAATGAGAAGCCGTGGTTTCTCTTCCTTTCTCAGCTTGAGCCGCACCAGCAGAACGATATGGAAGCCTTCGTCCCGCCGCAACGGTATGCGAAGAATTACGCGGATGCTTTTGTCCCACACGATCTACGAAACCTGCCCGGCGACTGGCGATCGCATCTCCAGGGTTACTACGGTTGTGTGCAGGCGATCGATGACTCGATTGGCAAGATCGTGGCTTCGCTCGAGCGCTCGGGCCAGTTGGAGAACACTGTGATCTGCTTCTTCTCCGATCACGGCTGCACATTTCGAACACGAATGGGAGAGTACAAGCGCTGCCCGCATGACTCCTCGATTCGCGTGCCCTTCATCCTGGCCGGGCCGGGGTTCGATCGTGCAACCACCATCTCCGAGCTGGTGACGCTGCTCGACCTTACGCCCACGTTGCTTCAGGCTGCCGGTGTCCCCGTGCCCTCGTCGATGAAGGGACGCGCGTTGAAGCCCATGCTCGATTCTGCCGAGATACGCCGCGAGTGGCAAAACGCCGCCTATATCCAGTTGAGCCAGGCTATCTGCGGACGAGCTATAAGGACAGCTGACTGGACATACGCTTGCTATGACCCGGGCATCGCCAAGGGTGAAGCTGCGGCGAGCAAGACTTACATGGATTTCGCCCTATACTCCAACGCTGCTGATCCCTACCAGCAAGTCAATCTGGTGGGCCGTCCTCAGTACAAAGCGATTGCCGTCGGCCTCCGCGAACAACTTCGGCAGATGATCGTTGCCAACGGAGAGCCGGAGCCGGTGATCGCGCCTGTCGATTTCTACGCTTGATCCTCACGGGAGAATGACGATGAAGACGATTGCTGCTGCCATGCTTGTAAGTCTCGCGGGATTGACCTTGCACGCCCAGGAGAAAGCGGTGCCCCCAGGCGATGACCTTGTCTACAAGACTGTGGATGGTCAGGCGCTGCATCTTTGGGTGGCGAAGCCTTCCGGTAAGCCGACTCACACCGCGGTCGTATTTTTTCACGGCGGCGGCTGGACGGGAGGTACTGTTACCCAATTCAATCCGCAGACGAAGGAGCTTACCGACCGCGGGATGCTGGTGGTCAATGTCCAGTACCGCCTGGTGGCCAAGGCGCCCAGCTTGGAGAGCCCTCAGGTCTGCCTGGAGGACGCGAAGTCTGCCATGCGTTGGGTGCGTTCGCGAGCAAAGGAACTGAAAATCGATCCACACCGGATCGCCGCTGGCGGCGGCTCCGCAGGAGGTTATCTGGCGGCAGCCACGGCGCTGGTTCCGGGCTGGGAAGACCCACACGACAACCTTGCTGTCTCGGCCAAGCCGAACGCACTTGTGCTCTTTTTCCCGGTCGTCAATGTCGGTCCTGGGTACTATGATCAGCACCGCTTCGGCGACGAGCCGCGCAAGTATTCGCCGGAAGCCTACGTCACCAAGAACTTGCCTCCAACCATCATCGAAGGAGGAGGCGCGGACAAGCTGGTGCCTCCGGAAGAACTGAAGGACTTCAAAACGAAGTGCGATGCCGCTGGCGCGAAGTGCATCCTCGACTTTTATCCCGGACAACCGCATGGGTTCGCAAACAAGGAACCCTACACCAGCTTGACGCTCAACGCGGTCATGCACTTTCTGGAGTCGATCGGCTACCTGCGCAAGGACACGCCGGATGTTATCGTTCCGCCGCAGTGAGGGAGCCGCTCGAGGGAGGGAGCTGTACGCTTAAAGATTCTCTGTATGGTTCCCCTGAATGAAAGACACCTTCACCCATTACGCTGGCAGCTCCATCCTGGCAACCTACCTCGCGGTGACGGTTGTCATCGGGTGGTTCTCACTGCGCTCCAAGGTGTCGGCTAACTCCTTTCTCAACGCGACACGTGCATTGCCATTCCCGGTCGTCACCCTCTCTTATATCGCGGCCAACTGCGGTGCGTTGGAGATACTCGGGCTCAATGCGGCTGCAGCCCAGTATGGTGTCCAGGCTTTCCACTTTTATTGGATTGGTGCCATCCCCGCACTGATCTTTCTTTCGCTCTGGGTCATGCCCCTGTATCGGCGCAGCGGCATTCGGAGTGTTCCTGAGTACTTCGAAGAGCGCTATGGACCTGAAGTCCGCCTGTTGAACGCCTGCGTGGTCGCCATCATGAGGCTCCTGCTCGGTGGCATCAATCTGTACGCGATGGCGCAGGTGTTGCAAGCCATCCTCGGACTCCCTTTCCTGGAGGGGATATTGCTCTCCGGCGGGGTGGTCCTGGCCTCGCTGCTGTTAGGAGGCATACGCGCCACGATCTACAACTCGATCTTCCAACTGGCACTGATGCTGACCGGCCTGGTGCCCCTGGTGCTGCATCATGCCAAAAGCCGAGATTCGTTGACTCTCATGGACAAGGGGATGCGCGGTCACCTTTGGACCGCCACTCCGCTCAATTCAACCACTTCAACCTTCGATGCAATCGGTGTCGTCGTCGGTCTCGGTTTCGTCCTTAGCTTTGGCTATTGGTGTACAGATTTCGTGTTGATGCAGAGGGCATTCGCGGCGCGGACTGACAAGGCGGCGCGACTGGTTCCGCTGTGGTCCGGCTTCGCAAAGCTGCTCTTTTCGATGATCGGTGTGCTCCCGGGATTAGCCGCCGTCGCGAAGATCCCTGGTCTTGGCCAGACGGTGCGGTATGACCAGGCGTTGCCGCTGCTGATGCGCATGACCTATGGCCCGGTGATGCTCGGCCTGGGGTTGACGGCCCTCGTAGCTGGCCTGATGTCTGGTCTGGCGGCCAATGTATCCGCGTTCTCCGCACTGTGGACTCAGGACATCTACCGGCAGTCAATCCGGAAAGAGGCCAGCGAATCCCACTACTTGTGGATGGGCAGGTCTGCTTATCTACTCGCAGTCATTGTTGGAGGCTTCACCTCATATCTAACGATACTGTTTGGAAATTTGATGGAGCACATCCAGTTGCTGTTTTCGATCTTCGCCTCGCCATTCTGGGCGATCTTTCTGCTTGGCATTGTTGCGCAGCGAGTGAATGCGAGAGGAGCGATTGCCGGCTTCCTCAGCGGAGCGGGCATCGGGGTTGCCCATTTGATCGCCTTTGGATGTGGCTGGATCCGATACGGCTCGATCATGAACATGACGTTTCACGGAGCGATCTATTCCTTTACGACAGCATTGATCGTCGGCTTGCTCGCCAGCAGAGGGAACAGCGAGAAAATGCAGCCGAGGATTCTGACGCTTGACTCATCGATCGCGTTCGGTGCCGGGACGCTCCCGATCTGGTGCCTGTCGTTCGTCCTGCTCACAGCTGCCATCGCGCTGAATGTCTACTGGCGTTAGCCGAATCTACGCCGACAGGAGGGAGCACCATGTGCGGGACAGTCCGTTACGCAGGCAAGCCGTAAGGGGACTGAAGGCACAAGAAAGCGGGCTGAGGAATTCATGGGGGCTTCTGGTAAACACAAAAGACCCGCGATGAGCGCCGCTATGCTCGTCCCATGATCCTGCAAACGATATCAGCAGGCCGCGACCATAGTAGAACCGGGCACCTCGCGCCTCCGCTATTCTCAGGGGTTTCGTAGTCTCGCAAGAGTTATCCCCGTAACCTGAAGATCAGCGCGACTCCCTTTGACAAAATTGATCCGGCTTGCATACTATGGCTGCGCCAACCGTAAGCTCCGTTGTTCGGCCTTCAAATATCACCAGAACTGCAAACGTTTGCAAGTCGATAGCGTAGAGATCAAAGCCAGAAAACGCCTAACCGCGCAAACGAACAATCTGTTCAATTTGGAAGCACTTCCAGAGGGATGAGCCATGATGATGAACTTCTCAAGGTCAGAGACTGCACGGCACTGGAGCATGAGAAAGCAGTTCAAGCTTCTGTGGATTCCGCTTGTTTTGCTCTTTGTGAGCTTGCCCGCGATCGCACAGATGGATCAGGGAACGATCACCGGCGCGGTGCAGGACAAACAAGGTGCCGTCATTCCCGGCGCAAGTGTCACGCTGACCAGCACGGATACCGGGCTCGTCCAGCACGCCAGGGCGAACGGCAGCGGCATCTATGTCTTCACGCCTGTAGCGATTGGAAACTACAAGATTGAGGCCGCATCGGCCGGCTTTTCAACCACTGTCCAGGAAAATCTTCATCTGGATGTGCAGCAGCGGTTGAATGTCGTTTTAGCGCTCAAGCCCGGATCCATATCGGAGACGGTTACAGTGACGACTGCGCCGCCTCCCCTGCAAACACAGGAAGCCTCTGTAGGACAGGTGATGACCACGGAGACGATCAACGACACGCCGCTCAATGGACGCAATTGGGTCTTCATCGCACAGCTGGCCGCAGGAGTAACGCCGAGCACGGGATCTCCTGCTGCCGGCAACGGGGACTTTTCTGCAAACGGTCAGCGCGTCGAGCAGAACGATTTCATTCTGGACGGCTTCGACGACAACAACGGTTCGTTCAATTTCTCCGGCGGGACGTCCTATGCAGTGCAACCGCCCCCTGACGCGCTGGCAGAGTTCAAAGTGCAGACTGCGGACTTCAGCGCGGAATTCGGCCATTCCGCGGGGGCTGTGGTGAACGCCAGCATCAAATCAGGAACGAACGATATCCATGGTGACGTATGGGAGTACTTTCGCAACAACGCGCTGAATGCCCGCAACTGGAATTCGACCACCATTCCTGACTATCAAGAAAACCAATTCGGCGCTACGCTTGGCGCTCCCATCATCCGTAACAAGCTCTTTTATTTCGGCTATGCAGAAGCCAATCGGATCACCTATGCCAACACGAGTCTCAGCTCTGTTCCGACCGACCTGATGAAGACCGGGGACTTCAGCGAACTTCTGAATCCTTCGCTCACGTCCAGTGGCACGGCGATCAAACTCTATGTGCCCGGTTCAAACGGCAGTAAGTTGCTTTCCTGCGGCACGCAGCAAAACGTGATCTGCCCGGGTAACGTGAACCCACTCGCGAAGAGCATCCTGGCGCTCTACCCCGAGCCGAACACAAACGCCGGCAATGTCTACAACAACTACACGAATAACAATCCGTACCACCAGAACGTATGGCAGTGGGGCAGCCGAGTCGATTGGAATGCAACCCCCAAAGACCAGGCGTTCGCTCGGTTCACTTACTCGAATGAAGTCGCAGACTATTCACCAACATTCGGTCTCCCCCTTGACGGCGGCTCCTATCCAACAGATGGATCGCTTCAGGTTTTCAACGATTCGCTGTCGTTGAGCGAGACCCATATCTTTACCTCGACGCTGGTCAACGAGTTCCGGTATGGATTCAACTACCTGAAATACCTCGCCCTGCAGCCTGATAGCAATGTGAATGCTGCTGCAAACCTTGGTCTTGGCGGCATCCCCTATTCTCCCGGGCAAGGTGGTCTACCGCACACGACGGTAACGGGTCTCAGTCTGTTTGGCTCACCCGCGGCGGCGCCAAATACCAACTTCGCGGATTCGTTTCAGATCATGGATAACGTCAGCAAGAATCTCGGAAAGCACTCCCTTCGGGTGGGCGTCTTTTTCCAGAGCATGCGCGATAGAATTTCCAACCAGAATCCACGCGGTTCCTATACCTATAGCGGTCGATTTACCAGTCTTCCGGGAACTGCCAATACGGGGTTCGGCGCGGCCGATTTTCTATCCGACATGATGGATTCCGCATCCGTCTCCACGGTCAATATTTTCCATGATTCGCGCTGGTACCGTGCCGCCTTCGCAGAGGATACGTGGAAGGTGGCCCCCACGGTTACTCTGACGCTTGGTCTCCGATACGACTTCTACCAGCCGTCGAAGGAGGTCGCCGGGAGGCAGGCTAGCTTCAACCCAACCGGGACGCTTCTGCCGGGCAGTGGACAGGCGACGATGACCTTCGTCCAGAGCCAGGCGGCAAACCTCAACCTGGCGCCAGCGTTTCTGACGTATATGACGCAGAACAATGTGTCCATTCAATACACCAACAACCCTTCGCTTACGAATGCGCAGAAGTGGAATTTCGCTCCACGTCTGGGCATAGCCTGGAACCTCTATCCCAAGACGGTGGTCCGAGCGGGCTATGGCATCTTCTATGGCGGAGTAGAGTCGAATGGCCCGGAGAACTTCCTGGCGAATTATCCGTTTCAGTTTTCCTCGAGCTTCTCCTCGCCGAGTTGCACACCGGGATCCTGCCTTACGGATGGACTCAACCTGGAAACCGGCTTTCAGCAGCAGATTAATCAGGGGTTCAACAACTTCCTTTCACAGCCCGTCTTTTACGGTGTCGATCCCAATACCAAGACACCCTATGCGGAGAACTACAACCTGACCGTTGAGCAATCTGTCACTGGCAAGCTGGTCTTCAGCCTTGCGTATGTAGGCTCGACGAGCCACCATCTACAGATTCCTGGAGCTCCCAATTCTGCGGAGGCCCTTATCAAGCCGGGCCTCGCAGTCAAGACGGTACAACCGTTTCCGACGCTCGGTGCCGTTACCCTGGATACCTACGCGGGGGCCAGCAATTACAACTCCTTCCAGGCGCGCGTGGAGCAATCCTTTTCCAGCGGTCTGCGGTTCCTTTCAACCTATACCTGGGCACACGCGCTGGACGATGCTACGGACGATTGGACCACTTATGGCCCCGATACTGGTTATCGTGCTTACAACCTGATCGGCATCAACAACGATTACAGTAATTCTGCGCAGGACATCCGGCAGCGGGTCACCGTCAACGCGTACTACCAGCTTCCATTTGGGCATGGCAAGAAGTATCTGCGTGACGGCAAGCTGCTCAATAGTGTCGTCGGCGGATGGGCAGCCAATCTGGTATTCACAGCACAAACAGGGCCGCCGATCACGGTTTCAACGAACCTCGGTAGTTCTGGGCCGAATGGCGGTTCAGCGGAGGCAATCAAGATGCGCGATCCGTTTGCTGCCGGAGGAAGTCCGGATCCCACGAATCCAACCATCACCTGTGCGCAACAAACGAAGACCATACAGCACTGGTATAACCCATGCGCCTTCGCCAATCCTCCGATTGCCTCCTTCCCCACTGCAAGCACACAATATGTCGGCCTGGCGGCCCTTCCATATCTTGGTGGACGCCGGTTGAGCGGCCCGCCAGCGCCAGGTCTTGAGCGCGTCAATCTGTCAATGTTCAAGTCTTTTTCTACATTCCGCGAACAACGTCTTGAGGTGAGGGCCGATGCCTTTAATCTCCTCAACACCCCGTCGTATGGGCGTCCAACCACGTCGAGCGACGCCGCTACCGGTGGGCAGATCACCGCGCCTCAGACCATACAAGCGCTCGCACCGGATGCCCGATTCTTTCAGCTATCAGCCAAGTACGTGTTCTAGCCCTCTATAGGTTCCCAGGCAAGTGACAGGTTGTAAGAGTGAGCACAACCTGTCACTTGGTACTTAGTCATTTCCGAGTGTTGGGTGCGGTTCGCTCTAAGGTCGCGGTTCGCGGAATGCTGATGCGCCGTGCGAATGCCCCACTGCGTACCACAGAGATATCGCGGCCCGTGCCGGACAAAGGCGTCAAGGGGCAGGTGAACCATGAGACATTCAACTCCGGGACGATTCCACAACGGCATCCCCGGCGCGATTTGGATGCGGTTCTATGCTCCTGGCATTGGTGCGCCCGCGAAGATCTTCCATGCGTTGCACATTAGAAGTCCTATGCTCTTCGCAGAAGATATCAATAAACCATCCTAGATAACCGTGTGATGCGTCAGCGATACCTGCCTCCCCATGAGTGAGATGGAGGCAGAGGTACCGCCATGCTATCGGCATTTCGCCGACCTCAGGCGGCCAGAGCACTGGCCGCCGCACCCTACCTCGTGAACAACCGCGTCATGAAGGAGATACTCCAAATGAAGTTGTTACCGATACAGCCACGCAAATCACGCGTAAACCTATGGCTTCCGATATTACTTTTGCTGATTAGTTTTCCGTCGGCTTGCATCGCTGCCCCGGCCGCGCCGGCGACCATCGACTTCGCGGTGACCAACGCGATCCTTACCAGTCCCA
>Ga0302187_10000588_pt1 | contig 33473 bp, 28 predicted proteins | sample II_Bog_E1_3_FD_202120 | JGI IMG/M metagenome (GOLD analysis project Ga0302187, IMG submission 202120) | Peat permafrost microbial communities from Stordalen Mire near Abisko, Sweden - II_Bog_E1_3 | ecosystem: Environmental > Terrestrial > Soil > Wetlands > Peat | place: Sweden: Abisko...
TGAAGTTTAGCCAGGAAGAAATATGAACTGCAAGCCTGAGCGCTCGGAGCGTCTTGAGGTTCGCGCGTGGTTCCAGAGAGCCGATCGCCATCGGCACGGTCCGATCCCTGATCCCTGAAACCTGATCCCTGAAACCTGATCTCTGACCCCTGATCCCTGTACTATCAATGCCATGAAGATTCTCTCTTCTGCGGAGATGTCGGCTTGCGATCGGGTGACTGCGGAGCGGTTCGGCGTGCCGTCGCTGGAGCTGATGCGGGCGGCGGCGGGGGCGGTTGCGGGGCTGGCGCGGGAGCTGTATCCGCAGGCACGGCGGGTGACGGTGCTGTGCGGCAGGGGCAACAACGGCGGCGACGGCATGATGACGGCGCGGCTGCTGACGGATGCCGGCCTCGAAGTGACGACGCTGCTGCTGGGCGCTCCGGAGGGGTTTGGCGGGGATGCGGCGACGGCCTGGAGCGAGCTGCTGGCGAGCGCCGCGCCGGGAACGGTGCGGGTGATTGAGAAGGCAGAGGATCTGGCGGCGCATGAGGATGCGCTGCATGCCGATTTGATTGTGGATGCGATTGTGGGGACGGGATTCAAAGCGCCGCTGAAGGGGCTGGCGCTGGCGGCGCTGGAGTGGGTGAAGAACTCGAAGGCGTTGGTGTTGGCGGTGGATTTGCCTTCGGGGTGGGAGGCGGATTCGACTTCTGCCGCGGCGATAGGGCCGGCATTCGATGCGGATGCGGTGATTACCTTTACTTCGCCGAAGCCGGCGCATGTGTTTGGGCAGCTTACGCGCCGTTGGGATCAACCCGTGGTGGTGGCGCCGATCGGGTCGCCGGAAGAGGCCATCAAGTCGAAGCTGCGACTGCATTGGGCGGGCGCGGCGATGGAGCTGGTGCAGAAACCGCGGGCGGCGGCGGCGAACAAGGGCAACTTTGGACACGTGTTGGTGGTGGGCGGCTCGGTCGGACGGTCGGGCGCGCCGTCGATGACGTCGCTGGGGGCGCTGCGGGTGGGTGCGGGGCTGGTGACGGCGGCGGTGCCCGGACCCATTTTGCCGCTGGTGGCGGCCATTGCGCCGGAGCTGATGACGTTTCCGCTGGCAGCGACGACCGCGGGCGAGATTGCGGCGGGTAGCCTGGCGCCGGAGCTCGAAGGCAATGCCGAATCAAAGCGAGCCGGCCTGGCTCTGGTGTCGCAGGCATTTGTGGATACGCTGACTGGCGGCAAGACGGTGCTGGCGATCGGGCCTGGGCTGGGTCAGGGGCCGGAGACAGCCAGGTTCGCGATTGCGCTGCTGTGGGCGACGAAGATGCCGGTGGTGATTGACGCGGATGCCTTGAATATTCTGGCTGCCAAACCGTTGTTGCTGGTGAAGCTGGCCAAAGGGCGTACGGTGGTGGTGACGCCGCATCCGGGGGAGATGGCGCGGCTGGCGGGCATTTCAATCGCCGAAGTCCAGGCCAACCGGCTGGGAGTGGCGCGCGAGTTTGTGAAGCGAACGGGCGTGACGCTGGTGCTGAAGGGGGCACGGACGCTGATTGCGCATCCGGATGGGCGGGTTGCGGTGAATACGACGGGAAATCCGGGAATGGCGAAGGGCGGCAGCGGCGACCTGCTGACGGGGCTGGTGGCGGGGATGCTGGCGCAGTATCCGCCCAAAGCCGGATCAAGCGATGTGGCGCTTGCGGTGGAGGCGGCGGTTTATCTGCACGGACTGGCGGCGGACATGGCGGTAAGTGCGGCGGATGAACATACTTTGCTGGCTACGGACAGTCTTCAACAACTTTCACGGGCTTTTCGCTTTCACTCGCGCGGGGAGAACGGGTATGTTTGGTTGCAGGGGGAATTGCACGTAGAAGCCCCTCGTGAGGTTCAGAAATGAGCAACGCCGCACCCCCCACCGAAGGCCGGATACACGAGTTCACGACAAAGAGCGGGGCGGACACCATTGAGGTGGGCCGCAAGCTGGCGCGGTTGCTCAAGGCTCCGCAACTGCTGATCCTGCGCGGCGAGTTGGGTACGGGCAAGACCACGCTGGTGAAGGGGATTGCGCAGGCGCTGGACGCGGCCGAGGCGGACGAGGTGACCAGCCCGACGTTCACGCTGATTCACGAGTACGATGGCGCGCTGGACGGCAAGCCGGTGAAGCTGTTTCACCTGGATGTTTACAGGCTGGAAGGCGAGCGGCAACTGGAGACGCTGGGCATCGATGAGCTGCTGACGCCGGATGCGCTGGTGCTGGTGGAGTGGGGCGAGAAGTTCAAGAGCATCCGCAAGAAGGCTACGGGGGAGATTGCGATCAGCTCGGCCGGTGGGGATGCGCGGAAGATTACGGTTACGCTGAAGGAGTAAAGCAGCTTCTAGCTTCTAGCTCCTAGCTTTCAGCTTTCAGGTCTCAGCTTCTATTCCAGAACTTGCGAGATAGCTCCTTCGACGGGTATCAGGCCGCTTGAGATGATCCCGGATCTCAGATGCCTATCGGACGTATTCCTTGGATCGTCCGGAATGTGATCTGCGTCATAGTTTAAGGTGCCGCGGGGGCTTATCTTGAAGCGCAACCAACTAGCCAAATTGGAAGCGCACGGTGAGTCCTTATGAGCGAAAGCTACCTGAAGCCCCTTTTTCCCCGCATCTTCCCTCTCGCAATTTGTCTTGTCATGAGTGTTTCGGCGGCGGGTCAGCAGCCGAAGGCTGAGTTCATGAGCGTGGATGCGGCGCAGCCGGTGTTGAAGGGGTTTTCCGACACGCTGCCGGCGGAGCTGCGCAACGCGCCCGATGCGGCTGCCTGGTCGGCCTGGGTGCAGGGGCAGGATGCGGGCATTCGCCAGCGGCTGGCGCTTGGCGAAGAGGATACGCTGACCAACCTGCTGCGCTTTGGCGTGACCTATACGGACGAATATCAAATCGATCGCGAGTATCTTGCCAAGTACGGGAGCAGCTCGCTGGTGAACTCGTTTGCGGAGAACCGCGCCAACGACCTGGTGAAGGCGCTCGCTTCTCCCACGGCGAATGAGGGCATGGTGGAGATGCGCGCCTTTCTTGTCCAGCGCGGCTACTCGTTCACGACGGCGGAAGACCGGGCGCGGGTGAAGCAGCACCTGCTGGAAAATCTTGCGCATATGCGCGACGAGTTTGCGGAGTTTCGCGAGAAGCTGAAGACCGCGGACCTGGCCGAGCAGGCGCAGCTCTATGCGCAGCGGGGGATTTCGCTGGATTCAAACCTGTGGCCGGACTATGCGCTGGATCGGAGCCTGGGCGAACTGGTGAAGGCCGGGTTGCTCAAGCCGGGCGGAGTGCGGCGCATTGCGATTGTGGGTCCGGGGCTGGACTTTGTGAACAAGGAGTACGGCAACGACTTTTATCCGCCGCAGTCGATTCAACCGGTCGCGGTGATCGATAGCCTGGTGCGGCTGGGGCTGACCGATCCAAAAGCATTTGAGCTCGACACGTTCGACATCAGCCCCAGCGTGAACATCCACCTGGCGCGGGCGCAAAAGAGCGCGATGGAGGGGAAGCCGTACGTGGTGCAACTGCCGTGGAACAGCGCGGAGCCTTTCAATCCGGAATATCTTGCGGCTTTCACGGCCTATTGGCAGGCGCTGGGCAGGCAGATCGGGACGCCGGTGAAGCCGGTGACGGTTCCAGTGAAACTTGCCGACCAGATTCACATTGAGGCGGTGAGTATCCGGCCGGAGATTGCACGGCACATTACGCCGGTGGACACCAACATTGTGTTTGAACATCTGCCGATCGCCAATCCGGAAGAGAGGTTCGACCTGATCATCGGCACCAATATTTTTATCTACTATGGAGCATTCGAGCAGTCGCTGGCGCGCGTGAACCTTGCGGCGATGCTGAAGCCGGGCGGGCTGGTGCTGACGAACGACATGCTGGCCGACAAGGTTCCGGGGCAACTCAAAGAGGCGCACCGGACCACCATCGAAGTGAGCGCGAACCCGCAGATTACAGAACACATTTACTGCTACAGACGCCAACCGTAGGACCTGTCATCGAATTCCCAGGGCGCACAAGGCCAGCTCTATGAGGCGGGCTTGGGGGCGTCGGGCCAGGCGGGGCTGGCTAGCTCGATGGTCACGATGGGGCCTTCGGTGTAGGTGGGGCCTTGTTCCCTGAGGAAGGTTGGAGCCTGACCGCCGACGATCCAGAGGTCGATGTTGGGGGGCGCTTTGCCGACAAAAGGCGCCACCATGCCCTCGATTCCGCCGATCTGGATCTTGATTTCGTAGTGGATTGCCTTGCGGGGTGAGCCGGCTACGGCGAAGGACTCTTCGCCCTGGGGCGAGATGAGGAGTTTGATCAGGCGCGGCTTGGGGGTGAGCACCAGCATGGGCACGGTGGTTTCCGCGACGCCGGACTTGATGTGTTCCGCGACCAGGGGAACCATGCCGTTGGCGAGATCGGCAGGCAGGGTAAGGTGGTCGGTCTTGACTTCTTCCTTACCGTCTTTGCCCGTGGAGTGGACGGTGACCTGGCCGCTGCGGGTGTCAATCAGGACATCGTTCGGATGGGGAAAGAAAGGCCCCTTCTGAATGTGGTGGTCGGTGATGAGGTGGAAGGCGCCGCGCTGCGAGTAGACGGTGGTGTCGTCGTCGGCGGAGCCGTCTTTGAAGGCGAAGGTTGTGCGCACGGTGACCTGGTCTCCGCGGACAGTCTGGATGCTGTCGCCGGAGGCGAGGATTTTGCCGTCTTCGGACTTGAGCACGAGGAAGCCGTGGACGGTTCCCTGGATGTAGCGGACGGGAATGGGCTGGGCGGGGTGCTTGTCGGAATTTTGCTTGACAGGGCTGTTTTTGTCGGGGGCGGCCTTGGCGGGAGCAGCCGGCGACTGGGCGTATAGGGGCAACGCGAATAGCGGCAGAACGAGCATGGAGCAGAGTCGGAAAGAGGTGGTAAGACGCGTTTTCATTCAGGCGGTTGGATGTGGATGCGGGAGGTGGGGTTGGCCGGGGTGCGGCAGCCCGCGGGAGCAGACACCGCTTGGAACGACCTGCCAGGGGAATTACGCATTGAAATCAGAACAGGCAGGTGGGACAATGAAGCATGGGTGCGATCCTGCGCAAATACACGAGCTTCGATGAGATGAAGGCGGACGAGTACCGCTATTGGCAGAGCAGGCCCGTGCATGAACGGATGGACGCCGCTGAAGCGATGGTCAAGGAAGCCTACGCGCTGAAAGGTTGGGTGATCGAGCCGGATGTACCAAGATTACAAAGACCTTTTGTCCGCATTCCATGCCCATGGCGTTAGGTACCTGGGCGCCTCAGTGCTTTAGGAGAGTTCTTACCAAGTAAGAGGCATCGAACCATCTAAGGGAAGCACCATTGCGAATTCTGCTTCGATTTCATGTTGCTTTCTTTTCTTTGCGCCGCTCTTGCGATCCCGTTTCCCGATAGCGACGGGGACACCGAAGTACTCGGCGGCTTCCGACATTCCCATGCGCAGCAGTGACGGGGCACCAAGCCGAATAGGTTCCTCCGGCCTTCGGGGTGCGTAGCGTATGGCCCTTCCAACTTCCAATGCCACAGCCCGAGCGAGTGGCGGCGGGACAGCGTTTCCGATTTGCCTGGCACCGTGCCACTTCGTCCAGTGGAAGCGGAACCAGTCTGGAAAGCCGCTCAGCCGCGCCATTTCGCGCACTGTAATGCAGCGAGGGTGGGCATAATGTATGGGCCTGGGACTTGTGAAGGCGCCTCGGGACGAATCTGTCCCGGCTCTCAAGGTGTTGCTTAATCCCTCGGCCGATAGTTTAAAGAAGCGCGAGATTGGCTCAACCTCCCCAGGCGGTGTCGCTTCGAAGCGTCGTTTCGAGATGAGCGTGTGGTCGGTTCGTAAGCTCGACGTGAGCAAGCGCCAATTCCACTCGCGAATATAGCCGAAGTGCCACGAGGCAGGGCCGATGCATCGAAGTTCCCGTGCATATCGGGTGGGTTGTCCCCAGGTATCGATCGGTGCTTCGTCGCCTCGGGTCAACTCTTCGATATCCTCTGCGTCGGGAAGATCGCCCAGCGCATCCCGGCACGTCGGTCCCTTTGGCAGCAGGCTCTGCGCCTTGGCGTCGGCCGGGTTGAACATGGGCGCCGGATAATCGGGTAGGGAGAATCCTTTTCGCGCGCCCATGAGGATCAGTCGCTCGCGATGTTGCGGCAGCCCGAATTCTGCCGCGTCGAAAACCTTCCACGGCAAGCGAGTCCGGTATCCCAATTTTGCGAACTCCTCGATCAATTCTTCGAGCAGCGCTCTGTGGTCCCCGACTGTCAGGCCCTTCACATTCTCGAATACGAAATAGGAAGCTTTCAACTCATCGACGATGCGGACAAATTCCCGAACAAGACTGTTCCGAGGGTCGTCCAACGCACGGTGCCCGATCAGCGAGAAGCCTTGGCAAGGAGCACCTCCAAAAACGACATCGACGCGGCGACGACCGATCCCTGCGCGCTGCCTGATTTCTTCGCCTGTCAGGCCGACAACAGACCGGGGCAGGATGGCGCAGCGGGGGAAATTGAATGCGTGGACGGCGCAATGGATCGGGTCGATTTCAACGGCGGCCACGAGGTCGAAGCCTGCCTGCTCGAAGCCCAGGCCAAGACCGCCAGCACCCGAGAATAAGTCGATTCCAATTGGTCGTGGCACTCGATCTCCTGCTTTCAATTATGAGCTTATCGGGTTTCGCCTGGGTTGTCGATCGGAATCTTCCCTTGCGGTCCCAAAAAGGAAATGAGCCGCGACTTCAATTGATCCCGCGACTTCGTTTGACACTGCCAAACTGTCAGAACCCCCCAACCCAAGTGGCGCAATTCCCGGCTGTTTCGTTTGTCTTTGCGACGATTGTTCTCAAGCTTGGGAAGCCAAAATTCAGGCCGAGACTTCGGCGGCCTGCCGATTCGGCATCCGTGGGCGTGCCAAAAGCAGCCGTTCACGAAGATGACCTTTCCGCGTGACGGAAAAACAATGTCGGGAGTCCCCGGCAGGTCTCGACGATGCAATCGAAACCTGTACCCAAGGGCGTGGAGGAGCTGGCGCACGAACAATTCAGGCGCGGTGTCTTTTCCTGCGATGCGCGACATTAGCGCGCTTCTGCTTTCAGGTGAGCGATTATCCACCATGATCCAAGCTGCCCCCTCTCGAAACATTATGTTTTTGGACCGTCTTCCTATATTTACAACCAATTCCACAGGGTATGATTGTCCCGACCAATCTAACTGGGCGAGAACCAGACGCAATACCCGAGAGGAACGCGATTATGCGAGGAGGCTCTTTGTCGAACGAAAAGGAGAACCGTTATAAGCAGATCGTCGAGCATATCTTCTTCGACGAGAAATTTGGAAACTACAAGAGAGGCACAGGGGACATAGGGTTTTCAATGAAAGACCTTAGACGCGCCGTGAAGGTTTTGGGAATTGAGATCCCAGGGAACCTTCCCGATGCAATCTATTCGATCCGATATAGGACGCCGATGCCTCGGCGAGTTGTTGAGACCCAGCCCGAGGGGAGGGAGTGGGTCATAGGCGGGGCGGGCAAGGGACTCTATAAGTTCTACCTTGTTCCAATCAACCGGATTCGGCCTAACCCAGCCCTGAGGGCAATCAAGGTCCCCGATGCCACTCCGGAGATCATTGCCGGGTACACTCTCAACGACGAACAGGCGCTGCTGGCAAAAGTCCGGTACAACCGATTGATCGACACATTTCTCGGCGTGACGGCATACTCGTTGCAGAATCACATGCGCACGACAGTTAAGGGAGTGGGCCAGATTGAAATCGACGAGGTGTATGTCGCAGTTGACCGCCGTGGCGTTCAGTTTGTAATTCCAGTGCAGGCGAAGAGCGGTAAAGATCAGCTCTCGGTGATACAGACGAAGCAAGATCTGGAGTGTTGCGCAGAGAAATTCGCGCCTCTTCAATGTCGATCGGTTTCAGCGCAGTTCATGAACGTAGGCAAACCGGACGAGCGGATCGCAATGTTCGAATTGGCCGAAGAGGAAGGAAAGATGGTCATCGTCGAGGAGAAGCACTACCGGCTGGTCGCTTCCAAAGAGATTAGTGTCGAGGACCTTCGAGCTTACGGGACGAGCTAAGCGCAGCAACGCACTGCGGTTTAGCACAAAGGCCGTTCCCGATGGGAACGGCCTTTGGGATTTTGCGCCGAAGGCGCGTCTGCTGCATGCAACGCCAATGCCTAGTCCCCGGCGACGGGCTCGGCTTCTTTCTGGGCGGCGGGCTTGGCGGGAGCAATGCTGTCGAGGCGAACCAAGCCCTCGATCGGCTTTTCGCCCAGGACGTGCTCGCGATAGAGCTTGGCCATGCGGGCGTTTTCCGCGTCGGCCTTGACCTTGTCCGCAGTGGTGACAGCGCGGGCGCGGAGCTTCTCTTCGCGGGCGTTCTTGGCGATGCCCAGGTTGTCCAGCGTGTGGTTGGCTTCAGAGTTCACGTGCTCCATGTTGAGCTTCAGCTCATGGCCCACGTGCGACATGCCCACCTTCTTGCCGCCGGCGAAGATTTCATGGCGGCCGTGCTCCTCATACCACTTGGTGAGAGTAGCCGTCATGTGCATCTTCTCGATAATGTTGCGCCAGCCCACGCCTGTGTTATAGGCGCAGAAGCTGATTTCACCTTCCTGCGTCGCATACGGAATGATGCACTGCTCGGTGCGGCGGAAGTCGTAGTTGAACAGATCCTGGAACCACATGCCGGCGATGAACAGGAAGTTCCAGCGGTCTTCGCGGCGCTTCTTGATGTCTTCCAGAGTGCGGTCGCCCTTGACGCTGCCGTAGTTTTTGCCGGTGGCGTTGAAGGTCTTGTCCATCTTCTTCATCATGTCGGTGATTTTGAAGTGGGTAGGCGCCTGGAAGGGATCGTAGTTGCGCAGGAGCGAGAGGGTGAGGCCGACGATGGACATGGTCTTGCCGCGGGCCGCGTCATTGACCTTGGCGAGATCCTTGGCGACCTGGCCCATGTCAAGGAAGGCCGTTACGGGAGCGGACTCCTTGGTTTCCTTGTCGATCATGACGGCCATGCCGATGCCGCAGTTGGGGTGGCATCCGCAGGAGAGCTGGCCCCACTCGGCTGTCGGCCCGTGAATCAGATCGGCCCAGTCGGAGAAGGTGCTCATGAAGCTGATGGGGAACCAGTCGCGCTCCGGCTCGCCGATGCCGCACTGCGACTTGACGTCGTGGGCCATGTGGGAGAGGGTGTAGCGCTGTGCCTGGCGGCGGTCGTCGGTGATGTCCTCGTCGCGGCCGGTGAAGCTGACCGGCTGGAAGCTGAGGAAGCTGATCTTGCGGGGGTTGTCGAGCGCGAACTCGATGATGCGGCCGACCTGCTCATTGTTGATGCCGTTGATGATAGTGGTGACGGGGACGATGTCCACGCCGGCTTCATGCAGGTTGTTGATGGCCTGAAGCTTGACGTCAAACAGGTTGCCGACCTTGCGGTGGGAGTTGGCAGCGTTGCCGATGCCGTCGAACTGAAGGTAGACATAACGGAGACCGGCTTCGGCAGCGGCGCGGCAGAGTTCCTTTGACTTGGCGAACTCAATTCCGTTGGACGCGGCCTGAACGCTGTTGTAGCCAACCTTGCGCGAGTAGGCGACGGCGTCAAGGAAGTAGGGCGACAGGGTGGGCTCGCCGCCGGAGAACTGAACGCTCATCTGACGTTTCGGTTTAATGGTGATGGCGTTGTCGAGCATGGTCTTGATCTCGTCCCATGTGAGCTCGTGGACGAAGCCAACCTGGTTGGCGTCCATGAAGCAGGGATCGCACATCATGTTGCAGCGGTTGGTGAGATCGATGGTGAGGACCGATCCGCGGCCATGGGTGACGGTGGAGGTGCCGTGATGATGCAGTTCCTCATCGCCCTTGCCGTGGGCGCGCATGTCGCGGCCGGGGAAGCTCTCTTCAAGATGCTTGAAGAACTTGGTGTCAATGGACATGACGTCTTCAAAGTGGCCGTGCTTGGGGCAGTCCTTGATCATGAGGATTTTGCCGTCGCGCTCGATGATCTGGGCCTTGATTTCGCCGACTTTCTCATTGAGCAGGACTTCATGGGGCAGCTTGCCGTCGAGAATCTGCTTGCGGATCTCGGGGACGCACTTGGGACAGAGCGAGTCCGTGGTGCGCGGCCAGCCGAGGGGCGGCTTTTCCTTCTGCCAGCTTTTCTGGAGGGGCTTATCGCTCCACTTGGGCGTGAAGGACGGGTTCGGGCTGATGCGGTTCAGGCGGTCATAAACCACCCATGCACCCCTCGCCGCATAGACCGCGGCCTTCTCGACATACTTGACTGCTTTGGGCATAAGTTGCTGTCTCCTCAAGTGAAGTTGTGACCGGAATGACTTGTCTTGCCCGGCTCAGGCTGGCGGAATTGGACAAAATCCGACGCCTGAAAATGCATTCCTAGGGTAACCGGGTGGAGCGGTCAAGCCAAAGGCGATGCAGCGAACGGCGGAATCGGCGGGTGAATGGTCAATAAGGAACACCGAACGGGATGGGCAAATGGTCTGAGCTGCTTCGCGCCTCCGCTGGCAGGTCTGAGTTGACCGTGAGCGAGATTGTGGCCGTTTGCTGCAGCGATGGCGACGCAGCGGTGACAGTGATCGTTGATGTTATGGGTTGTATAGGAGGCGGCCCGCTGGAGGAACCTGCGCCGCCGCACCAGCTGATCAGGCCCAAACCCGCAACGCTCACCTCCAGCAGCAAAAGCATCCGCAAGAGACGGCGCTTCTTCAGCCCAACCCAGCAGAGCACGACCGCCAGCGGACGGTAACCGGGGTGGGGGAATGGGTCTGAGTGCAAATTTCGATTGAGAATGGTGTGAGCGTTCCGAAAGAGCGGCTTGCAGGGGCGATTCGCGAGTTGGCAGATGCGGACTCCCTTGTTTTATTGATTCGGAAAATTACTTGACGCTGGGAAAGAGACCGGCGTAGGATTCCGGCACTCCTTGCTTTTCCTATCGTGCAAGTCGCTCGCTCGCCTCCAACTTGCCCCCCATTTCGACAATTTCGACCGTTCGAGGTCTGTGAGGCCTCTGTCCGATGAAAAGCGCGACCTCTCTCTTTTCGATCTTGGCTGTTCCTGCTCCCGCGAACGGCCGTGCCGCAACGACCTTCCTGAACAAACTGCTCCTGCCCGGGCTGTCGATTCTCCTGGCATACTTTTGTGTCTCTGCTCATGCGCAGTCGGGCCAATGGACCTGGGTGGGCGGAAGCAACACGATCGGCAGCAATGGTGGTCAGTCCGGGGTGTACGGAACTTTGGGAGTGCCGGCCGCCGGAAACTTCCCAGGAAGCCGTACTCTGCCCGTGAGTTGGACGGGCAAGGACGGCCGTCTCTGGCTCTTTGGGGGCGGAGGCTACGATTCCGCCGGTAACAATGGCGATCTCAACGACCTATGGGTCTTCAATCCTTCCACCAACGAATGGACATGGATGGCTGGGAGCAACACGATTGGCCCCAATTGCGATCCAAACGGCGGCCAGTGCGGCCAGTCCGCGGTCTTCGGCACGCTGGGAACGCCGGCCCTTGGAAACACTCCCGGAGGCCTTTCGGGCGCTTCGGGTTGGACCGACACGAGCGGCAATCTCTGGCTCTTTGGGGGCCAGGGCTATATAGTTCCCGAGCCAGATAATAATAATGGTCTCAACAATTTTGGCGGCTTCAACGACCTATGGGAGTTCAGCCCCTCCACAAACGAATGGGCATGGATGGGCGGAAGCGCAACCCCACCCCCGGGAGGAGGTCAGCCTGGAGTGTACGGCACATTGGGAACTCCTGCGGCTGGAAACATCCCCGGAGGGCGCAACAGCGCCGCGAGCTGGACCGACAGCGGCGGCCATTTCTGGCTCTTTGGGGGTGGAGGCGCCGATGCAGGTAGCAACGGTGGCTATCTCAACGACCTCTGGGAATTCAATCCGTCGACGAACCAATGGGCGTGGATGGGCGGAAGCAGCGCAATTGCCATCCAACCAGCCAACTCAGGAGTGTACGGTACGTTAGGTACGCCGTCGCCCGGAAACTCCCCGGGCGGCCGACTGAGGGCCGCCAACAGCATCGACAGCAAGGGCAATCTCTGGCTCTTTGGAGGCTGGGGCCAGGATTCCGCCGGCAACAGCGGCGATCTCAACGACGTGTGGGAGTTCAATCCTTCCACGAACGAATGGACCTGGATGGGCGGAAGCAGCACGATGACGCTTATTTCGCCCGGGAATGGATATGGCCAGCCTGGGGTATACGGCACTCTGGATACGTTTGCCGCCGGAGATATTCCGGGAGGCCGCTGGCCGGGTACAAGCTGGACAGATAACGGCGGCCATCTCTGGCTCTTTGGGGGCCTGGGCAAAGATACCGGAAATGATAATGGCGGCTTTCTCAACGACCTCTGGGAGTTGAATCCTACGACCAATGAATGGGCGTGGATGGGCGGAAGCAGCATACCCAACCAGCCCGGTGTGTATGGCACGTCAGGGACACCATCCGCCGGAAATATTCCGGGAGCTCGATGGTTCAGCACCACTTGGACCGATAGCAGCGGCCATCTCTGGCTCTTCGGTGGAGGAGGATTCGATGCCAACGGCAACTGGGGCTCCCTCGGCGACCTTTGGGAGTTTCAGCCTTTTGCAACCGCCAGTACGCCGACCTTCAGTTTGGCGGCCGGGACGTACACATCGATTCAGACTGTAACCATCGCGGATAGTACGCCGGGCGCAATCATTTACTACACGCTGGACGGCTCGACGCCGACCACCGCTTCAGCCCTTTATTCAAAGGCTTTGACGATCAGCCAGACCACGACGATCAATGCCATTGCCATAGCAACCGGATATTCCAACAGCGCCGTGGCGACGGCGACCTACATCCTCAACTTGCCCCCCTCCACCGCGCCGGGCTTCACTCCCGCCGCGGGCACTTACACCACCGTCGAGAAGGTTAAGATCACCGACTCGATGAAGGGTGCGAGCATCTATTACACATTGGATGGCTCGACGCCCACCATCGCCTCGGCCAAGTACACCGCCGCGATCAGCGTCAACCAAACCACTACTATCAATGCCATCGCCGTGGCAACCGGATACTCAAGCAGCAGCGTCGCCAGCGCCGTCTACATCATCACGATAGCCGCCGCGCCAACTTTCACGCCCACGGCCGGCGAGTACGGACAGGCGCAATGGGTCACGCTGGCCTCCGCTACCCCCAACCCAACCATCTACTACACCACCGACGGAAGCACGCCCTCGGAGAGTTCGACCCAGTACACCGGCCCGATTGCAGTCAGCGCAACCACAACGATCAAGGCAATCGCCACGGCGATTGGCTACACGGGCAGCCCCGTAGTCAGCGCCAAATTTACCCTTGTTAGCTCACCCAACGTGCTCACCGGGCTGGCCAGCGGCATCGCCACGCCTGCAGCCACTCTGAACGCCACGGTGCATGATTTTGATTCGGCTGGCCAGGTATGGTTCCTGTGGGGAACCAACAGCACAGCGCTCAACTCCAGCACGGAGAAGGTTGCTCTGCCCGCTTTGTCTGGAGCGCAAAGCGTAAGCGCGCCACTGACCGGACTCGCAGGAGGAACAACCTATTACTTTCAGCCGGTTGCCTCTACCGTCGGAGGAACCTCTTACGGCGCCATCCAGAGCTTTACTACCAACTGAGGCACTCAACCAGCCAACGAACAGGTTCGGGCCGGACAGAAGATTGTCCGGCCCGACTATTTTTGAGCTTCGCAGCCGGGTTGAGGGAGCTCACTGGGTTGACCGCTGCAGGACGTCCAGCCCTATAGCTGCCCGTTTGCCGAGTCGGTCCTGGCGACCTGGTTGATGATGCGCTGGATGACGACGATCTGTATGTGGAGGTGGCGGGCTACGTCGGGGAGGAACTCGGAGACGAAGTTGTCAATGGGGGCGGTGGCGAGGGCGGTGGCGTAACGTTCGGCGCTGGCGGTGGCGCGGGTCTGGCGGCCGGGGATGTAGAGGTTGCCGATTTCGTCGTCGATGCCGAAGCCGACCAGGTCAGCGTAGTTGGGCATTCCCTTGCCGTTGTCGCCCTGGGTCCAGAGCACCTGGTAGGCGGCGTGGGCGATGCGGCGCTTCATGGACGCGGTGGGCATGCGGTGGTAGTGCGGGTCCTGGTGGGCGAGGGAGGGGATGACAAAGGTTCCGAAGAACTCGCCGGTCATGTCCTGGGAGTAGCTGACGCCGACGTAGCGACCGAAGCCGGTCATGCCGGGGCCGTAGGCGGAGTGGGAGTTGGCGCCGACGGCGATGGCGGAGCTGGCGAGGATGGTGAGGCCGTTGAAGGGGTCGGCGACGTTGCGGAAGGCGAGCCAGGCCTTTTCTCCGGGCGTCATCGGCTTGACCTTGGGGCCATCGAGGAACCGGGCATACCAGTCGATCAACGGCATGAAGGGCGGGCAGGGAGCGGATTTTGGGTCCTGCTGGGCGGCGGCATTTGCGTCGGGTGTTGAGGACGGCGGAATTGGACCTGCATCCGCTTCGGCGGCTTCTTTTTTGACGTGGCAGGGATCGGGCTTGGCTGGCGCGGGCTCGGTTGAAACTGTCTTTGCGGATGCGTCCTGAGTGGGCTGAGGAGCTTCAGGGAGCGGCTGGGCCGGATTGGACGGGGACTGCTGTGCGGCCGCGGGAAGGACGGCGAGGAGCAAGACAAGCAGCAAGCCAGGCACGGCAGGACGCGCAATGGCAGGCCGGGACTGACGCATGGAGCGCTTTCCGCTGGGTTGAAGTAAACGGTTGAGCAACGACGGTGGCCTCGCGGGTTGGGGAATGGGCTGCATGTTCGCGGGCCGATAAGGAGCCGTTCCGCAGTTACTCAATTCTGACGCAGATCTTGCGGTAAAAGTCACCTGAGTGTGGAACAAAGTTGCGGGTGAAAGAAAGTATCGCGGGGTAGGGCTTTGAACTCGGCGATTGCGCAAAACGTATTGACCATTGCGGCACCTTCGCGGCTTCCGTCATTGACGCGCCGCTGCACGACCCCCAAACTGAAGCTAGAGGGTCGAAGCAACGGTGCCTGGAGGGAACCTGTCATGAGTTCATATCCCCCGCCCCCGCCGCCGATGGGCGGCCTGGGCAGCCGCATTGAAGAGGCCATCGAACTGATTGAGATGGAGCTGCGCCACGCTGCGGCCTATGTGAACGATGCGGTGCTGCCGCAGGTTCGCACGGAGTCCATCTCCGCACTGCGCAATGTGGCCGACTCGCTGCGCAGCTTTGCGGACAAGCTCGACCGGCAGCCGCCTGCTCCCAACCCAGCGGCCAACCCGGTTCCCCCAAACCCGGTTCCTCCAAATAAGGATCCTAGGCCCTGATGGCCGCACGCATCCAGGCTGGCCGAAACGCTCTGTGGGCGGCACTGCCGCTTGTGGCGCTTTTTGCTTCAGGATGCGGGCACCACGTCAAGGTTTCGCAACGTCCACCGCAGGAGACGGCTCCGGCCGCGCAGCAGCGGAGCACTGCTTCCAGCGACGCGGCCGGCAACGGCGCGGCGCCCAGGCGCATTCCCATTACGCCGGTTCCTCCGGGTGGGGTGAGCGCGGACGACCTGGCGTTTATCAAGGCGCACCGGCCCATTCTGAGTGAGGAGGGATTGGCGACCTGGTACGCCTCGCCTTACAAGGGACGCAAGGCGGCGAACGGCCAGGTGTTTGACGATCACGCGCTGACGGCGGCGCATCGCACGCTGCCGATGGGTTCGCTGATCACGGTGACCAATCTGGGCAGCGGGCAATCGAGCGCGATGCGGATTACCGACCGCGGGCCGTTTGTAGACGGCAGGATTCTGGATCTGACCATTGCATCGGCGAAAGCTACGGGCGTGTATCGAGCCGGCCTGGCGCGGGTGCGGGTGGATGTTTACCGCGCGCCCAGGCCGATTGAGACGGGCGGGCGATGGTGCGTGCAGATTGGCGCATTCAAGAGCGAGCACAAGGCAATGAAGCTGAAGGCGCAACTGCTGAAGAAATATCCGGAGTCAAACGTGATTGAGTTTGCGGGCCAGGACAGCTACTGGGTGCGGATTCGCCCGCGCGGCGACAATCGAGAGCAGGCGGAAAACATTGCGCACCATCTGCGCCCCGGCGAATCGGAGGCGGAGGCCTTTCTTACTCGGCTGGACTAGTGTGGCGGGTCCCGGGGCAAATCCGGCGAGACCCATCGGCCGGCGGTAAGACATTCGTGTGAAAGCCTAGAGAATTAGACTAGAATCCCGACAGTATCCCAATGTTCAGGGCGCAAGTTTCAAGGGGCATTCTTCCCGAAGCTGGAGGCTTGCGTCCCAGCCTGGGCGGCAGGCCGCGCCGAGAGAGATTGAAAGGTAGGTTGAGATGACAGACGTGAGGCCGAAAATCCGGCAGAATTACCTGGCCATTGTGGTGGCCGCAATCTCCTGCTTTCTCTTTGAGGCCATCTGGTACTCGTATTTCATCCAGCCCTGGCTCACCGGCATCGATCGCACGCAGGAGTGGTTGATGCACCAGGGCGTTCACCCTGGTTTCCAGTTCGGGACGGCCCTGGTGTCAGCAGGCGTGATTGCCGCGGCCATCTCGTATATCGTGCAGTACACCGGTCCGCAGACCGCCGCGCGCGGCATCCGGATCGGGGCGCTGCTGTGGTTCTCGATCGTGCTGACCACGTGGTCCACCGAATATGTGTTCGAGATCAGGCCGTGGAGCCTGCTGGGGATTAACGCCGGCTTCTGGGCATTTGGGATGATGATCATGGGCGCGATTGTGGGCGGGTGGAAGAAGAAGGCGAAGGACTGAGCGGGGAGCATTGGCCGCCGGTCATTTGTTTTCGGCGATGTTCCCGGTGCTGGGGCGCGGAAAGAGGAAGGCGAGCGGGTTGGTGAGCAGCTCGCGGCCTATTTCGCGCAGGAAGCGATGGGATTGCGCGTCGGCTATGTTGCGTGCGCGAACGGCCAGTATGAAGCTGAGCACGAACGACGTGGAGATATTCAGAATGCCGATGAGTGCGATGCCGGAGAAGGCCAGCATGGCTTCGTGGCTGTCGAGATGGCCGTAGATGGAATCGGCATCGAGCGCATAGCCGAGGCCGGCTGCGGCGAGCGTGACGTGGCGAACTTCAAGCGGAATCCCGAACAGCTCGAAGACGATCGGCATGGTTCCCAGCAGGATGCCGAGGACGATGAAGCCGGCTGATCCGGCGGCATGATGGCGCGTCCAGATGGCGAGTCTGGTTGCCAGCGCGGGGCCGAGGCGCTTGCGAATGCGGATGCTGTTGGAGATGGCCGCGGCCATCTTGTGGACGGCGATGTAATTCGCGGTCCATCCCGTGGCCAGCGACGAGAGCCATAGAAAGACACCGGTTACAATCGCAAAAAACATGGTTCCCGAAGTGTGCGGAAAGAGCATGTGCACGCCGTGGTCCGCCTCGGCGGCGGTGAGGAATGGGTGGCCGGTTACGCGCAGGAAGATGCGGTCGATGAGCATGGAGACGGGGACTGCTCCGAGCAGGTTGGCGATGGTGACGATGAACTGGGTGTGGGAGATGGAGCGCAGGCTGGCCATGTGATCTTTCTCAGGATCTTCCATGGCGTCGACCAGCGTGGCGGCTGTCGCGGCGGGCATTTTGGAGGCGAGCAGGAAACCGCCGGCCTGCATGAGCAGGAAGCTGACGATGTAATTCATGGAATGAGCGAAGGCCACGAGCAGCGGCGCGTGCAGCATCGCGGACAACGAATACTTGAACAATGCGGTGAAGGAGGTGATGACGCCGGCGAGAATTGCGCCAAGGCCCATCGCTCTCCATTGCGCGGCATCGCGCGCGATGTAGTGGATGCCGGTGCGGCCTGTCTTCTCAACCACGCTGCGGGCGAGGCGGCGGGTGCTGGCGGCGAGCACGGTGCCGATGCGGCGCTGCGACGCGAAGCCGTGGACGATGGCGATGGAAAGCTTGCGCGCGGCTGGATCGGGCTGGTCGAGGGGGCCCTGCTGATCGAGCGTGAGGACCTGCTGGATTCTTCCCAGCAAAGAGCGCAGCAGACGGACGCGAAAGATCAAGTCGACCGAGGAGCCTTTTTCAGCCAGGAGACGATTCACGGATTGCAACTGCAATTCACACGCGGCGCGCTGCTGCTCCCATGGTTCGAGATCTCCGGGGTGGCGGGCGGCGTGCTCGACGACGGAGGGAAGATCAAAAAAGCTGGACTTGGTGATGTCTTCATCGTCGGAGAATTCAATCAGGTCGCGGGACAGCGCGATGTTGGTTGCGCGCAAGGCGAGGATCTTGCAACTGGCAATGACGGATGAGCGGGAGGGCCGGAAGATGCCAGCCCATTCGGCGACGAGCGGATCGGGAAGGGAGCCGATCCAGCGCGCGTCCGACTCTTTGAGGTTGAGCGAATCCATCAGTACGTAGAGATCGCCATCGACCTCATCGACGGGCAGGAGATGGCGGAGGGCGCGCGCCAGAAGTTCGCGCAGCAGGAAGGCTTCATCGGGCATGCCTGCTTCCGAGATCACGCGCACGTAGGAGTGGTGCGACCAGAACTCGTTGAGCGCGGAGTGGATGCGTGCGCGGTCGGGATGCTTTTCGATGGCCACGGTCAGGAGCGCAAGCGCCGCGGTGCGGCCCTCGACAGGAATGTCGAGGAAGGTGCGCAGCAGGCCGAAGATCCGGGTGGCGCGCTCACGCGGGGATAGATCTTCGAGAGCCAACAGATCGTCAATCGCAAACACGGTGGCAGCACCTCGTCGACATCGCGCATTTTATGGAGGCCGTTGATGAAATGGCCTGGTTGGGCGGTAGAGAATTCGATGCAGGTTGGCGGGGAAGCGATGCTCGGGGGAAATGAGTAGTTGTTGCCGAGAATTGCGGCATAAGACCCCGGACCACAGGTCTTTCTACTCCCGCCGCCGCGCTCTGGCCGCTCCTGAGCCCCGGGCCTGTTGACAATTGTGGTTTCCCACCCTTTCGCCAGAAAAAAGGCGAAAGAATGGGGCACGGAGCTTCTGTGATTGGTTTGGTGCCGGGTCATTTTAGCCGCAACTTGCGTACGCGAGTCGGATGCTGAGGATGACAACATTGTTTGAGTACGATCCACGGACTCACGACGCAAGATTTGCCCGGAATTCGATTTGGGCGGCGCTACTGCGGAGGGGGATAGAAGGGGAGCTTGTCGTTCTTTTCGTTGGCGCGCTTTACGGTGACGTCGTTCATCAGCAGGGCCGGACCAATGACTGTGCCGGGAACTTCACCGAAGAAGTTGGCAACCCATGGATTCTTGCCCGCGGCTTCCACGCTGGAGCGCAGAGCGCGCTGATCGAGATCGTCGAGGATCGCGCCGCGGACCAGTTCGCGCTTGCCGTCGAGGCCGACGCGATAGAGGAGACGGGGGCGCATTTCGCCGCCGAGAGTTTGAACAAAATAGACGCTCTTGAGGCCGCGATCCTTGGCAAGGTCGAGGAGCTTCTTGTTCAGATCTTCATCGCTGAGGCCGTCTTTTGCGGTGATCTTGAGGACGCCGATGGAGGGGCGCGCTGCGCCGGCAATACCCGCGCGGGCGTGGCCGTTGGACTGCGGAAAGTCTTTCACCGGCTCGCGCCCGATGAGATAGCCCTGGAGCTTGCCGTCGGTCACCAGGGTTACCGCTTGCGCGGGCACGGCTTCGTCGTCCACATCGTATGCGCCGAGAAGGCTCTTGCCTTCAAAGGACTTCAGCTTGGGATCGTCTACGGCGTCAAGAAACTCGGGCATGATGCGCGCGTGATAACTCGATGCAAATGCCCCGTTGGTGCGGGCCTCCGTGCCGAGCTTGGGACGCGTGGCGGTGATGCCGCTCTCGAGCAGCGAGCGCAGCGTGTCAGTGCCCGCGTCGGAACTGAGAAGAACAGGGCCGTGATACTCCTCTTCGACGAGTGGGGCCTTGCGCAGATCGGCGAGCGAGGCGATTTGCTCGACGGCATGTTTTTCGAAGACTTCCGGCGCGTCGAGATCCTTGATCGTAACGCCGGTGGAGGCGAAGGAGCGATCGAGACGCATGCCGTCGGCGGCCTGCGTGCCTACGGCAAAGGATTCCTGGTATTGAGACTGCGACTTGCGCACGATGGAGCCTTCGCTGTTGACGAGCCAGGTGGTGACGACGCGGCCGTGAAAACTGGAAACGGAATATTGCACGTCGTGCTCGCCGGCCTTGACGCTTTCGTTGGTGCGATAGAGGCCGCTCGAGTGGGCAACGCGGTCGGTCCAGAGCGAATCGTCATAGGTGAGCTTGAGCGGGTCGGCGAGCGAGATGAGCGGAGTTTCCTTGCTGAAGTCGTCGGCCTGCGGCGGGGTTTGCACCTGCTTGAGCGCGGCCTGCTTGGCGGAATAGGCGGAGAGCGCGGCCTTGTAGGCCTGGTCGGTCCCGGCCCACAGCGCGGAGCGGATGGCGATGGGATCGTCGCCGAGGGCGGTGAGTTCAAGAGATCCGTCGCCGCGGCCGCCGGAGCTGTCGGACTTGTAATCGCCTACGCGCACGGTGATGCGCGCGACGCGCTCGTGGGTGTGGTCAGAGCCTTCGGTGGCGCCGAACTCGGCCTTGGTGCTGTAGTCGTCAATGTCTTCAATGCGGTACTGGATGAAGAACGGCTTGGCGAAGTCTTTCAATTGCAGATCGGCTTTGCTGCGGTCGAGCTCGGTGAGCATGGCCTTGAGCAGAGGATCTTTTTCCGCATCGGCGCGGGTTTGCGCGGCGGCAAGCGAGGGCGCGCAGAGAGAGGCGGCGAGGAAGCCAAATCCAGCGAGTGCTTTCAAGGTGTGAATCGAGTTCATTGCGCCTCCTTCGTCGCTGCGGGTGCACCGGGGATGGGCAGGATGGGCGGGCGGGCTGTGCCTTGCGCCTGCTTCTGCGTTTCCATTTCGCTGAGCAGCATGGCCGGCGCCACGGCGCTGACGGGAATTGTGCCCGACTCCGCGCCGCATTCGCCGTTGAAGACTTCGCTCCTGTCGCTGGTGGCCATGATGCGCTTCATCGCGGCCAGCGGCGTGCCCACGATGCTGACGCCGCGGACGAGCTCATCGGGACGGCCGTCAACATAGACGCGGTAGACGACCAGCGGAATCACTGAAAACGCCTGCGGCGAGTTGCGCGTGGTGATGGCAAAACCCGACGAGATGTCTTCAAAATAGAGGCCGTAGGGTTTGTCCTGCTTTTTGGCTTCGTCGATGAGCTGCTTGCGCAGTTCTGACTCGGGCTCGGTTTTGGTGGAGGTGACGATCAGGTTGCCCTGGCGTCCGGTGGGCATGCGGCCGGTCTGCGCGCGGCCATGGCCGTTGGACTCGTCGAAGTTGGCGATGGGGAGACGCGACATGAGGAAGGTCTTCAGCACGCCGTCCGCGATGAGGTCGACGCGGCGGCCGGGCTGTCCCTCGTCGTCAAACTCGTAACTGCCGCTGAGCCATGTGTTGCCGAATTTTGTGACCGTTGGGTCGTCGGCGACGGAGAGGAACGGGGGCAGAATTTCTTTGCCGATTTCCTTGGTGAAGGTCTGGCCTTCTTCGTCGCCGCGCTGGCGTTGGCCTTCAAGACGGTGGCCGAGGACTTCATGGAAGAAGACGGCGGCGGCGCGTCCGCTTAAGATCGCGGGGCCGTCGAAGGGCTCGGTCAAGGGCGCCTTGCGCAGCGCTTCAAGGCTCTTGCCCAAATCGCGGATCGCGGTTTCCATCTCCGGCTGCGCGGGCAGGCCGGAGATGGTCTCGGCTTCAAAGGTCTGCGCGCGGAACAGGTCCATGCCGTCGTCGGCGCGGGTTACGGCAAATACGACGAGGCGCGCGGCCTGGTGCGGCGCGATGACGGCGGAACCCTCTGACGATGCAAAGTAGTCGGTCTCATTCTGCACGGTGAGCACGACGGCGTTCTGGTAGACGTCAGGGTATTCACGAAAGAGTTTTGAGAGCGCCTGCACGCGCTGCTCCCACGCGGCTTTGTCGACCACCGCGGGGGGAGCGGGCTTGCCGAGGGAGGTCTGCGGGGATTGCTTGCTGAAGTCAGGCGAAGAGTCTTCTTCCTTGGCGCGGACCTCGGCTTCGGTTTTGACGCGAAGATAGTTGTCGAGGGCGGTGCTGTAGCCGGTGTTGGTGGCCAGCCAGAGAGTGCGGGCGAGGGCTTCGCGATCGTCGGTGAGCGGAAGCTGCATGCTGTTGACGGCCGTGCCGCGGTGCGAGCCATGGGTGTTGTCGAGTTTGGGATCGCCCAGCCGGACCTGCACATCGGCGATGCGCTGATGGCTGGAAGCGCTGTCAACGAGCGCGCCAAACTGCGCCTGAATGGAAACGGAACTGGCGTCGCTGACGGAGTAGCTGAGGAAGTAGGGCGGCAGTTGTTTGTCAGACTCCGGATTGGGGGCGCCCTGCTTGCCCAGCGTGGTGAAGGCGCGATGCAACTCGGTGGTCATCGCGTCTAATAGCACGGGCCTGGACGGCAACACGGGCGTGGACTGCTGCGCCGCCGCGGCCGCCGGAAGAATCAGCGCGAAAACGGCGAGCACTGCGTACAGGCAGGGCTTGAGTGCGTTGTGTGTGGGTGCGGCCGGAGAATTCTGTAGCAATGGTTTGTAGGAATCGGTTAAAAGCATCTGTATACACAATTGTCTCAAAGTCAAACGCCGCATAGGGACGAATCGATGACTTTTGTTCGATGGACACAGTTGGTTGTCTGCTGTGGGATTGTGCTTGCCGGGCTGGTTCCGGGGGCCTGTGGGGCGCAGTCCGCTCCAGCTTCAGCGCCGGATTCTGCCCCCGCTGCCACCGCGCCGGCCGGCAACCGGACGGCTTACATACTGCCGCCTGAAAAGCTGGCCAAGGCGATTGCTCTCAGCCGTATCCGCAACATCCTGGACATTGTGGGCGCGCTTTGGGGCCTGGTGGTGCTCTGGCTGCTGCTGGCGACTCGCACCTTCGCGGGAATTGAGGCGTGGGCCGGGCGCGTCTCCGGCCGGCGCAGGTCGCCCGTGCGGGCGGATAGCGAGCGTCTGCCCCACCCCAGGTGGCTGCAAGGGCTGCTTTTCTTCGCTGTATTTTTTATTGTCACCACGCTGGCCGGGCTGCCGATTGACGCGTTGGGACATCACTTCTCACGGGAATACGGGATCAGCTTGCAGGGCTGGGGCGGCTGGCTGGGAGACCAGGGAAAAGGGCTGGGGCTGGCGGTGCTGATTGGCGCGCCGATTCTGCTGCTTTTCAACTGGATTGTGCGCCGGTGGCCGCGCCGGTACTGGCTTGGCATCTGGCTGGCCGCGGTGCCGCTGATTGTGGCGGTGCTGCTGGTTTCGCCGCTGTTTGAGCCTATCTTCGACAAGTTTGAGCCGCTCACCCAGAATCATGCCGCGCTGGTGGAGGAACTGGAAAAGGTGGTGGCGCGGACCGGCACAGACATTCCGCCGGGCCGCATGTTTCTGATGAAGGCCAGCGAGAAGACCAACGGGCTGAACGCGTATGTGGACGGCATCGGCGCCACCAAGCGCATTGTGGTGTGGGATACGACGGCGGGGCGGATTCCCGACGACGAAATCATGTTCATCTTCGGGCACGAAAGCGGGCACTACGTGCTCAACCACATTCCCAAACAGGTTTCTCTTTCGGTGGTGGGGCTGTTCTTTGTCCTCTGGACGTGCGCCGGATTTGCAGGGTGGCTGGCGCGGCGTTTTGGATCGGCATGGGGGTTGCAGACGCAGGATTCGAGTGCTGCTCCGCTGGCTTCGCGTACGGGGTTTGTGGTGCTGATTTTTGCGGTAAGTATTGCCGGATTTGTATTGCAGCCGGTCATCAACACGGTGAGCCGGCATTATGAGCATGAGGCGGACGTGTACGGGCAGGAGGCGGTTCATGGGCTGGTTGCGGACCCGCGGAAGACCGCGGTGGCGGCCTTCAATGCGCTGGGCGAGGCGTGGCTGGACGATCCCAATCCCAGCCCGTTCATCGAGTTCTGGGAGTACAACCATCCCTCCGTGAAGACGCGCGCCAACTTCGCGGCGCAGTACGATCCGTGGAAGGATGGCGGGCATGGGGAGTTTTTTGAAAAGTAGGGACTAGCCACCCCAGCGACGAGGACCTGTCGCTGGGGACCCCGGGGACACTCGATGGATCGGGCACCCAGCCGTGGGTGTACTGAGGCTGGGCTATTCAGATTGTGCCTTGGTATTTTCCTGCGCGGTTTTCGGGGCGTCGTCGTAGGTTGGGAAAGGGGGCGCTTGCGCACTGGTGTGCATGGTTGCGAGCGTACCAAGATCGGCTTGCACCTGGGCCCATTGCTGAGGGTCTTTTTTTGTCGTGATGGGCGCATCGGGATTCGCGTAATAGGCTTGGATCTCCGCCTTGATTCCCGGCGGGATGGGCAGGTTGGGCTGGCGCGTCAGCATGTGGAGAAGGCGGGCATAGGTGGCGTCGGTGAGTGAATATCCGCCGGGCTGCACGACGCGCCCTGTATCCAGATCGCGATTAGGCAACGGGTGACGCGGATCGAGGGGTTCCCGGGTTCCGTCTTCCATGGTTCCCGTGCTCGCAGTCAGCTTGGGCCTCACCGGACTTGTTGTGGAGGGCGGCGTGAACATAGCCAGGCTTCTGCGCAATTCCGCGGCAGAGAGCAGCACACTGTGGATGTATGCGGACTCGGTGGCGGTGGTGGGACCCTTCACGTCAGCCATTTTGAGCGGACCGAACTTGGGGAGCACAAACAGCAGGCCGGCCAGCATATAGGTGCCGATGCCGGCTTTGCGCCGGTAGGCGTCCCAGTCGTTTTCGGTTGCGATCTGGGCCACCTCCTGTTCGAGCTGGCGGGCTTCCGGCGTATCCGGGTCAGCGGGCTCATGGCGGCGGTGCAGCAGCGTGAGGGCATAGGCAATGCGGGGGATGAAGGCGCGCACGGCAAAGCGATATGCGTTCACGTTGACGCGTCGCCCGCGCCTCTGGCTAAAGTCCTCATTGAGGCCGTAGGTCTGGTAAAACGCGAGCGCGAGCTGCTTGACCGGAACAGCGAGCCCGATATGGCGCAGGTAGTGGACCGGGGCCATTCTGTGATGGGAGATCTCATTGATGTCGAAGGCGAATTCCGTCTGTACATGCTGGCGCCTGCCCTGGGCGTAGGACACCACCGGGCCGTATTTCACGCCAAGCATGGGAAACTCGACGGGAACGGCGAGGTTGATGGCTTCAGCATGGCCCACCGTGTCGCCGATGTAATGCGAAAGCGCGCCCACGGCGAAGGCCAGCTCATTGGCATTCTGGGCATCGCGCAGCAGGTTCACGATGAAGTCGCCGGAGCGCACGTAGTGGGTGAGGTCGGAGTAGGCGACGTCGCCGAAGGGGTAGTAGCCGATGTCCTGAATGACGCACCCGCCATAGGCGTAGGCCCGCGCCTCGTCCAACTGCGCCGGGGTCAGGCCGGGATAGCGGCTGAGCAGCAGCGGCACGATGGAGTCCTGCCAGGTGAGGTCGATCAACTGCTCATGGGTCAGCACGGAGTAGGCATGGGCCTCGGTACTCCAGGGCAGCCCAAGTGCGAGCAGGATCAGAACAAATTTCAGGAATCGTTGCAAATGGTCGAACCCTCCCTATAGTTCTGATGCAAACCAGTTGTCGGCGCACCTGCTCTAGAATGGAGCCATGCAATTTCTGAGTGTTTCGCGCCGTCGCACCGAGCTGTTTCCGCCAGAGGCCTTTACCGGCCCACTTGCCGCGAAAGAGGGCCAGCAGATCAAGGCGCTGTATGCTTCGGGGATGTTGCGGCAGGTGTGGAAGCGCGGCGATGTGCCTGGCGCGGCCATTCTGTGGGAGGCTGCCGGCGAGGCGGAGGTGCGCGCGGCGCTGGAGAGCCTGCCCATGTTCCAGGCAGGAATGCTGGAGGTTCTGCTGGTGGCGCCGCTGGAGCCCTATCCCGGATTCTTCCCGGCGCTGTAAAGGCTCTGGCGTGGCCGGATTGGCCCGGATTTCATCCTGTGCAAAGGGACGTTTTTTCCTCATGGTCTCCAGGTCGTACACTAGGGAGTCGAGATTCTACATTCTCTGAACCAAATTCTCTCAATCAGGAGCCTGTCTGCCATGGCCTATCCGACAAACTACCGCTATACCCGCGAACACGAATGGATTTCTCTTGATGGCTCCGTGGGGACCATCGGGATTACCGACTACGCGCAGAACTCGCTGGGCGACATTGTGTATGTGGACGCGCCCAAGGTGGGCGACACGGTGACTGCCCACGCGACCTTCGGGTCTGTCGAGAGTGTGAAGGCCGTCAGCGACCTCTACTCGCCGGTGAGCGGCACGGTGACCGCGGTGAACGAGGAGCTGAAGAACTCGCCGGACAAGATCAACGAGACGCCGCACGAGGCCTGGATCATCAAGGTGGAACTGGCCGATCCGGCGGAGTTTGACAAGCTGCTGGACGCCGCGGCGTACGAGGCGTTTATCGCGGAAGAGACGGGGCACTAAAAGCAGGGATCAGGGGTCAGGGATCGGAGATCAGTCTCGGATCATTTGCCGCGCAAGCAGCGGTAAGCCGGCCCAGAACCTCAACGAAATTCGTCTCGCGTCGATGGGTGAGTTTTGTGGAGATGCATGACTCTCACCTGGCGGCAGAAAACTGATCTCTGATCTCTGACAACTGGTTCCGGAGGAACCTTCCATGCGCTATCTTCCTAAATCGCCTGCTGAACGCGAACAGATGCTCGCCGAGATTGGCGCGGCTTCCATTGACTCGTTGTTTGAAGTGATTCCCGAGGAATATCGACTGACGCGCGACCTCGACGTGCCGCGGCAGATGGCGGAGAGCGAGATCATTGACTACTTCAAGGCCGCGGCGGCCAAGAACGCGACCGGCTACGCGAGCTTTCTGGGCGCGGGCGCGTATCGCCACTACCGGCCGGTGATTATCGATTCGCTGGTGCAGCGCGGCGAGTTTCTGACGAGTTATACGCCGTACCAGGCGGAGATTACTCAGGGCACGCTGCAGGCTATCTTCGAGTTTCAGACGATGATTGCCGAGTTGACCGGCATGGACGTGGCCAACGCCAGCATGTACGACGGATCGACAGGCGCGGCTGAGGCGGTGATGATGGCGGTGCGGGTGACCGGGCGGCATAAGGCGGTGGTGGCGAAGACCGTGCATCCTGAGTACCGCGAAGTGCTGGCGACTTACGCCAAGCATCAGGGGCTGCCTTCAACGCTGGTTGGTTATGACGCGGAGACGGGGCGCATTGACCTGGCGCAGTTGGAAGAGCAGGTCACGGAAGAAACCGCGGCGGTGCTGGTGCAGAGCCCGAATTTCTTCGGGATTATTGAAGACATTCCGGCCATTGCGGCGATTGCGCATGCCAAGGGCGCGCTGCTGATTGTGTCGATTGCCGAGGCGGTTTCATTGGGCGTGGTGCGGCCTCCGGTTGAGGCGGACATCGTGAGCATGGAGGCGCAGAGCTTTGGCGTGGCGCTGAGTTATGGCGGCCCATTCTGCGGAGTGATCGCGGCCAAGGAAAAATACCTGCGGCAGATGCCGGGACGGCTGGTGGGGCAGACGGTTGACTCGACCGGTTTTCGCGGATTTGTGTTGACGCTCTCCACGCGCGAGCAGCATATACGGCGCGAGAAGGCTACTTCGAATATCTGTACCAATCAGGCTTTGGTCGCGCTGATGGCGACCATCTTTCTGACTGTGTATGGCAAGGAAGGGATTCGGGAGTTAGCCGAGCATAACCTGGCCAAGGCGGATTACGCGGCCAAGACGCTTGCCTCGCAGCCGGGCGCAAAGCTGCTGTTTAAGGGCGCGCCGCGGTTTCACGAGTTTGTGCTGGGCACGGTGGAGCCTCCGGCGCTGTGGGGCCAGAGATTGCTGGATGAGAAGATTGTGGGCGGACTCGACTTATCGAAGTGGTATCCGGAGTTAGGGAATGCGACGTTGTGGTGCGCGACGGAGTTAATTACTCGGGAACAGATTGATGCGGCGGCGAAGGTGCTGGCGGCTGGGCTGGTGGAGGCATAGGGAGCGGGCGATGACCAAGCAGACTTATCCACCTCGGATTATGTATATCGAGTACAAGGGGGATGGCCTGCATGGCTCGGCGCGGATCGGGAGAGTCATTTTCAGCCGGACCGGAGCCACCATTTACTACAAAGACAAGTCGTTTGGGCGGCTCGGCGGGGCAGGTTTCAAGGCGAACTACTCCGACGAGACCGGAGAGCATTACTGGATTTCGGGGCCGAGGAAAGATGGGACGGACCGGCTTTACAAGAGCAATTGGCCGGTTGAGATTGATGAAGATGTGCGCGAGGAGTATTGGACAGAGATTCGCAAGAAGCCGGAATGGAAGGATCGGAAGACAACATCCCTATCGACGACAACCAGGCCGAATGCGACGTCATTGACACGCGAATGAGCGCATGAATTCTTCGATGTCTCGCTTTGTAACAGGGCATCACTTTAGTCGTGCCGATTGAGCGGCAATAAAAGGAGCGGGCTTTAGCCCCTGCAATGGCAATACCTGCAAGGAAATCGTCGCCAGACGACATTCTCAACCCGGCTCGCACATTCTTCACCACCACGAAGACGAGCCTGGGCAAATGTCTTTTGCAGTCTGACCGCAATGCAGGGCCTTTGACTGAGGTACTACGCTCGTTGGCCATGGAGCGAGTTTTCACGCTGCACGATTTTGTCATCATGCCGGACCATCTACACCTGCTGTTTACCGTGGATGCCGGGATGACCGTGGAAAAGGCGATGCAGTTGGTGAAGGGCAGATTCTCATTTCGCCTCGGCAAGGAGTTTGGATTCAAGGGCGAGGTTTGGCAAAGAGGGTTTTCCGAGGTGCAAGGATTGGGCGACGCCAAGTTCCAAGAGCATCGGCGTTATATTGCGAACAACCCGGTCAAGGCGGGTCTTGTCGATTTGCCGGAGAGTTATCCGTTTTGTTTTGAGAGTTTGGCGAAGAAGAAAGCAGAAGCGCAAAAGGCCCGTGCAACGCACGAATAGCGCCGGGTTGGCTTTTGCAGGGGCTAAAGCCCAACGACTTTTTTGGAGCATTATCGGCACGACTAAAGTCATGCCCTGTTACAAAGCGCATCCAGGACGGGGTATCGCAGCAACCTTTTGAGGCCATGCCCTGTTGCACAACATGACGGGTTGGGTTTTCGTAAAAAAGACAAGATCCATTTAGCGGAAAGGGAAACATGACGGAGACGAATTTGGCAACGACTGGCCCCAGGACCCTCGGCAAAGTACGCCCGCACCAGACGCAGAACGAGGCGCTGGTGTTTGAGAAGTCGTCGCCGGGCAAGAAGGCTTACAAGTTGCCGCCGCTCGATGTTCCGGCGGTAGACGTGGCGCAACTGCTGGGCGAGACGCATCGCAAGACGGCGGGGCTGCTGCCTGAGCTCAGTGAAATTGAGATTATTCGCCACTTCACGCGGCTCTCGACGTGGAACTACGCCATCGACCTGGGAATGTATCCGCTGGGCTCGTGCACCATGAAGTACAACCCGCGGGTGAACGAGTTTGTCTCGCGCATCGAGGGGCTGGCCGAGGCGCATCCTTACCGGCCGGACTCGCTGGCGCAGGGCGTTCTGGATGTGATTGCGCTGCTGCAAAAATGCCTGATTGAGATTACCGGGATGGACACGATTACGCTGCAGCCGGCGGCGGGGGCGCATGGCGAGTTCACGGGAATCCTGCTGGTGCGGGCGTGGCATGAGTCGCAGGGCAATGCGCGCAAGAAGATTCTGATTCCCGATTCGGCGCATGGGACCAACCCGGCGACCGCGGCGATCTGCGGCTACTCGGTTGAAAATCTCAAGTCGAATGCAGAGGGCGGCATCGACCTGGACGCGCTGGAGCGGCAGGTGGATGAAGAGACCGCGGCGCTGATGCTGACGAATCCTTCGACGATCGGCGTGTTCGAGAGCCAGATCGCCAAGATTGCGGACATTCTGCATGCCAAGGGCGCGCTGCTCTACATGGACGGCGCGAATATGAACGCGCTGGTGGGCAAGGCGCGGCCCGGCGACTTTGGCGTCGACGTGATGCACCTGAACCTGCACAAGACGTTTTCAACGCCTCACGGCGGCGGCGGGCCGGGTTCGGGGCCGGTGGCGTGCAAGGCGTTTCTGGAGCCGTTTTTGCCGACGCCCGTCCTCGTCCAAAACGAGAACGGCACGAAGTGCTGGGATTATGACCGGCCGCAATCGGTGGGACGGGTGCGGGCGTTTTACGGCAACACCGGCATGTTCATCCGCGCGCTGGCGTACATTCTCGCCAATGGGCCGGACGGGCTGCGGCAGACGACCGAAGACGCGGTGCTCAACGCCAATTACATTCGGGCCAAGCTCGAAGACGTGTACGAGCTGCCGTACAAGACCGCGTCCATGCACGAGGTGGTGTTCAGCGACAAGCGGCAGGCGGCGAAGGGCGTGAAGACGGGCGACATTGCCAAGCGGCTGATCGATTACGGCTTTCATCCGTACACGGTGAGCTTTCCGCTGATCGTACATGGGGCGCTGATGATTGAGCCGACCGAGAGCGAGTCGCTGGAGGAGTTGGATCTTTTTATCGCGGCGATGCGGGCGATTGCCAAGGAAGTGGATGAGACGCCGGAGCTGGTGAAGACTGCGCCGCATTCGACGCGGGTTTCGCGGCTGGATGAGGTGCAGGCGGCGAGGAAGCCGATTCTCAGGTGGAAGCCGGTGGAGGCTGCACCGGTGCAGACGCCGCCGCGGACCAACCATGGCGCAATGGAGAACCTGCCTACCGCTTGAGGCGCGCCCTTGAGGATAGACGAAGAGAATCATCATTGATGATTGATGTTTGATGCTCTAAAGGAGCTTCCCTCATGCGCATAACCCTTGCAATTGACGATGACGTGCTTGCTGCCGCCAAGGAACTGGCTGCGACGGAACAGAAGAGCGTTGGCGAGGTGATCTCGGCGCTGGCTCGTCATGCGCTGCGTCCGGCTCCCACAGGTAGGTCAACTCGGAACGGCGTGCCCCTGCTTCCGGTTCGTCCTGGCGTGGCCAGGGTGACTTCGGAATTGGTGCGGCAATTACAAGAAGAGTTGCCATGATTCGCTACCTGCTCGACGTGAACGTGTTGATTGCGTTGATTGATCCGGCGCATGTGCTGCATGATCGAGCGCACGACTGGTTCGCAGCAACTGGCAAGAATGGCTGGGCTACTTGTCCGATTACTGAGAATGGAGTGCTGCGGATTGTGGGGCACGCACGCTATCCGAACTCCCCGGGAACGCCGTCGGCGGTGGCGGAGTTTTTGGCGGTTCTTCGAGGATTGGCCGGGCACGAGTTTTGGGCGGATCACGTTACGCTGTTCGACGGTCAACTGATTGATACGACGCGGCTGCTCGATTCGGGCCAGGTGACCGACACCTATCTGCTTGCGCTGGCCTGCGCTCACGGTGGGAAACTTGCCACATTCGGCCGACATCTGGTGACGGATGCGGTGGTAAATGGAGCGTCGGCGCTGCATTTGATTGCCTAAATTTCAAGATCCGGCCGGTAAAGACTGGGGTGGCTTCCCACCCATTTCGCAATAAAGCCTGCGAAATGGATGGGGCACGGTGCTTCTATTGGAGGGCCGGAGCAATAGGGGGCACTTTTCCAGATTTCCAAAAACGTCCTTCTTCTGCACAAGCGGCTCTCGGCCTAAACTCTTCTTTATGGCAACCATCCCCGATCTTCGCCTTGACGCTGGCTTGCCGGCGAACGTGGACGCTGAGAAGACGATTCTCGGCGCGATTCTGCTGGACAATTCCGCGCACGCAGAAGCGGCTGAAAAGCTGGAAGCCAACGATTTCTCGCTGGAGTCGCACAGCCGCATCTTCCTGCGCATGACGGAGTTGATGGACGCGCAGCGCGCGGTGGACATTGTCACGCTGGCCAATGAGCTGGCGCGGAACAAGGAAGTGGAGTCAGTGGGCGGGGTGGCCTACCTGGCCAGCCTGACGGAGGGTTTGCCGCGGCGGCCGGTGATCGAGGAGTACATCCGCATCGTCAAGGACAAGAGCCTGCTGCGCAAGCTGATGGGCATCTGCTCGATGGCGATTGCGCGGGCGGCGGACCAGAGCGAGTCGGCGCTGGACGTGCTTGGCGTGGCCGAAGCGGAGTTGATGAAGGTCACCGAGAAGGGGCTCACTGGCGGGTTTCAATCGCTGGACCAGATTGTGCAGCACTCCTTCGGGACCATCGACAACCTGTACAAGCAGAGCCGCGAGGTTACGGGGCTGGCCACGGGATTCAAGCAACTGGACGTGATGACCAGCGGCCTGCAGAAGGGCGAGCTGATCATTATTGCGGCTCGGCCCTCGATGGGCAAGACGGCGCTGGCGATCAATATTGCCGAGAATGCGGCGGTGCAGAGCCACGCGACGGTGGCCGTGTTCAGCCTGGAAATGAGCAAGGAGTCGCTGCTGCGGCGCATGCTGGCCTCGCAGGCTTGGGTGGACCAGCGCAAGCTGCAGACGGGTTTTCTGGGCAAGGAAGACCAGGTGAAGCTGCAACGGGCGCTCGAGCAACTGGTGGAGTCGCGGCTGTTCATCGACGATACGGCGGGCATTTCGATGTCGGAGATGCGGGCCAAGTCGCGGCGGCTGAAGCAGACGGCCGGCGGCCTTGATTTGATTGTGGTGGACTACCTGCAACTGATGTCGGCCACGCTGTCGGGCGGTAAGAAGGGCTTTGAGAATCGTACCCAGGAGGTGTCGGCAATTTCGCGCGGGCTGAAGGCGCTCTCCAAAGAATTGGAGGTGCCGGTGGTGGCGCTGTCGCAGTTGTCGCGTGCCAGCGAGCGGCGCGGCGACGACAAGCGGCCGATGCTGAGCGATCTGCGTGAATCGGGGTCAATTGAGCAGGACGCGGACGTGGTGGCGTTCATTCACCGCGAGTCGTATTACAACCGCACCGACGAGCTTTCAGAGGACGAGAAGGCGAAGTCGGAGATCATCCTGGCCAAGCAGCGTAACGGGCCGACGGGGACGGTGAATTTGAATTTTGTGTCGCGATTTACGCGGTTCGACGATCCGGATACGACGCACGCGGTGTAAGCGAAAGACAAGGCATAGCTTGGCCAGTCGCCAAACTATGCTTTATTCAGCCCTCGCAGCGCAGCAATTCTGCCGCTCCGCAACTGGAAACCACTGCCGATGATGAGTTGTTTTACCGAAGAGTACCTGACGGGTTAGCGACCATCCGGACAGAACTCCGGGAAACAGATCGCCATGCGTATCAACGAGTGCTTTGGGCTGTTCTCGCTCTTCCAGATTTCATGGCGCTCGCGTTCGCTAAACCCAAGTTGGCGTGTCGAAGCCACTTGGCATCTGTTCGTAAAGCTATTGGTCTCTCTAAGCTCGATCCAGAAGTTCCGTGCCATACTTCGCTGCAACAGCCTTCGCCTTCTTCGCAAACTCGGCCATCTGTATCGCGTCGAGCTTGGGTGGCGCTGTAGTGCGCGTCGCTACAGGCACACCGAGCTC
>Ga0302187_10000589_pt1 | contig 33472 bp, 31 predicted proteins | sample II_Bog_E1_3_FD_202120 | JGI IMG/M metagenome (GOLD analysis project Ga0302187, IMG submission 202120) | Peat permafrost microbial communities from Stordalen Mire near Abisko, Sweden - II_Bog_E1_3 | ecosystem: Environmental > Terrestrial > Soil > Wetlands > Peat | place: Sweden: Abisko...
CTCGCTGACCGTCATCACCGGCCTGTCCGGTTCCGGAAAATCCTCCCTGGCGTTCGACACCATCTACGCCGAGGGCCAGCGCCGCTATGTCGAGTCGCTGTCCGCCTACGCCCGCCAGTTCCTGGAGCTGATGGGCAAGCCGGACGTCGACTCGATCGAGGGCCTGTCGCCGGCGATCTCGATCGAGCAGAAGACCACCAGCCGCAACCCGCGCTCCACCGTCGGCACGGTGACGGAAATCCACGACTACATGCGGCTGCTCTGGGCGCGCGTCGGCGTGCCCTACTCGCCGGCCACCGGCCTGCCGATCGAGGCGCAGACCGTCAGCCAGATGGTCGATCGCGTGATGGCGATGCCGGAGGGCACGCGCCTGCTGCTGCTCGCCCCGGTGGTGCGCGACCGCAAGGGCGAATACCGCAAGGAACTGGCGGAGCTGCAGCGCCGCGGCTTCACCCGGGTGAAGGTGGACGGCAAGCTGCACGAAATCGGCGAGGTCCCGGCGCTGAACCGCAAGGTCAAGCACGAGATCGAGGCGGTGGTGGACCGCATCGTGGTGCGCGACGGCATCGCCCCGCGCCTGGCCGACAGCTTCGAGACCGCGCTCGGCCTGGCCGACTGCGTGGTCTATGCCGAGAACGCCGAGACCGGCGAGCGCACCGTGTTTTCGTCCCGCTTCGCCTGCCCGGTCTCCGGCTTCACCATCGAGGAGATCGAGCCGCGGCTGTTCAGCTTCAACAGCCCGCACGGCGCCTGCCCCGCCTGCGACGGGCTCGGCGTGGAAAGCTTCTTCGACCCGGCGCTGGTGGTGCCGGACGGGCGCGTGTCGCTCGCGGACAACGCGATCCGCCCCTGGACCGGCGCGCAGACGCCCTATTACGACCAAACGCTGCAAAGCCTGGCCAAGCACTACAAGGTCACGACCCGCACCCCGTGGCAGGACCTGCCGCAGCTTGTGCGGGACGCGATCCTGTACGGCACCGGCGATGAACCGGTCTCGTTCACCTACAAGGACAGCGTGCGCACCTACACGGTGACCAAGCCGTTCGAGGGCGTGCTGAAGAACCTCGACCGCCGCTGGCGCGAGACCGACAGCGCCTGGCTGCGCGAGGAACTGTCCCGGTACCAGGCGGAAAAGCCCTGCGCGGTCTGCCACGGCGCCCGCCTGAAGCCGGAGGCGCTGGCGGTGCGCGTCGGCGGCAAGAACATTGCGGAAGCCTCGGAGCTGTCGATTCGCGCGGCGTTGGACTGGTTCCAGGGCGTGATGCCGACGCTGACGCCGCAGCGTGCCGAAATCGCGCGCCGTATCCTGCGCGAGATCGTCGAACGCTTGCAGTTCCTGGTGGATGTGGGGCTGGATTACCTGACGCTGGCGCGCGGCTCCACCACGCTGTCGGGCGGGGAAAGTCAGCGCATCCGGCTCGCCAGCCAGATCGGCTCCGGCCTGACCGGCGTGCTGTACGTGCTGGACGAGCCGTCGATCGGGCTGCACCAGCGCGACAACGAACGGCTGCTGGGCACGCTGCGGCGGCTGCGCGACCTCGGCAACACGGTGCTGGTGGTCGAGCACGACGAGGACGCGATCCGCGCCGCCGACCACCTGATCGACATGGGTCCTCTGGCCGGCGTGAACGGCGGCCACGTGGTGGCGGAAGGCACGCCGGCCGAGGTCGAGGCCAACACCAAATCGCTGACCGGCGACTACCTCGCCGGGCGGCGCCGCATCGAGGTGCCGGCGATGCGCCGCCCGGCGCAGAAGGACCGCGTGCTGCGCGTGGTCGGCGCGCGCGGCAACAATCTGAAGCAGGTTACGGCAGGGTTTCCGCTGGGGACGTTCACCTGCGTTGCCGGCGTCTCCGGCGGGGGGAAATCCACGCTGGTGGTGGACACGCTGTACAAGGCCACCGCGCGGCGGCTGATGGGCGCGAGCGAAGTTCCGGCGCCGCATGAGCGGATCGAGGGGCTGGAACTGCTCGACAAGATCATCGATATCGACCAGTCGCCGATCGGCCGCACGCCGCGCTCCAACCCCGCCACCTACACCGACCTGTTCGCGCCGATCCGCGACTGGTTCGCCGAGTTGCCGGACAGCCGTGCGCGCGGCTACAAGTCCGGCCGGTTTAGTTTCAACGTGAAGGGCGGCCGGTGCGAGGCGTGTCAGGGCGACGGCGTGCTGAAGATCGAGATGCACTTCCTGCCCGACGTGTTCGTCACCTGCGACGTCTGCAAGGGCAAGCGCTACAACCGCGAAACGCTGGAAATCAAATTCCGCGACAAGTCGATCGCCGAGGTGCTGGCGATGACGGTGGACGAAGCGGTGCCGTATTTCTCCGCGCAGCAGCGCATCCACGACCGGCTGAAGATTTTGCAGCAGGTCGGGCTCGGCTACATCAAGCTGGGCCAGCAGGCGACCACGCTGTCGGGCGGCGAGGCGCAGCGGATCAAGCTGTCGAAGGAACTGGCGCGGCGGGCGACGGGACGCACGCTGTACATCCTGGACGAACCGACCACCGGCCTGCATTTCGAGGACGTGCGCAAGCTGCTGGAAGTGCTGCACACGCTGGTCGATCAGGGCAACACCGTCGTGGTGATCGAACACAACCTGGAAGTCATCAAGACGGCGGACTGGATTCTGGACCTCGGTCCGGAAGGCGGCGACGGCGGCGGCCGCATCGTGGCGGAAGGCACGCCGGAGGATATCGCGGCCAATCCCGAAAGCCACACCGGCCGGTTCCTGGCGCCGCTGCTGCTGCGCGACGCGCCGAAGCAGAAGACCCGCCGCCGGGCGTAAGCCTCCCGAGGCTGTGAACGCACGGTCGGCGCCGTTCGATCACATATTGGGCGCCCCATACCAGCACTGGGCATGCCAGCGATTGGGAGATCAGGGATGAGGATTGAGCGCTGCCGCGCGTTGCTGGTCGGCCTCGTTCTAGCCGTTGCATCCGTGCCCGCGGCGTTGGCCGACGACATGATGATGATGAGCCGGCCAGGGCTCATCAGCGGCCTGCTGCCGACGGTGGTCAACATAACCTCCGACATCGGGCAGTCCGAGACCGCGGCGATGGACGTCGCGGCGAAGGGCGATGCCGACGCAAGACCCAGGACCCTCACCGGGTCCGGCTTCATCATAGATCCGGCCGGATACATCGCGACGAACTACCATGTTGTCGCTGGCGCGTACCGGATCATCGTGATGTTCTCCGATGGCGAGACCGCACCGGCCAGTCTGGCCGGTTATTCCCGCCCCTGCGACATCGCACTTCTGAAGGTGACGACCAACCGGACGCTGGCCGCGATCCGATGGGGCGACAGCGACGCGCTGCAAATCGGCGATCCCGTGTTCGCCGTCGGCAATCCGCTGGGCCTCGGCCTGTCGGTGAGCGGCGGCATCGTCAGCGCGCTCAACCGGAACATCATGGACACGCCGTACGATCACTTCATCCAGACGGATGCCGCGATCAATCACGGCAATTCGGGCGGCCCGCTGTTCAACATGAAGGGCGAGGTGATCGGCGTGGACACCGCGATCATATCGCCCACCACCGGCTCCGCCGGCCTCGGTTTTGCCATCCCTGCGGGGAGCGCGCGGCTGGTGGTCGATCGCCTGAAGCAGTACGGCTGGCTGCGGCCAGGCTGGCTGGGGCTCAAGGTGGACCAGCTCACGCCGGAGATCGCCGATGCCTTGGGCATGAAGCTGCCGGAGGGCGCGCAGCCACAAGGCTCGATCATTTCGAAAGTGTTCGAGAATGGTCCGGCGGCCGAGGCGGGACTGCGTGTCGGCGACGTGATCCTGCGCTTCGACGACCACAAACCCTCGGACACGCGCGAACTGCTGCGCGACATCGTCGCGGCGCAGCCCGGGCAGACCGTGAAGCTGACGGTGTGGCGCCCAGGCCACGAATTCGTCGTCAAGGCAACGATCATCGAGTGGCCAAAGCAGCAATGGGACCGGCTGAACGCCCCGATCGAAAGTGCGCCTGTCGCGCCTGCGATCCCGCCCAATCTGGGGCTGAGCCTGGCGGAAGTGACGGACGAGCTTCGCGCCAAATACGGCCTGGAGCCGGGCCAGACCGGCGTGCTGGTCGCCGGCGTCATGGCGAACACCGACGCGGCCGACCGCGGTCTTGCCACAGGAGACGTGATCCTGCGGGTGCAGGACCAACCGGTCGCTTCACCGCAAGCGGTGCAGGCGGCTATCGACGCGGTCCGCGAACAGAAGCGGCCATTCGCTGCCATGCTGGTGCTCCCAAAGGTCCAGCAGTTGCCTGGCCCGAAATGGATGGCGGTTCGGGTGGCGTCGGGCTGACTGGCCCCCCGCCGATACCGACTATGGGCGGCGTCGGGTGACCTCCATGCGTGGCCGTGCGAACGGCGCCCAAGCCGACTGGCATGCTTGGCAATGCCAACGGCGAAGCGTCCGGGGCGTCGGGAGTCACCGACATCATCGCCGCCGAGATTGCCGACGACCCGGAGGCGGCGCTGGCCCAGTTTACGAAGATCGCGGCTCGGCTGGCGCGAACCGCCACACGCCATGAGTGAGGCGGTGCGCACCGGACCATTTCCGAGGGCAGGGAGCGGTCCGCGCTCATGCAGGCAACGCGGTCTCCAAGGTCCGCCCGCCTACCGCACCCTCACCGGCATGATCTCCGCCGAAAGCTGCACCTCGTTGCCAAGGTGGTACCCGTAATACGCAGGGCGAGAGACCAGCCGCAGGAACAAAAACAGCCGGAAGCGCAGCCGTTTGAAGATGTTCATCCGCCTGGGGGGCAGCAGGTTCTCGTGCGACACATGGACGATCCATTGCCGCGGATGGGTGGGCAGGTCGATCTGCTTATGCCGTGCCATGCTTGCCAGATAACGCTCCACGTTCGGCTCCTCCATGAAGCCGAAGCGCAATTCCACCCCGATGACGCTGCCGCGGTTCCTGTCCCGGTCGAAGACGGTAATGTGATAGCGGTTTTCATGGATGTAGGGGACTTTGGGGTGAGTCACCTCGACCAGGATCAGGTTGCGCGGCAGGATCCCATACCGCTCCCATAACAGCCCCGCCAGCGCAGGCGCGCGATCGGTCAGATCGTGCAGCGTGTTCGGCGCCATGAGCAGCGCATTGCGCTCCAGAAAGACCGTGCTGGACCGGTGCAGTTCGACCAGTTCCCCCATGGTCAGGGTCGAACGCGCCGCATAGGCCGCGAAGGTCGCCTTGCGCCCCCACCGCCAGGTCGCCATCGTCAGGAAGACCAGGATGCCGACGGACAACGGCACGAACCCGCCTTCCAGGAACTTTACCGAGCTCGCAAGCAGGAAAGCGCCGTTGACCGCCGTCAGCGGAGCCCACACCAGCGCCGTCTGCGCCACACTCCATCGCCAGTAGCGCCGCGCGATCGCGAACATAGCGAGCGACGTCACCAGCATCACGCCCGCCACGGCCAGGCCATAGGCGGCGGCCAGCGCCGAGGACGAGCCAAACGCGAACACCAGCGCGACGCAGCCGAGGTAAAGCCCCCAGTTCACGACGGGGATGTAGATCTGCCCGGCGTGGGCACGATGGGTGTGCAGGATGTCGAGACGCGGAAACAGGCCGAGCCCGATCGCCTGCGAGGTCAGCGAAAAGGCGCCTGAAATCAGCGCCTGTGAGGCAACGACCGTTGCCATCGTCGCCAGCACGACAAGCGGCAGGACCAGCGGCGCCGGCGCCAGGCTGTAGAACAGCTTGCCGCCCGCGACCGGTGCGCCGCCGAGCAGATACGCGCCCTGTCCGAGATAGTTGAGCAGCAGCGCGGGGAACACCACCACGAACCAGCCGATCCGGATCGGCCGCGCGCCGAAATGCCCGAGGTCGGCGTACATGGCCTCGCCGCCAGTAACGACCAGCATCATCGCACTCAGGATCAGCACCGCCTCGCGCAGCCCGGCGCGTCCGAGGAAGGCGCCGCCATGCAGGGGATTGAACGCCGCCAGGATGGCCGGCTCCCGCGCGATCGCGGCCGCGCCGAGGGCGGCGATCACGACGAACCAGACGATCAACAGGGGGCCGAAGACGAACCCGATGCCCGATGCGCCCTTGAACTGGATGGCAAACAGTCCGGTCAGCAAGGCGACAGTGACCGGCAGGACATAGGGTGCGAGGCTGGGCGTGGCGACCTGAAGCCCTTCGACCGCCGACAGGACGCTGATCGCCGGCGTAATCATGCCGTCGCCGAACAGCAGGCCCGCCCCCAGCATCAGCAACCAGAGCAGCAGCGCCCCTTCGCCCTGGCTCTTATATTTGTGCAGCAAACCATAGAGCGCGAAGACGCCGCCTTCGCCGTCGTTCTCGGCGCGCAGCACCAGCAGCGCATACTTGACCGCGACGATAAGCGTGATGGTCCATATCGCCAGCGAAATCGCGCCGAGCACGTTCTCAGGTGTCGGCGCGACGCTGGCGGGACCCAGAAAAATCTGGTCGATCGCGTAAAGCGGCGAGGTGCCGATGTCGCCATAGACGACGCCGAGTGCGCCGATGGTCAGCGCCGCAAGGCTCCCGCGCGGGACGTGCGCAGCCGGCATGTGCAAATAGCCGAGAGTTTCGCCAGACACAGCCGACGGTAGGCCTTGCCAGCGATGCTGTCGATGTGCCGAAGGCGAGTCGTCTGGGTGTCAACGACTGACCGGACCACGTCCTGGTCCAAAAAATGCAAGCAAGGTGGCGGGGGCGCGGCCAATCGCCCCCGCCCATCATCTCAGGCTGCAGCCCGCCGTTCCCCAGCCTCCTCGCGCACGGCGGACAGGAACCGATCGACCTCGACCCGCAGCGTCTCCGCCTGCTGCCCGACCTCGGCGGCACCGGTCAGCACGTCCCGGCTGGCGTTGCCGGCGTTCCCCGCGGCGCCGACCACCGCCTGCATCGCGCCCACCGTCCGGTCCGTCTCAGCGGCAACCATCTGGATGCTGGCGGCGATTTCGCGCGTTGTTGCGCTCTGCTGCTCCACTGTTGCCGCGATCGCGGCCGTCACCTCGTCCATCTTGCCGATGATCGACGCAACCGAGTCCATCACCGCGATCGCATCGCTACTTGCCTCGCGGATCGAGGCGATCTGGCCGCCGATCTCGGCCGTGGCCTTGGCGGTCTGCGCCGCCAGCGATTTCACCTCGCCGGCGACCACGGCGAAGCCCTTGCCGGCCTCGCCGGCGCGCGCCGCCTCGATCGTCGCGTTCAGCGCCAGCAGGTTGGTCTGGCCGGCGATGTCGCTGATCAGGCGGACCACGTCGCCGACGCGAGCGGTGGCCTCCGTCAGCCCCTGCATGGTGTCGTGGCTGGCGGCTGCCTTGCTTACCGCTTCATGGGCCACCTGTGCCGCCGACGCCGCCTGCCGGGCGATTTCCTCGACGCTGGACGTCATCTGCTCGATCGCCGCGGCCACCGAGGTGAGGTCGCGCGACGATTTCGCGGCGCCGCCGGCGGTGTCCGAGGCCTGGTCATGTGCGCCGCCGGCTGCGGCAGCCATCGTATCGGCGGCGCGGCGCATGCCGTCGGCGGATGCTGCCAGCGCCGTCATGATCCCGGACGCCGAGCCGCCGAACGCCTGCGTCTGCCGATCCATCGCGGCCCGCCGCTGCTCCTTCGCTGCCGTTTCGGCACCTTGCTCGGCGGCCAGGCGTTCGGCCCTGATGGCGTTCTGTTTGAACACCGTGACCGTGCCCGCCATTGCACCGATCTCGTCGGCATAAGGCTGCGGCGGGATTTCCACCGTTCGATCGCCCTCTGCCAGACTCTGCATGGCCGCTGTCATGCGGGTCACCCGCCGGCTGACGATGCGTCCGAAGATCACCCAGATGGTCAGGACCATCAGCACGGCCCCCAGCACGCCAGCCGCCGCGACCTCGGCCAGCAGCCACCGCAGCGCGGCGAACTCGGCCGTCGTGGACAGGCTGGTCGAGAATACCGCGATCACCTCACCGTCGGTCAGGCCCATGTTGGCGCCATGACAGATGTGACAGGCCTGTTGCTCGGCACCCCGGCTGACGCCGAGCACGATGGGCAGGCTGTAGCGGTAGGCGCCATCCACGAACCGCGAAACCTGACGGCCGGTGCGCATGGCCTCGTCATCGATGGCATCCTGCGCAACCTTCGGCGCCCGCTGCGCGCCCGTTCGCGCCATGTAGGCGGCGACCTTCGGGCTCCAGACGCTCCAGACCTTGCCTGGATAGTCCTGGTTGCGGCGCTCGAACCACTGGTTGAACACGCCGATCGCGACGTTTCCTCCGTCGGTCAGCCGCCGCTCCATCACGCTGACGACCAGCGCATGCATCGAGCCGAGTTCGTTCTCCGCAAATCCGTGCATCTTTTGTTCGAGCTTGGCGTATTCGAACCAGGCCACGAGGACGACGACGCTGACCGCAAGCCCGAGGACACCAAAGCCGGTGATCAACATAAAGCGGGTCTGCAGCCCTAAATTCTTCCACCAACGGGTCACGAGACGTCTCCAGTCTGTCATGCGCAGCAGGAGTGACGCGCGGACCGGAATCATCGTGACGACAGATGAACATTCCGTAACAAAAACGCCGCACTGGAGCCGCCGGCCCCACGTTGCGGTCGCGGTTTATGGCGCCCGGCGCCGCACTTTCGGCTGCCGCCGCGATGCGGCCATCATGCTGCGCAGGCCGGCCATGCGAGTCGCGCCGGTGCCGTGCAGCGCGGCGATCATCCCGGCCGCCAAGCCGACATCGGGCACATAATCGAGATGCAGCCGGAAAGCGCGCCGGACGCCGACCGTCTTCACCACGGTCATCTCCAGCAGCCCCTCGGCGCCGCGGGTCAGGCCGAACCCGCTGCGGCCGCGGCCGCCGAACGGCAGCCGCGGATCGGCCGTCGGCACGATCACGTCGTTGATCACCACGCTGCCGGCCGCGATCCGCCCGGCGAGTGCCAGCGCCGCCGCCTCCGGCCCGAAAACGGCAGCGCCGAGTGCGTAGGGACAGCGCCCGGCCGCCACCAGCGCCTCCGCCATGTCGGCCACCGGCACGATGGCGAGCACCGGCGCCATCAGGTCCGCTTGGAGCAGCGCCATCTCGGGCGAGGCGCCGGCCACCACGATCGGCGGCACGCCGTCCGGTCCGGGCCGCCCGGACAGCCGCGCGCCCCGTGCGGCAGCGTCATCCAGCAGCGGCAGAAGCCGTGCCAGCGGGCCGGCATCAACCAGTGCCGGTGGGATGCCGGGGAGCAGCGCCGCCAGCGCCGACTCCAGGGACGGCGCCGTCTCGCGCGGCACGAACACCCGCCGCGGCGCGATGCAGGTTGCGCCGCCGTTCAGCCGCAGCCCATAGGCGAGGCAGCGCGCCACCAGGTCGATTTCGGCGCCGGGCAGAACGAACACCGGATCGTTGCCGGACAGCTCCATCGTGCAGGGGGTCAGGTTGTCCGCGGCGGCGCGCAGCACGGCCTGGCCGGTCGCCGCCGCGCCGGTCAGCACGATCCGGTCGAAGCCGGCGCGGCTTGCGGCGGCGCCGGTCTTCGCATCCTCATCGAGCAGCGTCAGCACGCCGAGGGGCAGGCCCGCCTCCTGCAGCAGCGAGGCCAGCGCGGCGAGGGGCGCGGTGCCGCCCGGCGCCGGCTTGGCGCACACCGCGTTGCCGGCCGCCAGCGCCTGCAGGATCTGCACGCCGGGCAGCATCAGCGGATAGTTGGACGGCGCCAGGATCAACACCACGCCGCAAGGCTCGCGCAGGACCGTCGCCTGGGTGCCGGCGAGCCACAGCGGCCGGCCCCGGCGGCCAAGGCGGCGCGGCGCGAGCAGGGCAGGGGCCTCGCGTTCCAGGAAACGCGCTGCGTCTGCCACCGGCAGCACCTCCGCCATCAGCGTGTCCGTGACCGGGCGCCGGTCCTCCAGCGTGGCGGCCAGCGCAATGGCGCGCGTGGCGATCAGCCGCCGCGCCCGGCGGAGCACCGCCAGCCGCTCGCGCAAGGCCACGTCGCGCCAGCCGGCCCCGGCTTGCCGAGCTGCGTCCAACGCCGCCGTCACCGCCGCAAGCCGTTCCGTGATTGCGTCCATCGGCCCTCAACCCATGACAATACGGGATATCCCTCCCATGTGCCCGTTGCAGAAGGGTTTGCAAAGGCGGCGACATGGACCAGATCGTTGGGCAGGACGAAGGAGCGCCGATGCGTGGCTGAGCATGATCCGGTCCGGGCACGATCGCCCATCACCTTTGCCTTTCTGAGCGCCTATATGCGCCGCTATTTTTCTCGCGATTTCCGTGCGCTGCGGGTGGCCGGCGAGTCCCTGCCGCCATCCGGGAAGCCGCTGATCCTCTACAGCAACCACCCGTCCTGGTGGGACCCGGTGATCATGATGCTGATTAGCTCGTTGCTGTTCCCGGGGCGCAAGAGCTACGCGCCGATGGACGAGACCGCGCTCGGGAAATACCGCATTTTCCGCCGGATCGGCGTGTTCGGCATCGCGCCCGGCGCGCGCGGCGCGGCACGGTTTCTGCGTACGTCCATGCGCATTCTCGAAGACCCGGACGCATTGCTGTGGGTCACCGCCGAGGGCGCCTTCACCGATATCCGTGTGCGCCCGGTGCGGCTGCGGGCGGGGGTCGCACACGTCGCCCGCAGGCTGCCGGACGCCGTGGTGCTGCCGGTGGCGATCGAGTACACATTCTGGAACGAGCGGCGGCCGGAAGCGCTGGTGCGGTTCGGCCGCCCGGTGTCTTGCCCGGAGGATGACAGCGTGGCCGGCTGGACCGCCGCGTTGGAATCGGCGTTGCAACAGACGATGACGGACCTGGCGGAGGACGGCATGGCACGCGATCCGGCACGGTTTCGCACGCTGGTCCGCGGCGCCGATGGCATCGGCGGGATCTACGATCTTTACCGGCGGCTGCGGGCCTTGGTCACGGGCCAGCCCTTCGATCCAAGCCACGAAGGAGCCGCCCGGTGATCCTTGCGTCGAACGCGGTGATCCTTGCCTGGATCGCGCTGGGGCTGGCGGCGCTGCCGCTTGGCCTGTGTCTGTTCAACCTGCCGCTGTACCGGACGCCCGCCCCGGCGCGGGGCCGCCCGGCGGTCTCGGTGCTGATCCCGGCGCGCAACGAGGAAGCGAACATCGCCGCCGCCGTCGGCTGCGTGCTCGCCAGCACCGGGGTCGAGCTGGAGCTGGTGGTGCTGGACGACCACTCCACCGACAGCACTGCTTCCATTCTGGCGTCCATCGTCGATCCGCGCCTTCGGGTGGCGCTGGCGCCGCCGCTGCCGCCCGGTTTCGTGGGCAAGCAGCATGCCTGCGCCTCGCTCGCTTCCCTGGCGCGGCACGACATCATGGTGTTCGTCGATGCCGATGTGCGGCTGGCGCCCGACGCTGTGTCCCGCATGGCGGGGTTCATGCAGGACAACCCCGTAGGGCTGGCCAGCGGGGTGCCGCTGCAGGAAACCAGGAGCTGGGCCGAGGCGCTGCTGATCCCGCTGATCCACCTGGTCCTGCTCGGCTACCTCCCGATGGCCGCCATGCGGCTGTCCGGCTTGCCGGCCCTGGGTGCCGGCTGCGGGCAGATCATGGTGGCGCGGCGCGACGATTATCTCCGCGCCGGAGGGCACGCGGCGATCCGTGGCTCGATGCATGATGGCGTGACGCTGCCGCGCGCGTTCCGCCATGCCGGCATCATGACCGGGCTGTTCGATCCGACCTCGTTCGCAAGCTGCCGGATGTATGCGTCGGCGCGGGAGGTGTGGCACGGGCTCGGCAAGAACGCGACCGAGGGCATGGCGACACCGGTCGCGCTGCCGGTCTGGACGGTGTTGCTGGGCGGCGGTCACGTGCTGCCGGCCGTGTTGATGGCCGTCGCACCCAGCACGCTGGCGGCGGCGGCGCTGGCATGTTCCATCGGGCTTCGGCTGCTGCTGGCCTGGCGCTTCCGCCAGCCGGTGTTGAGTGCGGTGCTGAATCCGGTGGGCGTTGCGGCCTTCCTGGTGATCCAATGGGCGGCGCTGATCCGCGCACGGCGCGGCCGCCCCTCGGTGTGGCGCGGCCGGGCCTATCCGGCGCAGTGACCGGAGCCGGCAGCGCGGCGACAATGTAGGGTGGATAAGCGCAGCGCCATCCACCGCTGCGGTGCGGCGAGCGGCAATGGCGGATGGCGTTAGTTGCTCGACCGGCCAGTACAAGCGCCGGCAAGCCGGCCTACCCAGGGAGCCCGCAATGGCAATTACCCCAACCGATACTGTACTGGCGCTTTTGGACTGTGGCGCCGACGACGCGCCGGCGATCGGTGCCCCTGGCCGGCCATGGCTGAGGCATGGCGGCTTGCGCTCGCTCGCCCATCGCACCATCGAGGACCTCAACCGGATCGGCATTGGCCGCAACGACCGCATCGCGCTCGTCCTGCCGAACGGTCCGGAGGCGGCGGCGTCCTTCGTTACGATCGCCTGCGCAGCCACCACCGCCCCGCTGAATCCCGCCTACAAAGCGGAGGAATTCGCGTTCTACCTGTCCGACCTGAACGCCCGGGCGCTGGTGGTCATGGCCGGGGCGGAAACCCCAGCGCGGCAGGTCGCGGCAGAACGCGGCATCCCGGTCGTGGAACTTGTGCCAGATCAAGCCGGCCCCGCTGGCGCCTTCGCCCTGCATCCGGGGGGGCCGATCGCCGGGCACCCCACGCATTCCGGCCCGGCGCAGGCGGAGGATGTGGCGCTGGTGCTCCACACCTCGGGCACCACCTCGCGCCCGAAGATCGTGAAGCTGAGCCAAGTCAACATCACCGCCTCGGCCGCCCATATCGGGACCACGCTGGCGCTGACCCCGGACGATGTTTGCCTCAACATCATGCCGCTGTTCCACATTCACGGGCTGATCGCGGCGACCCTGTCCAGCCTGGCCGCCGGAGCCGCGGTGTCCTGCACGCCGGGCTTCAACGCCTTCCGTTTCTTCACCTGGCTCACCGAAATCCGCCCGACCTGGTTCACCGCGGTCCCCACGATGCACCAGGCGATCCTCGGCCTCGCGCCGCGCAATGCGGACGCGATCGCCGCGGGGCGGCTTCGCTTCATCCGGTCGTCGTCGTCCTCGCTGCCGCCGCAAGTGATGACCGCGCTGGAGGCAGCGTTCCACGTGCCGGTGATCGAATCTTACGGCATGACCGAGGCCGCCCATCAGATGGCCTCCAACCCGCTGCCGCCCCGCCCGCGCTATCCGGGCTCGGTCGGCGTCGCGGCGGGGCCGGAGATCGCCATCATGGACGAAGCCGGCGCCCTGCTGGCCGCCGGGGAAACGGGCGAGGTGGTGATCCGCGGCCGAAACGTCACCGCGGGCTACGAGAACAACCCGGACGCCGACGCCAAGGGTTTCTCCAACGGCTGGTTCCGCACCGGCGACCAGGGGTTCCTCGACGTGGACGGCTATCTGCGGCTGACCGGCCGGCTCAAGGAGCTGATCAACCGCGGCGGGGAGAAGATCAGCCCGATCGAGGTGGACACGGTGCTGATGGACCACCCGGCGGTCGCCCAGTGCCTGACCTTCGCCATGCCGCACCCGATGCTGGGCGAGGAGGTCGCCGCCGCCGTCGTGCTGCGCGAGGGGGCTGTGGCGAAGGACACCGACCTGCGCAGCTTCGCAGGCACGCGGCTGGCGGCGTTCAAAGTGCCGCGCAAGATTGTCTTCCTGCAGGAGATTCCCAAGGGCGCGACCGGCAAGCTGCAACGCATCGGGCTGGCCGAGAAACTCGGCGTCACCGGATGAAGGTTGCGGTCTTCGGCGCCGGCGCGATCGGCGGGTTCCTCGGGGTGAAGCTGGCTGCCGCCGGAGCCGATGTGACGTTCGTTGCGCGCGGTCCGCATCTGGCGGCGATGCAGGCGAACGGCGTCCGGCTGGTCAGCGGCGGCGAGACGCTTACGGTGCATCCGCGCTGCGTGGCCGATGCCGGCGAGGCCGGTGTCCATGACTACGTGCTCGTCACCCTGAAGGCGCATTCGCTGCCGGGCGCGGCGCCGCAGATCGCCCGGCTGATGGGTCCGGACAGCGCGCTGGTCACCGGGATCAACGGGGTGCCCTACTGGTATTTCTATGGCCTCGATGGTCCGTACCGGGATCGCCGCGTGGCCAGCGTCGATCCCGGCGGGACGCTGTGGACCGTGCTGCCGCCGCGACAGGCGATCGGCTGCGTGGTCTATCCCGCGGCCGAGGTCACCGCGCCCGGCGTGATCGAACACAGCTACGGCGACCGGTTCACCCTGGGCGAGCCCGACGGCAGCCGCTCGGCGCGCGTCGAGGCGCTGGCGAGGCTGATCGTGGCGGCGGGACTGAAGGCGCCGGTCCGGACGCGCATTCGCGACGAGATCTGGGTCAAGCTGTGGGGCAACCTGGCGTTCAACCCGCTCTCCGCGCTGACCGGCGCGACGCTGGACCGGCTGACCGGACAGGACGACCTGCGGGCGCTGTGCCGCTGCATGATGCTGGAGGCGCAAGCGACGGCTGAGACGCTTGGCGTTCGCTTCCCGATTGATGTGGACAAGCGGATTGCCGGGGCGGCCGAGGTGGGCGCGCACAAGACCTCCATGCTGCAGGACCTGGAACGCGGCCGGCCGATGGAGATCGACGCGCTGCTGGGCGCGGTCGTGGAACTGGGGGAGCTGGTGGGCGAGCCCATGACGCTGTGCCGCGCGGTGCTGGCGCTGGTGCGCGAGCGGGCGCGGCAGGCTGGGTGCTATTAGATAGGCGCTGATGGGCATCCGAATCGTGGGTGTGGCGGCTGGTGCCATCGTTGCCGGCCATTGGGGGGCGGTGCCGGTGGGGATTCGGATGGCAGCGCTGGACAACCGAAACCTGTGGGCGCCTCGCTGTGCAGCTTTGGCTGTCGGAACGGTTCCAGGTTTGGCGGTGGTCAACCATCGAGCGATAGGTCACGCCATGGCTATAGGAACTCGACCGGCGGGAGCGCTGGACACCCCCGATCGTCAGAGTATTGACTCGATGGAGAACATGGACAGTTCACTTTGTGCGGGCGCTTCGGTGCCGGGTGAATCGGGCGCGGCGAAGGCGGAACCGCGTAAACCGAGCCGGATGAAGCGACGGAATTTCTACATTGTTGGGCGGAACCATCAACAAAGAAAACCCAAAGGAGTGGAACTTGTGAACGGCCCCGACCTGTTCCGCGGCACGGGTTATCGTACTCTGGCACCACCAGATGCAAAGATACGGGGTTTTCGCGACTACCCTGTGCGCCCTCGTTTCCGTATCAGCACGCGTCTCGGAAGAAAGCTCAATGACATAGAATTTGACGGAGCCTATTGGCTGGTGTCAGACCGTGCCAAGCAGGTTCTTGGCGACATAAGCAAAACCGATTTCGCATTCCTGCCGATCGAGACCGAGGTCGATGAAGGGCAGGCGCGGGCTGTCTATTGGTTGTGCAACGTGGTGCAGGTGCTCGACGCGGTCGACGACTCTCGTTCACAAGTCAAGGCCGGGATCGCCGATAACGGGGAGCGGGACCATTCTATCATAGGCATTTTCAGCCTTATCTTCGATGAAGCCATAGTCGGTTCACATCATGCGTTTCGCCTATGGACCAGTTTCCCACACATAGTATGCGACGAAACCTTCAAGGCTGCCATCAAACAGTCCGGGCTAACTGGGCTAAGTTACCGAGATGCAGCCCGACCGTGACGATGCGGGCAATTATCAACGTTGGCTTTTCGCGCATCGCTCAGCTCGTGAACGGCGCCGATCTGTTCCCCGGCACAGGTTATTGTAGGGTGCCGATCAAGGCGCTCGCCCGACGTGACGAAACGCGCTCGCCACCTCAGGCGACGCGCTTCGCCGCCGGCTTCCTGACCCGAAGCGCCTGGCGCAACAGGACGTTGATCTGCGATTGCCAGCCCGGGCCGGCCGCGCGCAGGGCCGCCAGCACATCCGGGTCCAGACGCACGCTGATCTGTTCCTTCGTGGTGGCGGATTTCGGGCGCCCCCGGCCCCGTCGCACGAAGGCGTTGCCCTCGAACGTCTCGGCTTGGTCGAGCATCTCCGCGGTCAACGCCGGCGCGTCGTCGGGATCGGTCCATTGAGGCAAACCAGATGGCTTCTTTGTCGGCATGTGCGTGCCTCATGGAAATGATGCGGCGTGCCTCGCCGCGAGGCGTCCAGACCAGCACCACTTAACGCCCCCCAAGGTGCCCGGCGGTGATGAAGCGGTCCTCGCCGAAGGCGCGGCGCATGTCCTGGACGGTGACGGTGCGGCCCGCGAACATCGCGCCAGCGTCGGCGAAATCCAGCCCCCGGTGCTTCAGGGTCTCGGCGCGCTTGGCTGGATCGAAACTGATGTCCAAGTAATTTCTTGTATCACGGGAATTCAGCGGGTCAATATCCGTGATGCAGAAAATAGCGGGGGTCGGCCGACGCGCTCTGCCTGAAGCCGAGCGCGACATGATATGGGGAGAGGATCGCCGAGGTGAAGCAGGACCAGTGCAAGCGCGGCCGAGACCTCGGTGGGTCTGTGCCGTTCGGCTGGTGCGTCGGCGACAATGGCGATCTGGTCGCAGTTTTCGCGAGCAGCAACAGGAACCTGGCCGGATGCAGCCGGTGCCCGCGTCCCCGGATCGCAACGCCGCTGAGACGAAACCTCCCGCCCTAAACCACCTTCCGAGGCCTGCCGCCGCGCTTGCCGTTCTCGCGTGAGGCCGCTGCCTTGGCGACGCTACGGGTCCGCCCGCCGGCAGCGCCAAGCTGGGCAGCCATCCAGCGCTTCGACCCCAACACCCCCTCCAGCAAGGCCGGCACATACAGATCGGCGTCGATCGTCGGAAAATGGATGCCGAGCCCGCATGCTTCCACCTCGATCGCCTTGAGATCGTCGGTCGAGGCGTGCTGCAAGCCTTCCACGTCGCGCGGCGCGAACCCGATCTCGACGCCAGTCGTCAGTCGGATGACGACCAGGCCGCGCCCGGCATCAAACTGCGCGCTCTCGGCCCGAGGGCCGCGCATCCGGGCCTCCCCGCGTGCCTTGGCCGCTTCGAACTGCTCAGTGGTGAGCTCAGCCATGGAATCGTCTCCAAGCGTCCATCAGGGCCTCCCGGTGGCCGGCGACCAGCCGCAGGACCCGGGCGGCTTCGCGTTCATCGCAGCCGATGGCCTCCCGGACCTCCGGCCCGATGAGATTGATCACCAGCACCCACCCTGGCCCCAGAACGTGGACATGCGCGGGCGGATGGTCGTTGGGGTAGATCACGACCCGCATTCCATCGATCCGCAGGACCGTGGGCATAGTGCATCCTATCAAAACCGAAGCGGTCAGGAAACACATTTCGATTAACCGCCGGTTGATCGGGTGCCCTTTTTCCGAGTCCTCTGTGCGATCCGCCGGAGACCCGGCCGGACCGCAGGAAGCCGGCTCGCCCGGCAATCCGACCGGCCGGCCATAGCCCTCAGCGGGTCGGGACCATCGCCCAGTTCAGCGCCTCGTGGCCGTGCGCGTAGGTGCGGTTGGTGATCGCCGGGTCCCGGTTCACCAGCTTCCGGCCGAACAGCGGATGCCGCATGCTGCGAACCTCGTGCTCGACGGTGAACACCACCTCGCCGCTGTCCAAATCGACAATGTCCTGAAAGCGGTATTGGTGCTGGTCGCTTTCCTCGGTGATCAGCCCCCGCTCCAACAGCCGGCGATGCGGCCCGGAGAAATCCGCCAGCGTGATCTGGACGTGGTGCCCGTCATACGCCGGCATCGCGTCGGCCGATTCGCGGAAGATAAGCCGGCTGCCGGCACCGGCGATCGCCCACGCATACGCCCCCACCGGGTCCGTCGCCACGCCGGCAATCCCACCCAGGATCTCGCGATAGAACCGGGCAATGGCATCGAGCCTGGCGCCCTGGGGAACATCGAACTCGACATGCGGCATCCCCAGCGACACACGCCCGAAGCGCGCCGGGTCCGGCGCGTGGCAGCGGATGCGGTTGCCCCACGGGCAGGTTGCCTCCACCGCGCCCGCGGCCTCGCGGAACGAAAACTTCGAGCCTTGCAGCTCGCCCCGCGTGGCAGCCAGCCGCGCCAGCAGCGCGTCGATGTCCGGGACCACCAGCCCCGTCGTGCCGCGCACCACCTGCGGCGGTCCGCTCGGCAGGTGGAACTGCGCACGACCCACATTGATCCACATGTTCTGGACCGAGGTCATCAGATACGGATCGCGTGTCAGCCCCAGGCCGGCCACGTAGAACAAGGTCGCCATACGCTGGTCGTTCACCCGCGTGTTGACGTGGCCAAACTCGACGATATTGCCGAGATCCCCGGCGGTGCGGTCCCAGACGGGGGTGGCAGCGGACTCGGTCATGCCCGGCTCCTCCAGGCCTGTGTGTCAAACCGCCGCGGCGATCGCCGCGTTCAGCGCGCGCACCCCGGCGGCCGGCCCCTCGGGGTGATCCCACACCGCGCTGACCACGGCGAGAAAATCGGCGCCCGCCCGCACCAGCGGTGCACAGTTCGCCGCGGTGATGCCGCCGATCGCGCAGCAGGGCAGTTCCATCAGCTCCGACCACCAGCTCAGCAGCTCGGGCTCGGCCATCCGGGTGACGTCCTTCGTGACCGAGGGAAAGAACGCCCCGAACGCGACGTAGTCGGCGCCATCGTCCCCGGCCGCCATGGCGAGGTCCCGGCTGTCCATGCAGGTCACGCCCAGCGTCAGGTCGGCCCCCATCAGCGCGCGGGCCTCGCGCGCCGGCGTGTCGTCCTGGCCCACATGAGCTCCGTCGCAGCCGGTTTCCCACACCAGATCGGCGCGGTCGTTCAGCAAGAACGCCACGTCGCGCGACTGCACCACCGGGCGCAGCGCATCGATGGCGCGGCGCCAGGCATCGTCATCGACGTCCTTCAGCCGAAGCTGCACCGCCGCCACGTCTCCGGCGTCCAGCGCGGCGGCGAGGCGGCCGGCGAAGCCGGCATCCAGCGCAACCGGCGTTATCAGATACAGCCGGCACCTTTCCGCCTGCCCGCCACCAGTCGCCGCCATGCAATCAATCCTTGCCCCAGGTAGACGCCACGCAAACTTGCCCAGCATCACCACGCCTGCTCCTTCGGCCGCTGGAACGTGTTGCGGCCGGTGCTGCTTGCGCTGCCACCGTCGTTTGCCGGACGCTGAACGCTGCCTAACCCACGCCGTTGCCGGTGTCACGGCCGAGCCAGTCCTGCAAGCGCCGCCGTGCGCGCGAATCGGCGAGGTCGAGCGCGGGCGGCGGTTTCACCAGCACCTCCCCGCCTTGTGACGCGGCGATCGACGCGACGGCGCCCCATCCCGGCGCCTCCTCCCAAAGCACAAGATGGGCCACGCCGATGCGCAGCGCCGCCATCGCCTGGCCCGACGCATCGGCGCAATCCAGAATAGCGTGAACCTCGACACCGGGGCTTTCCGCCCGCGCCCTGGCCACAACCTCGCGCCACCACAGGCAGCCGCCGAACAGCGCGGCGCCGGACGCGGAGAGCAATGTGACGGGCAAGCCGGGCGCGAGAGCGGCGCGGGCATCCGGAAGACCGTGGATAACGACGGCAGGCGGCCGAAGCATCCTTGACCTTCAAGCCGTTGCGCGGCTTCAGTGCAAGCCTGATGGCAACCGGCGGGGGACCGGCGCGGTAATGGCGAACGGCAACGAGGCGGACAAGGCAGCCGAGCGGCTGGAAGCGGCGTTGGAGCGGATTGCGCTGGCGGCGCGTGCCGCCGTGCAGAATGCCGCGGCGCAGGCGGCCGCGGCTGCGGTACAGGCCGCCGCGGCGCAAGCTGCCGCCGCGCGCGCCGCGGAGCCGCTGGCGGCGGCCGCGGCGACGGTCGGCGTGCCCTCCCAGGAGATCGCCGCTCGGCTGGATGGCCTGATCGGCCGGCTGCGCAGCATTCTCGACAACAGCGGCTAAGCGAACAATTCAAGGTTTTCCGATGGCCCAGGTCACCATCCGCATAAACGGCTTCGCCTACATGATCGGCTGCAAGGACGGCGAGGAAGAACACCTTCTTTCCATGGCGTCTGAGGTCGATCAGCGAATCGAAAATATAAAATCGACGGCTGGACCCAGCGGCGAGGCGCGGATGCTGGTGATGGCGGCCCTGCTGCTGGCCGATGATTTGTTCGAGAAGGACAAGCTTCTGCTGGCCGTCAGGAAGGGCGGGCTGGCGGCCTTGCCGCCCGGCGCGCTGGAGGCGGCGACGGACCCGAAGCTGGGGCGGAAGCTCGGCCGGCTGGCTCAGCGCGCGGAAGAGATTGCGGCGGGGCTTGAGCATCCCTAGATAGGGTTGGGCGGGGCTGCTGGGTGCGACAGGCAAATCATCCCCGGGGCCAGTAAGCATCCTCCAGGGAGCTGGCTCTGCCGAGATCCTGGTCTCGGTATCTGGCGCCCACCTGCACAAGCAGGCTCTGGGAGGATGATAACGCCAACGGCCATGGCGGCTCCGCGCTCCTTTTCATCACTCGACGACGCCAAGCGCGCTGCCCGGGATCTGGCCCGAGCGGCGCGGGGCGGCGGCGACCCCGCGGCGGGGGCCGCGCTGGCGGACCATGTGCTGCGGGACTGCCCGCCGCCGCCGGGCGACGTGGTGGCCGGGTTTTGGCCGGTTGGGTCCGAGATCGACCTGCGGCCGTTGCTTCACGCGCTTGCGGGGCGCGGTCATCCGGTCGTGCTTCCGGTGACGAGAAAGCGCGGCAACCCTTTGATTTTCCAGCGCTGGAAGCCGGGCGATGTCCTGATCGCGGAGCGCTTCGGCACGCTGCGCCCGACCGGCGAGGCGCTGGCGCCGGACTTCTTGTTGGTGCCACTATTGGCGTTCGACCGGCGTGGCCACCGCCTCGGCTATGGCGGGGGCTATTACGACCGAACCCTGGCCACCCTGCCCGGCCGCTTCGCCCTCGGCTGCGGCTTCGCGGCGCAAGAGATGGACGCGGTGCCGGCCGGCCCCTACGACGCTCGTTTGGACGCCATCGCCACCGAGCGCGGCGTGATCTTTTGCAAGGACGGCTGAATGCGCATCCTGTTTGTCGGCGACGTGGTGGGCCGCACCGGCCGTGAGGCGGTTGCCGCTGCCCTGCCGAAACTGCGGGCGGCGCTCGGCCTGGACCTGGTGGTGGTGAACGCCGAGAACGCGTCGCACGGCTTCGGTCTTGCCCCCGACATGGCGACCGCGCTGTTCAACGCGGGCGCCGACGTGATCACGCTCGGCAACCACGCCTGGGACCGGCGCGAGATCGTGCCGTTCATCGCCGAGACTCCGCGCCTGCTCCGCCCGTTGAATTATCCCCCCGGCACGCCGGGCGGCGGTGCGGTGGTGGTGGAGGTGCCCCGCGGCGGTCACGCGCTGGTGCTGCAGGCGATGGGCCGGCTGTTCATGGACGCGATAGACTGCCCGTTCCGCGCCGCGTCGGCGGAACTGGCGCGGCATAAGATGGGCGTGACCGTGCAGGCGATCGTGGCGGATATCCACGCCGAGGCGAGCAGCGAGAAGATGGCGTTTGCGCATTCGTTCGACGGCCAGGTGTCCCTGGTGGTCGGCACCCACACGCATTGTCCATCGGCCGACCACCAGATCCTGCCCGGCGGCACGGCCTTCCAGTCGGATGCCGGGATGTCGGGCGACTATGACAGCGTGATCGGCATGGCCAAGGACGGCGCTGCCACGCGCTTCTGGCGCAAGCTGCCTGGCGAGCGGCTGACTCCGGCCGAAGGCGAGGCCACTGTCTGTGGCGTGTTCGTCGAGACCGAAGCCACTGGGCTTGCACGGCGGATCGAACCGGTGCGGCTCGGCGGGCGCCTGTCGCAGGCGATGCCGGCTGTCTCAACGCGCTGAACGGATCGGGTCGCGGCGTCCTGCAAAATCAATGACGTCGTGCGCTACCATAACGCCACCGCGTGGTCGCGGCCGGTCCAGGCACCGGTCTCGGCATTGCGCCACGTGAACACAAGCGTCTCGCCGGCGCGCATGCCATCGGTGGGTATCTCGGCGATATGCAGGTCGAACCCGCTGTCGCATGTCGCGGTCTCGGCCAGGGTGGCCCAGCCGTCGCGCGTCCACACCGCGACCGACGGCTCCGGCAGGTCGAGCCGCAACACCTTGCCCGCCGGCATGCGATCGGGCGACCAGTCGGGCCGCCAGGGACGGCAGCGCGCGGTCTGCGTCCGGTGCAGGTAGCGCTTCACCGTCTGCGGCGGCAGGTCGAACACCGCCCCGTCCGCCAGCGAGCGCAGCAGCTTTATGTATTCGGCATGCGCCCAGGCCAGCGGCATGGCCGAGCCGCTCGGCTGGCCGGGGAACAACTCGGCTTCGGGGATCGGCGCGGCGTCCCAGACCTGCTCGGGCATCAGCCCGCCGGGGCTGGTCTGCGCCTCGATCACCGCAATCAGCCGCTCGGCTTCCGCCCGCCGGCCCGCCGCCAACTCGTAATGCGCTCGTTCGCCGGCGAGCAGCGGCCAGACCCGGCCGATACCCGTCCCATCGAACGCCCCGCCGTCCGCCTTCTCGCCATAGCCGTCGCCATTGTAGCGGCGCCAGCCCGGCCCTTGCGGCAGGTCCACCCGCAGCACGTGGTCGATCACCCGCACTGTGCCGGTGATGCGCGGATCGTCCGGGGCACGCAGGCCGAACCGCACCAGGGCGAGCGCGTCGGTGCTGATCAGTTCGTCCGCCGGCACGCGGCCGTCGCCAAGCCGGTTGCGCACGACCACCGTGCCGTACGAGTCCGGGCAGGCATCGTCCGGCCGCCCCGGAGCGACCCGAACATAGTAGCCGGCGACGCCGGTTTCGGCCGCGAGCGGGGTGCCGGCAACGTAGATCCAGTCCTCGATCTGTTCGTTCCAGGCATCCGCGGTCTCGCGCAGCAGGCCGGCCACACCCTCGATCCCGCAAAGTTCAGCGAGGTCGGCAGCCGCGAGCAGCGCCGCGATCTCCACCGCCAGTGTGAACGGCGTGTAGCCGGCGTTCTCCTCCCAGCGGTCCTGGCCGGTCTTCGGGCCGGTCCGCAGCAGGTACCCGGCCGCGGCCCGCACCATCGGCCAGAATACCTGCAGCACCGGGAAACGCAGCACACCCTGCCGGTAGGCCATGTCGGTGAGCAGCAGCGGAAAGGCACATTCGTCGAGCTGGATGCCGCGCCAATAGGGCCTGCCGTCCAGCCAGCAGTTCTGCGGCCAGGAACCGTCTGCCTCCTGCGTGGCCCGCAGGTAGCGCAGCACCCGCAATGCCTCGGCCTCGGCGCCGCAGGCGAGCAGCGCACCGCCGGTTTCACACAGGTCGCGCGGCCAGACCAGGTGATAGCCTCCCATGTCGTCATCGCCCTTGGCAAAGCCCCAGGGGATCGAGAGGCCGGCGATCAGCCCGCCGGGAAAGGTCGGGCTCTCGTGGCAGCGCAGCACCGCGGTGCTGACCCGGTACAGATTGTGGCCGATCGGCTGTCCGGGCTGCGCGGCGTCTCCGGGCGCCGTTTGATTGTGTTCCCGCAGGATTTCCCTCGCGGGCCGCCGGTCCAGCGACCGCAACGTCGCCTGCCAGCCACGCCAGCCGGCGGCATATTCCTCGATCAGAGCCTCGAATGGCGCCTGCAGGCTGGCGCGCACGCGGAAGCCCGCCTCCGCATCGGTGGCGCCGAACCCGACCGCCAGACGGGCCGGCGCATCGGGTGACAACCCCAGTTCGGCGGTCAGCGCCACGTTGCCGTCGGTCGCGCTGTCGTAGCAGGTTGCCAGGTGCTGGTTGCGGTGCAGCTCCTGCCAGCCGTCGCTCGCGCCGACGAAGCCCGCTGAACAGGCCAGAAACGGCCGGTCGGCCGCCATCGCCAGAGCCGCGCCGGCGGTCGCGTCACCCCGCGCGAACAGCATGCGATGACCCTTGTAGTCCCCGACCCAGCCGGTGTTGTGCGCCCCGCCATTCACCAAATGCGGCGACAGCAGCGCGAACAGGCGAAGCCCTCCGTCGCCGGAGAGATCCTCCAGGCTGATGTGCTGCAGCACGACATCGGCGCGCGGGTCGGAGATCACCCGCTTGACGATCCGGAACCGTCCCCCGGTATGCGTGCTGGTCAGCCGGTACGCGGGAACGCCGTCCTCCAGCGTTTCCACCGTGAAGGTGCAGTCGCGCTTTTCCTCGGCGAAGAACCCCGCATCGTCGGTGACGATCAGGCCGAGGTCGCGGGTGCAGGCCTGATCGACCCGCGGGTAGTAGATTTCGTTCAGGATGCCGTGGCTGAGAGTGAACCAGACCCGGCTGATCGGCGACAGCGCCGTGCCGATGCCGCTCTTGGCGCTGGACGTCCAGCGCGGCTCGATCCCCGGCCGCCCGGGCGCTTCACCCATCGCTTCCCCCTTCAGGAACGAGCGCCTGTCCGGACCCGTCTGCCCGTGCTATCTCGCGGCGTTCATACATCAGTCACGATCGAGCCATGGCCGGCCATTCCCAGTTCAAGAACATCATGCATCGTAAGGGCGCGCAGGATGCGCGGCGCGCCCGGCAATTCGCCAAGTTGATCCGCGAGATCACGGTCTCGGCCCGCCAGGGCCTGCCCGACCCGGCGGCCAACCCGCGGCTGCGCGCCGCCGTGGTCGCCGCGCGCCAGGCCAACATGCCGAAGGACACGGTGGACCGGGCGATCAAGAAAGCCACCGGCGGGACGGCCGGCAGCGACTACGTGGAGGTGCGTTACGAGGGCTATGGCCCGGCCGGCGTCGCCGTGATCGTCGAGGCTCTGACCGACAACCGCAACCGCACCGCATCCGATCTGCGCTCGGCCTTCTCCAAGCACGGCGGCGCGCTGGGGGAGACGAACTCGGTGAGCTTCCTGTTCACCCGGTTGGGCGCGATCCGCTACCCGGCCGGCGCGGCCGGCACCGAGGCGATGCTGGAAGCAGCGATCGAGGCCGGCGCCGACGACGTGGCCAGCGACGAGGAGGCGCACGAGGTTACCTGCGCCGTGGACGACTTCTTCGCCGTGCGCGACGCGCTGGAAGGCCGTTTCGGGCCGCCGGAGACGGCGAAACTGGACTGGCGGCCGGCGACGTCGGTGACGCTGGACGAGCAGCGCGCCGGCGGGCTGCTGAGGCTGCTGGACGCGCTGGAAGACAACGACGACGTGCAGAACGTTTATGCGAACTTCGACATTCCCGAGGCAGTCATGCAGAAGCTGTCGGCGTAGCGGTGATGGACGATCTGTATTCGTTCTTTGCGCAAGGCCGCAATACGCGGGTAATGCACAAATGGCACCATTATTTCGAGGTCTATGAACGGCACATACCGCGATTTCGCGCGACCAATCCGGTGGTGCTGGAAATCGGCGTCCAGTTAGGCGGGTCGATCGAAATGTGGCGGCAGTATTTTGGCCCGTCCTGCCGGCTATACGGGATCGACATCGACCCGGCCGCAAAGCAGCACGAGGACATCGCCACCGGCATCTTCATCGGCGACCAGGCCGACCCCGCGTTTCTGCACAGCGTGCTGCGGGAGATCGGGACGCCGGACATCGTCATCGATGATGGCGGGCATACCGCCAACCAGCAGATCACCTCGTTCGAAACGCTGTATCCGGCGGTGTCGGAGAACGGGCTCTATTTGGTGGAGGACACGCACACGGCGTTGTGGGGCGGGCGGTATATGGACCGGCCCGACGGTCAGACGTTCATGCACTTCGCCTTCGCCCACTGCGCGAAGCTGATGGAATGGACCGGCCGGCCGGCGAATTTCTGGACGATGGCGAGCGCCGAAACAGGCGCCGCGCTGGCCGATACGGTGTCGGAATTTTGCCGCACCACGAAGTCGATCACGTTCTACGATAGCATCGTGGCATTCGAACGCGGCCGCCGCAGCGTGCCGCGGCACGAGCAGCGCTCGGCGGCGGCCGTCACGCGGGAATCGTAACGGCTGGCGGGAGCGCCACGCGGGAATCGTAACGGCTGGCGGGAGCGCCACGCGGGAATCGCAACGGTCGGCGGGGAGCGTCACGCGGGAACGGTAACGGTCGGCGGGGAGCGTCACGCGGGAACGATAACGGTCGGCGGGGGGCGTCACGCGGTAATCGTAGGGTGGACAAGCTCTTGCGCCGTCCACCACTTGCGGTGCGGCGTGCGGCAAAGGTTGGACTGACCACACCAAGATTAAAGCGGGTTGGCGCGGAGCGTGTCGCACTGCCGGATATCGCCGCTTTGCAGGCCGCGGACGAACCAGGTCACCCGCTGCTTCGAGCTGCCGTGGGTAAAACTGTCGGGCACCACGTAGCCACGCGACTCCATTTGCAGCCTGTCGTCGCCGATCGCGGTTGCGGCGTTGATGCCTTCCTCGACGTCGCCTTTCTCCAGGATGCCGCGCGTCGCGTTGGACCGGTTCGCCCAGACGCCAGCGAAACAATCGGCCTGCAGCTCGATCCGCACCGAGGCGTCGTTCGACCGTGCGCCGGCCATCATGTCCAGGCCGAGCAGGGTCTGCACGTGATGGCCGACCTCATGCGCGATGACATAGGCCCGCGGAAAATCCCCCGGCGCGCCGAGCTTGGTCTGCATGTCGCGGAAGAAGGCGGTGTCGAGATACACGCGGCGGTCGGCCGGACAATAGAACGGACCGGTGGCGGAGCGGGCCAGCCCGCAGGCGGACTGCACGGCGCCGGAGAACAGCACCAGCGTCGGCGGCTGATAGCGCCGGCCCATCTGGTTGAAGATGCTGCCCCAGACTTCCTCGGTGGAACCGAGCACCTTGCCGACGAACTGGCGCTGCGCGTCCTCCTGGCCGGGCTGGCTGCCGGGGGGTGGTTGCCGGTATGCCGCCGGTTGCTCCTGGTTGCCGATCAGCCTGAGCAGGGTGGCGGGGTTCACGCCGAAAATCAGGCCCAGGACGATAACCACGATAACGCCGATGCCGCCCAGCCCTCCCGGGCTGACGGGTCCGATGCCCCGGCGGTCTTCGACGTTCTGGCTCTCCGGCTGGTCGTCCAGGCGCATGACCGGTCCTCCGACGGAAGGGCGTGATGGCGTTAAGGCCTCCTGCGGGTTGGCGCATGAGGGCGATTGCTACGCTACCGGCTTTGCGCTTGGGCGCAACATCCCCAACCTATCCCCCGACCCACCTCCGCGGGCACTGACCGGCCTTTCAGCGGTGGCCCGACGCGAGGGATCGCCCCGAGGGATCGACAACCCGAGGGATCGACAACCCGAGGGATCGACAACCCGTGGGATCGACAAGACGGCTTTGACTGGGGCGCTGAAGGTTCTGAGTGGGGACGGGGCGACTTCGCCGCTTTTTGTCCGCTGGCGAGAAGGAGATTGTTGCGGTCAGGCGGCAGGCCACCTATCGTAGATCGCGCGACTTGCGAATTACTCGCAACAAGGAGCCGCCCGGTATGGGGCATGATGTCAGCCAGATCGCTCGCAACTGCGAGCGTGCCGTGGTTACCGCCTACAGCGAACTGCGCCAGATCGGCACCGGTGACATCGAGGCGTTTCGCGCCTGCACAACGCTGTACCGCATACACCATCCGGAGGCTTCGCTAAACGAGGCGCGCCGGCTGGTGGCGGAGTGGATCGACCATCACGTGACCCGCGACGCACCGGGTCCCACCGATGGTTGTCGCTGCGACTGAGCGTCTCCGCGACCTTGCCCGGAACGTCCGCCGAAAGCGATTCGGATCGAGGCTCGGGAACCGGGCGCTGGAAAGCTCGGTTCGCCAAGGGCAACGAGCCAAATCCTCCGCCCCGTACCGTGGCGAATTTCGCCTTCGCCGCGCCATGCGATCGCCGCATCCTCGCGTGCCGGCACGGATATCGATGTCCGTCAGGTCGTTGTTGGCGAACCCCCCGAGCCGTATCCTCGCGTGCCCGCGCGGACATCGGTGAACCCGGCCGGCGTCCCTGGGACGACGGGAACCCAGGCAGTGCCTATCTATCACCGGTGGCTGACGGTGAAGGCGCTGCCCGATGAGCGACAACAAGAAGAATTTCGTTCTGGTCCCCGACGCCGACCCGGAACCCGCCCCGGAGCCGAGACGACCGGGCGTCTCGCTGGTCGAGCGGGTCCGCGCCCTGGCGACCGCCGCCGCGGCCTTGGTGTCCAGCGCTGACCCGCTGCGGTTTGGTCCGTCGCCGCAGCCCGACGCCAGTGGCGTCACGCGGCCGCGTCTCGTGTTCGGCTTCGACGCAACCGCGTCCCGCGAGCCAGCCTGGGAGACCGCCCGCACGGTAACGGATGCGCTGGTGCGGGCGCTGCCCGGTGCGCTCGACGTCGCGCTCGCGGTCCATGGCGGATCGCGCCTGCATACGTTCACGGCGTTCACCAGCGACGCGCGGACGCTGCGTGACCATGCCGCCGGCATCACCTGCCAAGCCGGGCGGACCCGCCTGCTCGCGATCCTGTCGGCGGCCCTGGCGCGTCCCGGCGTCCGCGTCGTGACCTATATTGGCGACGTCTACGAGGAATCCCCGTCCCAGGGCCAGAAACTGGCCGATGCCATGGGCGCGCGCGGGATCAGGCTGATCGTGCTACACGACACCAGCCATTGGAGCGCGCGGCGCGACTACGAGACGTTCCTCGACCTGGCGCGGCGCACCGGCGGCTGCGTGCTGCCATTCGATGCCTCGGCGCCCGACCGGCTGCGCGACCTGCTGGCGGCGGTCGCCGTGTTCGCGGTTGGCGGCGCCGAATTGGTGCACCAGCAGCGCGACCGGCTGCCCGGCGCCGTCATGCTGCTGAAGCACCTCGGCAAGGGCGGGTGACCGCCCCATAACGGCACGCATGGCTAGGCTGGGTTTCTCGCGTTTGTGGCTGCGGGCTGATCCTGTTGGAGTCCGTTCGGGCGGCGAAGACGCGCCGCCGGTAAGGAGATCCGCATGGACCCAGAGCTCGGCAACCGGGTCGCGCTGGTCACCGGCGCCTCGCGCGGCATCGGGCGGGCGATTGCCCTGCGGCTCGCCGATGCCGGCGCCGCGGTCGGCGTGAACTACCAGTCGCACGCGGCGCAAGCGGACGAGGTGGTCGCGGCAATCCGTGCCCGCGGCGGCAAGGCGATTGCGGTGGCGGCGGACGTGTCCGGCAGCCGCTCCGTTATTGCGATGGTCCGCACCGTGGAGGAATCGCTCGGGCCGATCGACGTGCTGGTTAACAACGCCGGCATCGCGGTCGTGCGCGACCTGGACGACATATCGGAAATGGACTGGGACCTGACGCTGTCGGTGAACCTGAAATCGGCGTTCCTCTGCACGCGGGCTGTGTTGACGCATATGTGCGCGCAGCATTGGGGGCGGATCGTCAACATCTCGTCTGGGGCGGCGCGTGGCGGCGGCATCATCGGCGTGCACTACAATGCCTCCAAGGCCGGGCTGGAGGGCCTGACCCGGGGCTACGCGGCGCGCGTGGCAAAGGATGGCGTGACGGTCAACGCCGTGGCGCCGACGCTGATCGACACCGACATGATCGCGCGGCGGGAGGACGCCGCCCGGCGTGTTCCGATGGGCCGGGTGGGCCTTCCCGATGAGGTAGCGCAGGCGGTGCTGATGGTGATCGGCAACGCCTACATGACCGGACAGACGATTGCCGTAAACGGTGGGACGGGGTTCGTCTAGCTCCGCCGTCGCCGGATCAGCGCGCCCGTGCCAGCCGGCGGTGCAGTGCCCACCCGGCGGCGGCGATCGCGGCGAAGACGGCTGCGCACAGCGCCGCGGTCCTCCAGTCGCCGCCCTCCAGGCTGGCGAGCGACAGCCCGGCATACCGGGCCGGCAGCACATGCGCCGGCGCCCAGACCAGGGCGGAGGCCACGTTCGCCAGCAGGAACCGGTCGCGCCGCATTCCCGCCATGCCGGCGACCAGCGGCACGGTGGAGCGCAGCACCGGCACGAAGCGGCACAGCGCGACGCTGGCCGTGCCGTAGCGATGAAAGAACCGCTCGGCCTCGGCCATCAGCCCCGGCCGGCGCGAGAACGGCCAAACCTGACGAATGTGGCCGCTGAACCGCCCGCCGATCCAGAACGAGACGAAGTCGCCGATCACCGCTCCGACAACGGCGACGACGATGATGGGGGCCATCGGCAACCCGGCCATGGCAGCCGCGCCCGCGACCGCCATCAGAACCGGCGTGCCTGGAAGCAGCACGCCGAGCACCGCCACGGCCTCCACGATGGCGGCCGTGAAGGCGATCAGCGTCGCCAGGCCCGGATGTTGCGCGACCACATCGGCCGAGGCGTTGATCAGCGACCACATCGGGACGAGATTTCATGCATCCGATCAATATGCGCGAGCGCCCGGCGATAGAAACCCCATCCAGGCGCTCGACGTGCCGGAGATCACTGGCTTGCTCACTTTTTCGCGTTCAGCCCGTACTTCTTTCACGGACAAGGCCGGCGCGCGGCCTGCCGGGTTCTGTTCCCCGCTGCAATCATGTAAACAACCCGCCAAGTGGATGTCCTCAACCAAGGAAGAACGGCGCGTGACACCAAGAATTGCCGGGCTTACCCGGCGTGGCCTGGTTTCGGGAGCGGCAGCTTTGTGCCTCGCACGGCCGGGGCAGGCCGCAACATCTGCGTGGACCAAGGCGGCCTATGAGAAGGCGATGGCCGAATCCGGCCGGCCGGTCAGCCTGACCGATGCGCAGTTCGCGGCGATCCAGCAGCGCAAGCCCGGGGCGCTCAGGCTCATCGAATCCTACCTGAAAGCCCATCTCGGCTCCGCCGACCCTGCCGTCATGGCCGCGTTCGAGGCGGTCCCGCGCGAGTATTTCCACTACATCTACTCGGAACGTCGTGCGACCCCGGGGGAGGCCTACGAAGACACGCCGAAGCCCTGGGCGCTCGGCTATGGCTCGGCGCTGTCGGACTATCTCGGCCAGGCCTACATGACGCAAATTTGCAAGCCGGCCCCTGGCGAGACAACGCTGGAGATCGGCACCGGCAGCGGCTTCCAAAGCTCGCTGCTGTCGCGGATCGTCAAGGATGCCTACTCGATCGAGATCATCGAGCCGCTGGGCCACGCGGTGTCGAAGATTTTCGCGCCGCTCGGCTACCACAACGTCCATACCAAGGTCGGCGACGGCTATTACGGCTGGCCGGAGGTCGCCGGCGGGTTCGACATCATCATCGTGACCTGCGCGGCATCGTTCGCTCCGCCTGAGTTGTTCAAGCAGATCAAGCCGGGCGGGCGGATGATCATTCCGATCGGCCAGCCGTTCAAGCGCGGCCAGGTGTTGTACGTCTACACCAAGGACGCCGACGGCAAGATCCACTCCCGCCGCGATGTGGGCGTGTTCTTCATCCCGATGACGGGCGCGATCCAGAAGGCGGCGCCCCAGCACGGCGTGCCGATTGCGTCGGCGCCGGCCGCCATGCCGGTCGCGGCGGAGAAGCCGATGGAGGCGGCGCCGCAGACCGACCAGTAGGCAAGGCCGCTCTTAAGGCGCGTGTGGAGTCAAGGGTCAAGAACGACGTTTTCGGTATCGCATTCACCATCGAGTGTCGTACCCTGGCCCGTAGCAGGCCCGGAGGGCAACGCATGGCGGACAAGACCGGAACGGACAAGAACGCTGTGGCCAGGAGCGGGTCGGTCAACGGCGGAAACGGAGCCGATGCCGCCAGCGTGCCCGCAGGCATGGGAGCGAAGGCGGCGGAGGCGCCACCGGTCGCTGCCGCACCGGCGGCCGGTCAGCATCGCGCCGCGATGCTGCGTCACGACCCGGCGGCAATTCGCCGGTTGTTCGAGACCGGCGAATACCCCTACGCGACCCATCTCCGCACCGGGGTCTACGAGACCCACATGCTGGAGCTGCAGCGCGAGCTGCTGAAGGCGCAGCGCTGGGTGGAAGCCACCGGCGAGCGCATCGTGATCCTGTTCGAGGGACGGGACGCCGCCGGCAAAGGCGGCACGATCAAGCGCTTCATGGAGCACATGAACCCCCGCACCGCCCGCGTCGTCGCGCTGCAAAAGCCGACCGATCGCGAAACGACGCAATGGTTCTTCCAGCGCTACATCACCCATCTGCCGAGCGCCGGCGAACTGGTGCTGTTCGACCGCTCCTGGTACAACCGCGCCGGCGTGGAGCGGGTGATGGGGTTCTGCACGCCGAGCGACTACCTGGAGTTCATGCGCCAGTGCCCTGATCTGGAGCGAATGATGGCGCGCTCGGGGCTGCGGCTGTTCAAGTATTGGTTCTCGGTCAGCCGGGAGGAGCAGCGGCGCCGCTTTCAGGCGCGCGAGACGGATCCGCTCAAGCAATGGAAGCTATCTCCGATCGACCGGGCATCGTTCGACAAATGGGACGAGTATACGGAGGCAAAGGAGGCAATGTTTTTCTATACGGACACCGCCGATGCGCCGTGGACGATTGTGAAGGCGGACGACAAGAAGCGCGCGCGGTTGAGCTGCATGCAGCATTTTCTCTCGTCGCTGCCGTACGATACGAAGGACCATTCGATCGTGACCGGACCGGACCCGCTGATCGTTGGCGCCTCGGCCAATGTTATCGGCACGGACGCGCATATTATCAGCAAGGCTTTACACCCGGCATTGAAGCGCAGCCGGTCGGAGCCGTAGCGGCGCCCACGATCCAACGCGCGACCGCGAGCAATCGGGATTTGGCGCGGCTCTTGCGGCCAGCCTCTTGCGACGAACCCGGGACGCGTTATGAACAGGCCGGTTAAGGGAAAATAATTATAGAGTCGGTCAAGCAATGAATCTCACCCGCCTGGTCGAGCCTGGCGTGCTGATGAAGCGGCCAAAAGCCGAAACAAGGCAGGCTCAGGCTTCGGGCATGCCGGCGTCCGGTGGACGACCATGAACGCCGCGTCCCTTGCCAGGCGGAACGCGAGCGCGCGCAAGGCAGCCTGTAAACGCGCCGCGGGCACTGCGTCACGCGCCCGTCGCCTTGCCATAGCCGAGCCGGTCGCGTGACGACTCGCGTCAGGATCGACAGCGCGGTGCGGGCGGCGGCACGCATCCACCCGGATCTCCCGGACCTGTTGGCCCCCCCGCCTGTCGTCTTGCCGCGGATGAGCGTGTTGCGAACGGTCCAGCGTGCGCTCGATGCGGTGAACCGCGTGCTCGCTATCGGCTCGGCGATCGCGATTGCCGCGGCAGGCTGCGTGCTGACCTGGGAGGTGATCGGTCGCTATTTCCTGGGCATCGCGAGCGACTGGCAGGACGAATTATCCACGTTTCTGTTGGTCGGTGCGACCTTCGCCTCGGCGTCGTGGACGCAGGCGCGGCGCGGCCATGTCGGGATCGAGGCGCTGGCCGCAGTGCTGCCGCCCGGGGCCAATCGGGTGCGGCGGCGGCTCGCCGACCTCGTCGCCTGCCTGTTCTGCGGCTTCTTCGCCTGGAAGAGCTGGGTACTGCTGGCCGAGGCCTGGCAGGAAGGGCAGACCACGGCTTCATCCTGGGGGCCGCCGCTGTGGATTCCGTATTCCTGCATGACCTTCGGCATGGCTCTGCTGGCGTTGCAGCTTCTGCTGCAGTTGCTCAAAGGCGAGCCCAGTGGGGAGCCCAGTGGGGAGCCCAGTGGGGAGCCCAGTGGGGAGCCCAGTGGGGAGCCCAGTGGGG
>Ga0302187_10000600_pt1 | contig 33073 bp, 31 predicted proteins | sample II_Bog_E1_3_FD_202120 | JGI IMG/M metagenome (GOLD analysis project Ga0302187, IMG submission 202120) | Peat permafrost microbial communities from Stordalen Mire near Abisko, Sweden - II_Bog_E1_3 | ecosystem: Environmental > Terrestrial > Soil > Wetlands > Peat | place: Sweden: Abisko...
TCACAAAGAACATCCCTCGGGGGCTAAAGCCCAGCGTTTATTTTCAGCCACTTGCGGCACGGCTGAAGCCGTGCCCTTTCAAAACTTCGGCCATTTGGTAGTTTTTTCGCAGCCTGTAAAGCCTAATGGAATTCATTCGCCTTATTGGCACGACTGAAGTCGTACCCTGAAGAGAAACAGCTTCATCCAGTCCCTACGGGACGGAGTCAAAATGGGGGATTGCGGACCCCGGGTTGCACCCGGGGCTATTGTCACGTTCTCCCTCCGGGAGAGGCCGATTCAGCAGCAAACGGTACTTTCGCGACGCTGCTGGTAGAATGGAAGTTGCCGCATTGTGTGGCAAGTCGCCGCCGTGGCGTCCCCCAACCTGACCGCCCCGTGTGGCCTGAACAAAAAAGGAAAACTCCCTGTGACGCAGACGATACGCAATATCGCCATCATTGCCCATGTTGACCATGGGAAGACAACGCTAGTGGATGCCATGCTTCGGCAGTCCGGCACGTTCCGTGCCAACGAACAGGTAGCCGAGCGGGTGATGGACTCGAACGAACTGGAACGGGAGCGCGGGATCACCATCCTGGCCAAGAACACCGCGATTGTGTTTGAGGGCGGGAAGATCAACATTGTGGATACGCCGGGCCACGCCGATTTTGGCGGCGAGGTGGAGCGGGCGCTGAAGATGGTGGACGGCGTGATGCTGCTGGTGGATGCGGCCGAGGGTCCGCTGCCGCAGACTCGGTATGTGCTTTCAAAGGCGCTGGAAGCGAAGCTGAAGCCGATTGTGGTGATCAACAAGATCGATCGGCCGGATGCGCGTCCGCAGGAAGTGCTGAACGAGATTTACGATCTGTTTATCGATCTGGACGCGGAGGAGTCTCAACTGGATTTTCCGGTGCTTTATGCCGTGGCCAAGAACGGCCAGGCGACGCTGGACCCGGCGGTTCCGGGGACGGATTTGCAGCCGCTGTTTGAGTCGATTGTGTCGACGATTCCGGTGGCGACGGGCGACCCGGACGGGACGCTGCAGATTCTGGTGACGAATCTGGATTACTCGGAGTACTTTGGGCGCATTGCGATTTGCCGGGTGTTTCAGGGGACGCTGCACGCGGGCGACGATGTGACGATTTCAAAGCGCGACGGGACCTTGCAAAAGACGCGGATTACCAAGCTGTTTACGTTTTCGGGGCTGAAGCGGATTGAGACCACAGAGACCACGATGGGCGATATTATCGCCGTGGCCGGCGTGGAGGGCATCACGATTGGCGAGACGATTACGAGCGTCGAAAACCCTCAGCCGCTGCCGCTGATTGTGATTGACGAGCCGACGATTGCGATTCAGTTCAGCGTGAACAATTCGCCGTTTGCGGGGCGTGAAGGCCAGTATGTGACGAGCCGCAATCTGCGCGAGCGGCTGGAGAAGGAGCTGCTGACGAACGTGAGCATTCGCGTGGAAGACACGGGCTCGCCGGACACGTTCAAGGTGCTGGGGCGCGGCGAATTGCAGCTTGCGATTCTGATTGAGATGATGCGTCGCGAAGGCTTTGAGCTGAGCGTGGGGCGGCCTGAGATTGTGACCAAGACGGTGGACGGCAACCGCATGGAGCCGGTGGAACATTTGACCGTTGACGTGCCGGAAGCGTTCACGGGCGTGGTGATTGAGAAGCTGGGGCCGCGCAAGGGCGAGATGACCAAGATGCATAACCATGGGTCAGGGCGGGTGCGGATGGAGTTCCGGGTACCGAGCCGCGGGCTGATTGGGCTGCGCAGCGAAATGCTGACCGAGACGCGCGGGACGATTGTGATGAACGCGCTGTTTGACGGGTACATTCCCTACCAGGGCGAGATTCCGCAGCGGCCAACGGGTGCGCTGATCTCAGACCGGCAGGGTGTGACGACGACCTACTCGCTGAATGGATTGCAGGAGCGCGGCATTCTGTTTGTGGGCGCCGGCGTTGAAGTGTATGAGGGCATGATTGTCGGCGAGCATTCGCGCGATAACGATCTCGATGTGAATGTGATCCGCGAAAAGAAGATGACAAACATGCGGGCATCGAGTGCGGATGAAGCGATTCGGCTGGTGCCGGTAAAGGCTCAGAATCTGGAGCAGGCGATTGAGTTTATTGCGGAAGACGAAATGGTGGAAGTGACGCCGAAGTCGCTGCGGTTGCGCAAGAAAGTGTTGCAGATCAATCAGCGGCCGAAGCGGTGGCAAAAGGGCGGGGGCGAATAATCATTCTGAGGCTTTGAGGGATTGCGGGATGGAATTGAAGGCGATCAACCTGGAGGAGAAGCTGGGGCTCTTTACGGAGCAATGGGCTCCGCGAGTGATCGCCGAAATGAACGATTATCAGTTCAAGATCGTGAAGCTGCAAGGCGATTTTGTCTGGCACGATCACAAGGATACGGACGAGACTTTCCTGGTGATTGAGGGCCATTTGCGGATTGATTTCCGGGATGGGGCTGTGGAGCTTGGGGCGGGCGAGATGTTTGTGGTTCCGAAGGGCATGGAGCACAAGCCTTTTGCTGAGCAGGAAGTGAAGCTGCTGCTGATTGAGCCGCGGGGAGTGTTGAACACCGGGCATGAGGGTGGGGAACGCACGGCGGCTAACGATGTTTGGATATAGGTTTGGATTTATCGGGACGATTTAGGGATTCGACGGCGCCTGCTGCGAGCTTGGTCCCCTTCACGGTCGAAATCTAAGCGAATGAACACTGAGCTAAAAACTGAGCGGCTGGTTCTGCGGAGGTGGCGGGCTGAAGATCGCCTGCCTTTTCGAGGGATGAATGCGGACCCGCGGGTGATGGAGTTCTTCCCGGGGCTGCTGACGGCTGAGAAATCGGATGCGCTGGCGGGGCGGATTGAGGAACACTTCGACAGGCATGGATTTGGGCCGTTTGCGGCGGAATTGCGTGAGACGGGCGAGTTTGTTGGCTTTGTAGGGTTGATGGTTCCGGAGTTTGAGGCTGCCTTCACACCGGCGGTGGAGATTGGCTGGCGAGTGGCGTGGGAGCACTGGGGCAAAGGGCTGGCGACGGACGCGGCTGGCGCGGTGGTCTGCTATGCGTTTGATGTGCTGGGGCTGGAGGGGCTGGTTTCGTTCACGGTTCCGGGGAATATTCGGTCGCGGCGGGTGATGGAGCGGATTGGAATGACGCGCGATCCGCGCGATGATTTCGAGCATCCGGGGCTTCCGGTGGGGCATCCACTGCGGCGGCATGTGCTTTATCGGCTGCGGCGCGGGTAGCTCTTAGAGCCGACGCTTGGCTTCGAGCACGCGTTCCAGAGCTTCTTCTGCTGTAGCTCCAACTGACGACAAGTGGCCCATCTTTCTGCCGGGGCGGGGAGTGTGTTTTTCGTAGAGATGCAGGCGAACGCCTGGGACAGCGAGCGCGGAGGCGAAGTTGGGTTCGCTTGATCCGTTGGCCCCGCTGAGCCAGACCTCGCCGAGCAGGTTCACGATGGCGCAGGGAGTGATGAGCGATGTATCGCCAAGCGGCAAATTGCAGGTGGTGCGGACAAGCTGCTCAAACTGGCTGGTGACGCACCCGCGCTCGCTCTGGTGATAGCTGTTGTGCGGACGCGGGGCGAGTTCGTTGACGAATAGGTCGCCGTGCCTGGTGACGAAGAGTTCAAGGCAAAGAAGACCTTCGAGTTTGAGGCGGGCAATGATATCCGCTGCGAGCGACTCAGCCTTGGCTTCAAGTTCCGCGGGGATTCCGGCGGGGAGTACGCTCCAGGCGAGAATCTGGTTTTCGTGATGGTTGCGGGCGGCGGGGAAACTGCGCACTTCACCGGATGGGTTACGGGCAGCCATGACGCTGATTTCGAAGTCGAGATCGAGGGCCTGCTCGGCGACGCAAGGGTGCCCACCCAGGCTCAACCAGGCCGCATGGATGGATTCTTCTGTAGCTGCCGCGTCGAATCCGATGCGCGCCTGACCGCGGCCGTCGTACCCTCCACGGCCAATTTTGAGAAAGACGCGGCCGCCGAGCGCGGGCACTGCTTCCTGTAATTCAGACTCGCTGCTGACCACGCGGAAAGGGCCGACCGGAAAGCCCTCTTCCGCGAGCCAGACCTTCTGCAGGGTCTTGTCCTGGATGATGCGAATCGGCTCAACGCCGGGACGGAGCGGAGCGAGCTTTGCCACCTCGGAGAGAGCGTCAATGCCGATCTGCTCAATTTCCAGTGTGACTGCGGCGGCACCTGTGGCGAGGCGGCGAGCGGCCCGTGCATCGCTCCAACTGCCGACGATGGTTTCATCCACAACGAAGCTGGCGGGGCAGGCAGGCTCTGGGTCCATCACGCGAACGCGATAGCCCATGGTGCGCGCGGCCATGGCCGTCATGCGTCCTAATTGCCCACCACCAAGGATGGCGAGCAAGCTGCCGGGAAGGATGGCCGGGGGGATTTCGAAAGTGCTTTGACTCACCCTTGCAGCTCCTGATCGAGGCTCTGGTCAAGAACTTCCTGGGTGCGTGCACTGCGCCAGGCGGCCAACCTTTCATAGAGTGCGGCATCGTTGATGGCGAGAATCTCCGCCGCCAGCAAAGCCGCGTTGGCCGCTCCGGCCTTGCCGATGGCGAGTGTGCCGACTGGAACGCCCTTGGGCATTTGCACGATGGAGAGCAGCGCATCCAGGCCATTCAACTGCGTAGCTGCGACCGGCACGCCGAGTACAGGAACAAGCGTCTTGGCCGCCAGCATGCCGGGCAAATGCGCTGCGCCTCCGGCTCCTGCAATAATTACGCGAAGGCCACGAGCGCGGGCTGTTTGGGCGTACTCAAACAGGTGGTCTGGAGTGCGATGGGCGCTCACGATGCGCGCCTCGTGGGGAATCTCAAGCGCGCGCAAGATCTCGACGGCCTCAGAGAGGACTGCATAGTCGCTCTTGCTGCCCATCACCACGCCCACCAGCGGCTGTTCGTTCATAGGGTGATTATACGAGGGGGCCGGCGTAAGGGCGAACCAAATGCTCAGTTGCGCCGCCAGGCCTCAAAGGCAACCTCGATCACTGCGAATATCACGCTCATTGCCGCCAGAAAGCCTTTAGCGTGCTGCCAGTTTTGCTCGTGGCGCTCTATGCGCCGCTCAAGTTCAGCAATGCGACCGCCATTGCCGTCACCCATCAAATTGGTGATCTGCGTCTTGACCACACTCAGGTCGCTTAGCACCTGCGCTTCGAATTCGTTCATCATTCGCATTCACCGGACTCCATTTTCCGCTCTCTAAGGTTCTGCCGCTTACGATCCAAGCGGCAGATGAATGAACAACGCAGTCGAGAACTGAGAATAATTGGGTGGCGTTGCCCCGTCATACATGCGGATATAGAAACAGTCATCCGCAGTCTGGCGGGAGAAGGTCAAGTTGGGCACAGTGGCACGCATCACAAGCCCAGGGTCCTCGCCAGGCATAAAAGTGAAGTCTCTACGCCGTATCTCAAATCCGCCGCCAGTCGGGGGAGTTATCCCAGCATTCACCGTGATACTGTTCCCGCTAAGTGCGCTGACGGCAAGGCTGGACAAGTTAGCGAGCGGGTTAGGCGAAATTGGAGCAGGAAGCCATGTGTCGGCCGGCACCGTCGCGGTGGTCTTAATGGCCAGGTCATCTGCCCAGTCGTTGGCGAATTGGATTGCATACTCGACGAGGTCAGGATAACTTGCCCGGTAACTCAGCTTGACCGATCTGACAACGACCTGTGCGTTCAAGCTCATGGAAGGAGCGTTGAGCAGAAGCGCATCCCCCGGCCACACGTCCACAGTAAAGCTCACTCTGCTCCCGGAGTAGGTACCGCTCCAAAGTGCGCTCAGGCCCGCGGCAGCCTGCTGGATCGTCATTGCCGCGTTCAGGCAGTCCGCCGAACTACGCGGAGCTGGGCTGGTGACGGAACCGATCCATGAGGCGACGCATGGCGAACCGACCTCGGTGAGGGCCTGTTGACTGGCACTGTTGACCGCGCGGCCAACGGCCCGGCCAACAGTGCGATAACTCACCGCAATCTGCTCGCCGGCAACGGGGAGTGAGTTTCCAAAAAAGACCACTCGTCCCGCGCGCTCGACATGGCACTCCGCAGCCTCAGCCGTCGTCCCGACCCTGCGCGTGTAGGCGCCACCGGACGGAGGCGTACTGACCACCCAGCCTGATCCGAGATTGGTCAAGTTGATACCGCGCATTGTGCCAATCAGATTGATGCTGCTTGCGGCCACCGCTGTGCATGTTGCGGGGAGGCTGGAAATTGCGCCGTCATACAACGTGATCGGGATGCCTGCGACTCCGTTTACGAATTCCTGCACTTCAAGTTGCAGTTTCCCCGGACTCGAGCTTGACATGCCGCCAAAACTAATTGCACCGTCGTCTCCAAAGGAGCGATAGACCGAAAGCGTCCGTTCGCAGTCCGGACAATGCACTCTGGCGCGCAAGGTGTATTGATTGGCAGGGTTGACGGCATAACTCGCGCCTGCAACTGTCCCTTCAATGAAGGGCGTTAGTGTAACTGCTCCGGCCCCCTGCTGAGCCGTCACCTGAAATCCGGCAATGCAGGTTGACTGAGTATTCAGGCCTTGAAAGAACCCGGCGAGAATACCCGTGCTCCCTGGGGACAGGCTAACTCCAACAGCTTCAAGCAGTAAAGTTCCTCCCATTTCAACGGGGTCGATCCAACTAAGCACCACTTGCCCATCGATGCCATCCCCGCCTTCCATTGCAAGGCCGTTTGATCCTAGACTCAGATAGCCGCCCAAACCGGTGTTGGACCAAACAGACTGGTTTAGCACGGGCTCGTTGAAGAGCTCGCTGATGATCGTGGACCGGGACAACGGCGGAGCAAAAGGCTCAGCACCGAGGTAAAACTGAGTGGTAACTCCGTCCCCGAGAAAGTACTCTGTGACATAGGCAACGGGCTCCAACTCACCGCAGACAGTGACATCGTTGGCCAACGCGCGCTTGACTCCGGCGGAGAGGGAAAGGTTCGCAAGGCTGAGGCTTCCATCGGTTTCGTTGAGCGGATGCACGACGCTTTGTATGCTTGCTAGAGTCAGATTTCCACTTAACGCGCGATAGGCGGCGCGAGCTTGTCCGGCGGCCTGCCCCGCGCTTTTGCTCCAAGGGGCTCCGCATTCCGGCAGGAAGTTGTTGACGGGAACATTCAACGCGAGCGCTTGCGTCGAGAGCGAAGAAGAACCCGTATGTGTGACGAGCGCGGAGATCAGCGCGCCGGCCTCAACTCCTGTTGTTCCGGCGCTTGGAGGCATCAGCAATTGGTCAAGAAGCAACTCGTCGCTGACCGCCTGAATGGCTATGCGATAGCGAGGGCCGCTGATCGCAAGGCCCGCATACTCCGGCAAAGGAGTTACTGCAATATAGCCGGTGAAATAGATGGTTCCATCATCACCCGCGACTGCCAGGGCCTGGTAGCGCGATGGCAGTGCCAGCCCGCTGGCGGAAGGCAGTGTCAGCAACAACTGGCAGACGGAAGGCTCGTTCAATTTTCGCTCGATGGTCAGCGGATGCGCAGCGTCGAGCGCGGTCGTATAGTCCTGTCCCTGGATGGTGATCTTCATGATCTCTCTCTGATTACGTTGTGGTGTATCTAGACCAGCGCATTGGCTGCGGGCAGAAAACTTCGATAACACAGCACGCGCTCACCATCCAATGGGTCAGTTACCGGAAGTGCCAGGAACTGCGCGTTAAGCAGTACTCGTGCCGGGCCGGCCGGGTTCTTGACGCTAAGTGGGATAGCTGCTTCTTGTGCGCTCACCATCGTTTGCAGACGCGGATAGTGAAAGAGGATCCGCTCCCCTTGAGATCCCTGCATGACAAAGAGAGCCGACCACTCTTGATAGAAGCTGCCGCCCTCTCGGTCGACGAACCCTGTAACTGCCTGCATCTTTGACCCTGCGGTCGGAATGCCCGCAGGCAAGGGCTGAGCGAGTGTAAGTCCAGTCGAGTTGACGGCGGAAACCAGGGCAACGTTAAAGGTGACGCGCCGAATGTAATCCACATCCGCGAGCGGCTGTCGCAGGTAGGCGCCCGAAATCGGAGCGCCAACAAAGCCAGTCTCCCCGCAGTAGTCGTTATCCAGTGCGACGAGGGACCCGGCCGCGAACTTTGCCAAATCACTTGCTGCCAGCATCACCGAAGTGGCCGTGGACCCACTCTGCACGCTTACTGCGGACGCGGCCTGCGCGCCTGCGGCGAGGGCGGTGGCACCAGTGGCAGACGCAAGCAGGTTCATGTGCTGTGAGCCCGTGGCGAGCGCCATCGTAAGCTTTGTCCAACTCAGGAACTGCAGGCTTACCTGCGCGTGCAATGTCTCCCGCACTTGCTCAAGCGGAGCGGCCGGAATACCCGAATATAGAGGTGAGGTTTTGCTCGCGGACTTGCGGCTGAAGTCCTGAATCCAGCCGAGATCGATCCACGGCGAAGGTGGATTGTCGAGCGCGAAGGTCCCTTGCTGCGTTGGATCGAAACAAGTCGGTGCCGCCGTAACACGGTTAACCGGCGCAAAGTAAGCTCGAACGCGCCGAGCCACTGGAGCCGGAGCAGAAAACCAGGTAGCCGCCATCTATTCCCCCTCCTCCATGTAGCTGTAGACCATTAACTTCGCGGATCGGCTTAGTAGGTCGCGCTGTGCGACGATCGGCGTAAACGACGGCTCATCCCAGAACACCTGCGTCAGCATCGCGGTGGGTGGGGTCGCCTTGTAACTCAATTTGGGTGTGTGGAAGGGTTGCAGGATGGCCATAAGCTCCTCGTCCATCTCGCTTAGCGACCTGCCCCGATCCAAGCCGCCGAAACTCTGCGTTCCACAGGTCTGATATAGAATCTCGCACTCTCCGGCGGTCATCGCCGAACTTAGGTCCAAGTCTGTTCCAAGGCCCAGCCAGCGAAGCACAAACACGTCATTGGGAAGCTGATTGAAAGGTGCTTCGGCCTCTTCGACCAGAATTCCAGGGCGCACGGCTCCGCGCAGGAGGATGGTCCTTTCTGGATTATTGGTGGCGAGCCGCCCGCGCAACGCCATATAGAACGAGTCTCTCGTATTCTGCATGCGGTGTAACTCCCTGAAACCGGATGAACCTGTGTTGTGGTGCGGCCAGAGCACTCAAAGCGCAACGCGCAGAAGGTGACAAGGACCCAAGTGGCGTGTATTGTTCAGAAGCAGTGTCGCTCCAGCGCGTGAAATTACCGATGGATTGACTCGTCAGACAGCCTGCTGACGTGCTTCCCGAAGAAGCATGCGGTAAAGGTAGACTCGCCCAAACGCTTCGTTGGAGGCGACGGACTCGATCAGGTAATCCTGCCCGGCAACTGTAACTGACAGGCTCATTGCAAACAGCGACTGAGCCGAAGCGAGGTCAAGAGCACTTACCTGCTGTTCCACCCCTGTTGCGGAAACTAGCAACTCCCATTTGGAAGCTCCACCTTCCTGCCATGTGGGTCGAAGCTTGCGCATAACTACCGGACTTATCACCACATCCGCAAAGGTGGTTGAGACCAATCCGACTTCCGATTGGCTGGTGCTTGTGTTTGTCCCGGTTACGCGCAGCAGGGCCGTAGTTCCTGCCACGCTGCGCAGCAGGGCATCGGCCAGCATCTGGGGCGCTCCCATCGGGTTCCGCGGCGCCGTATCGCTCATCGTTCACCCCAGCCTGTTCGCAACGTAGGGACTCAGCCAAACCTGCACTGTTTCGTCCACCAGCGAACTTGAGAAGTACTGCATCTGCATTGTGTCGATCTTGGTCTTGCTGGCATTAAGCGCCGGCGTCGACTGCGCGTTGCGGACGATCTGCGCACACGCCGTCTTTACATCGTCGCCAATGGTCGTCAGGCCTGCGGTATAGGTTACCGCGACTTCGTTATAGGGCAGACCCAGCACATTCCAGGGAAGGGCCAGCTCACCCGTGCTGGGGTCGAAGTCGACGGTGTTGGGATCGATCGCCGTCCACTGTCCGGGCAGCGAGAAGGCGCTTGCAATCTCGAAAAGGCCTTGTGCCGGCATCTCGCCCCGGCGAGGCTGTCCGTAGCGGCCCTCAATACTCACCATGGGCGTTGTGGCTGAGCCCAGCGGCGCCAATGGCAGATAAGTCAGCCGCACAGTCTGTGCGCCCCTGGTCATTCGCAGCCGCTCTGTGTACTGGATGACATTCAGGTCTGGCCGCCTGCAGTAACTGTTGATCAATGCCGTCGCGGCTGTAATCCAGTCCGCCGTTGTTCCAGCCGGCAATCCATAGTTCGGGTAATCCACTGGCTGCAGATATGCCATAAGACCCTTCCTTTATGTGTCAGTGATCAGTGGTCAGTGATCAGTGGTCAGAAAAAATATGGCAAACAGCGAACAGCGGTCAGTTGTTCATGTGCACTGACCGCTGTCCACTGATCGCCTCCTTGCCTACCGGTCGACAAGCACCTGATAGTGCGCGTAGTTGGCGCCCTTCACAACAGGAGCGCCGAACTTGACCGCGACATACTGGTGGGTCAGTGAGTTCGGCATCCCCAGCTGGAAGATGCGCGGTGTGGGGTCGCCGAGCCAGTGGTACTCGATCAGATCCTCGGTAACGATGTAGGCGGGCAGCACTGCCGAGCCCGATCCAGGAATGCCGGTGTAAGCCAGGCTCCAGTCCGGAATCAGCGGTAAGTCGCCGGCCTGCGTCGAAAGCATCTTCACGCGGATACCGCCAGTGATGTTATCGGTATTCAACACCACGTTGAACTCCGACTTCATCTCCCGGTCAATCAGGTCGAGCAACACTGGATTGGCATAGATGGCCGTGGGTCGCACATAGTAGCCATTGTTGGCCACCATCTGCGCCACTGCCGACTTGAGACCATCCACGATTGATGCTGTCGTGCCAATTGAGACGGTCTGACCGCCGGCTACAATCTGCGGAATCACGCCCATATACTGCGTCGTTGTAGGCGTGCTCAGGCTGGTGTCGTTGCCGTTCCACAGAGCCACATCGTGCGCCACCATCACGCCGCTCACTGTATCCACCAGGTCTTTGGCTTGCAGATACGCGAACTGCTTCTGCTGGTCGCCCAGTTCAATGTCGAACAGGTTGTAGTTGATCTGCGAAACCAGTGCCTTCAACGGGACACTGCGCTCCACACGCGTAGGGCTCACCACCGTGGGCACGATGCTGCGTGGATTGACGAAGCCGGCCGAGCCCGGATTCGGAATTGCTGTTTCCTCGAAGAAGCGCGACGGGTGTCCGGTGGCCGGAACCTGCTTGATGCGCTGTCCGAAGGGGCTGGACCGCCGGCAAATGTCGAAGATCTCGGTCTGATACAGAGGAACTTCAATAGCGCCCGGCCCAATGTAATCTGCTGCCGCGTGAATATCTGCAAAGGTTGCGTTCATAGGCTTTCCGCCCCCTCCATGGGGCCGTTTCAGCTGCTAGCGTTTAGCTCTTAGCTGCTAGCTTGTAAGCGCCGGAAACCGGCATTGGTTGCATTTCATCCGGCTAGTCACGATCCGAAAATTCTCATGACACCGTCTACGCGCCGCATGTTACGAGGCATCGCAAAAATGACTCTGAGCTAGTAGCTAAAAGCTAGAAGCTGAGAGCTGCTCTTAAGCGATTGCGCCCGCGCGCAACAGCTGAGTCTTCACCGCGATACGCTGCTCCAGGCTAAGGCCTGACAACGCCGCGTCCAGCGCCCGCACATCCACCGGCCCATCGCCGATTCCGTGCTTGGCCAGCATCTCCGCGGTGGATGCGGGGACTGTCCGGCGCTGCGGGCTGGCAATTGACGGTGCAGCCGACGCCTTCAACTCGCCCAACTCTCGTTCCGCGGCAGCCAGTTTCTCCGCCAGTTCGGCCTCTCTTCGGCTCTGTTCCACCGTCGCCGAGATCCGTTCCACTTCTCCGGTCAAATTGCTTTGTCTTTCCTCCAGCCAGCTCAGCGTCTTCTCCATCAGGGTCGTCGCCGCATCCAACCGTTCCGATAACTCTTTGTGTTCGATTTCCATGCCGGTCCTTTCCTCTTTGCCGTAGGTGTTGCGTGAAACTCACGTTAGCCTGCACAGCAAAAGAGGCTCCGCCATGCGGAACCCCTTTTGCTGCGCACGCTAACTACCTCGCGCGGCCTGCTAACTCGCCATGCGAAAGCTGGTTGCCCGGTATGCCGCCTTCTCTCTCAGCAGAATCGCGGCCCCGGTAAACGTGACGCGGGTCAGCTTCCAGACCTCTGCCCGCAAGTCTTCCACGCGCGCATCGGCCAGTTCGTAGCTCATGCCCATCACTTCAGGCGCATGCGCCTTGATGGCTTTGGCGACTTCTGGAAAATCGCGCGCATAAAGATATCCCCGCACCACCAGCCGCTGGCCGATGACATCTGCCTCGGTCAAGAGCCCGATCTTGCGCCGCGCGTCGTGGCCGTCCCATCCCGGTCGGTAGTCCACTGCCATGCCCAGCAAAGAGGGCAGTGCCTTCTCTGCCGCTTCGCGCGTCAGCATCACTTTATGCCCGCGCGCTCCAGCCGGCGGCTTGTCGCTGGCCACGTTTACCACCGTCAATACCCCTTCAAACGGAACCCGGTTCGGGTGCCCGTCCACATGGGGAAACTTCACTGCCATTGCTTCCAGTCGCATACGATCTCCGCTCTTTAAGTACAAGGGACTGAGGGACCAGGGACTAAAGGGACCAGGGACTAAAGAGACTAGGGTTTGGCGATTAGGCAACACGCTCGACAATCCGCCGAGTGTGTTGATTCCGTCGTCCGATAACTTCATCCCCAAGAGCCGATGGTCTTTCAGCACTTAGTTCCTACGTCCCTAGTCCCTCAGTCCCTGGTTACTTGCTTCCCCCGTTAACTGCACCGCGCCATCCTGGCCCAGCGGTCCCAGCCCACGCATGGCGCGCACCTCATTCACCGTCAGCACCCCGGCCTGCAGCAACTGCACCTGCACTGCCAACTCGGTTTGCTCATCCCGCGCATTGAGCTCGTTGAAGACAAATTCAAACTCCCGCCATCCAATACACTTGCCAAAGAGATCGCGGGTGATATGCCCGGCCAACAGCATTGCCAGCGGCGAGATTGCCCCGCGAAATGCCTCATCGGTCATCTCCGACGCCGTCGATTGGTTGACGTCGGCCTCCAAGCCGAGCATCAGCGGCGGCAAACCAAATGCATTGGCCACCATGCGGATCAGAAACTCCTGCCAGGCAAGGCGCAGATCGGCATCCGTCCCCTGCGCAAAACGCAGAACCTCAGGCTTCTGTTGCGTCGAAATCAGCGGCACCCGCCCCGTGCCCTCAATCTCGTCCTGCCACCAGCGAATCAGCCGGTCGTGCTGCGTAGGGGTGGCTTCATTGATCCAAAGCGCGTATTGCGCTACAGCATTGGCGGCCAGCTTGCCCGCAAATCGATGCGCGCTGAGAAACTGATTCACCGTCTCAAACGCAACCTCCAGAGGGCCCAGCCCAAAGGGAGTAAAGCTGCGCGGGTTCATGCGCACATACATCAGTTGGTCATCGCGCAAACTCACCGCGCTCGACTCCAACTGCCCCGGCAAAGCCTGCGCATAACGTGGCGTCTCCGGCTGTCCGTCCCAGCCTGCGTTGATCCGTATCGAAGCCCCATCCACCGGCCACAGCATGGCTGGCCGGTCCGGGTCGCCCGTCGGCTCCATCTCAATTGCGCCAAAGCCGCCCGTCAACGCATCTTCAATCGCTTGTTCAATCAGCGTCCGAAAACTGTCCACCGCATTCGGCTCTTCCAGGGTCCGCCGTAGCGCGCGCAGCTTGCGTTCCGCAAAGACTACTTCCCCTGCCCGAACCCCGCGCCGCACCCGAATCTGCCAGTCCATCGCTGCAATGCGGTCCTTGATGACGTTCATGGCTCGGCGAACCACCGGCGTCTCCGCAAACCGGCGCAGGTTAGCCGGCGTCGGCTTGGGTAGCAACCGTCCTGGAAACTGCACCGGACTCAAGATAGCGGGCAGAGCCAGCGTCTTCCGCTCCACCCCCGCTGTGGCAGCGCCAGCAGCCAGGTCGCTGTTCTGCCCGCTTCCGATGGCATGCCGCCATATCTCCCGCAACTGTTCTGTGACCCTCACGAATACCTTCCTTTTTCCGCTGTCCCCAAAAATAAAAAGGCACAGCCCCGGAACGGGCCATGCCTTCTTTGTTTCCAAGCTCACAGCTCAGGGCTGCCAGCCAAACGTGTCGACTTATCCGCTCTCACTTACAAGCGGCTAACTCATAAAACCAATCCTACCCGAACGGCCGTTAATTGCCTGCAAACATTCGCAAACTATTTTCAGAACTATAAGCTGCTCATTCCAAGCATGTTGCGGTGTAACTTGCAGCCAGCTAGTTCAGAGCCCAGGTTGACTTCCTCAAATCCGCAGTTCCCGGCGTGCCGTTTCCGCCACCCGTCCCAGGTCGGAAGTGGTCATTACCCTGATCTGATTCTCTTCCATCGTCTCCACCCCGAAGCGATACATCTCCAGCCGTTCCGGCTCCTCGGCCGTTGCTCCCAGCTTTGTGGCCGGCTCAATGATCGCCGTCAGCTCCAGTTGGGCTTTCTCGATCCGTTCAACGCCGGCGCGCAAACTGGCCGCCGAAAATGCAAGCACCTTGGCCATCTCCACACCCGGCTCCAGGCTCACCGCATGGAACATGCGTATCAGTCCGTTGGGCCGATAGCCAATGTCGATCTTCAGTGGATCTCCCGGCCGCGTATACTCCGACGCCGCAATACGCTTGCGCAGCAGATCCCAAACCCCCGCGTGCTCAAACTCACTGCGCATCCGCGCCTGGATCGCCGCCCGCCCGCTCAGCCGCGGAACGCGCTCCCTCGGTGGCGGCTCCACATATAGCCGCATCAGCTCTTCCATCCCTGCCGGCAGGCTCTCCGCCAGGTAGGCCTTGGCTTCGGTCATCTGCACGCTCAGCGAAAGCGACTCCTTCAGCAGCCGCATCAGGTTGCCGTCCGGCTCCGCCTGGAAGCGCAAACGCAGCTCGCTCTCCATGCCTTCCAGCACCGCCGTATCGGCTTCCGGATCGAGGCAGCGTACGCGCCGCCAGTCGCGCGTAAACTGGACCAGCGCCGCCGCGGGACGTGCGCCTGCCGGGCCGCCCTGCTCCCGCAGAATCACGCCGATATGCACATACTCGTTTCGCACCGCATCCGAAACATACCGGAGCAGGTGAAACTCGCATGCCCGCCGCTCGTTCCCGTTGCTCATTTCACGTCCGTCGCCCGCTTTGGTCCTTCATGGCTTGCCGCAGTTGTTCAAGCCTGGCCGCGGCCCTTCAAATCCTGCTGAAATCCTTCGCGCAAGGGTCCTCATATCCTCCCCCTACACGACTCTTGACGCAATCTTAGACTCCCACCGCATCCCCTTCCAACCATCTTCCCCAATTTTCTTCCCCGCCTCACCCCATTTGGGAAACGGCTTCCGGTCCGACCTCCCAAACGCCTCAACTGCATCTCGAATCTTGCTTCGTCGCGCCAGCAGCTTCTCCACCAGCGATTCCATCTCCGCAATATCTCCGCCGTACCACTCTGGAGGAACCTCGCTGGCCGCTGCCCACACCGTCTCTGCCGGCATCGTCTCCAGCCGCGTCAGCCATGGTTCAAACGAATCCCATCCGGCAATCTCGCGATACACATCGTTGCGGTAGTAAACGCCGCGCAACGGGATATCCTCAAACCTCCACTCCCCGGCATGAAAGCAATATCCATAGTCGATAAATACCGCCCGGTAACGCCGCTCGCGTTGCTTGCGTGTGAACACCGCCTGCCGGCCGTTGGCGTTTCCGGTCCACTTGTCCAGCGCCAGAATCCCCGCGAACTCGGCCAGGTTCTTCACTTCGGCCAACTGTTCTTCCGGCAGGTAGTCCACCACCTGCCCCGGCATCAGCCCGCCCACAAACCGCGAACCAAACTGCAGCCCCGGCAAGCATCGCACCCGCGTGCGCCCCAGGTCGATCTCCAGCTCCGGCGTATGCTCCACCAGCCAGCTTGAGACCTCCACCAATTCCACCTCGGGCGCCGTCAGCCCCGCCGCCAAAGCCAGCCGCGAAGCAAGAAACTCGTTCGCCAGCACTCGTATGTGCTGCGGATTATTCTGGAACTTGACCACGTAAATCTGGCCATCCGCACCCAGCATCAACTGGCCCTGCGCCCCGCCCCGCATCCGCCGGATATGCTGCACAGCCAGTACCGCCAAGTCCGCCCCCGAAATGAAAAGATTCTTACTCGAATTCTAAGCGTTCGGGCCAAACATCGGCCTTCGCAACAAAGAAAGCCCGAAGCTCTCGGCCAATCCCGAACCTCGCAGCTGAGTCTACTAACCCCTGGTCCCTAGTACCGTGTCCCCTGAAGCTGTAGCTGTCGTGCCGGTCTCCAGACCCGCGCATGCTACAAATCCAGTCGGCCAAAACACTAGCCCCTGGCCCCTGGTCCCTATTCCCGATTCCCTGTTCCCACCATTTCCGCCCGCGCCCCCAGCCCGATGGCCATCGCCATCACCCGGTCGTCATGCGTCCCCGCCCGCGCTCCTGACCCGCCATTCGCCAGCCGCACAAACGTTCTGCATTCGCCCAGCAGCCTTCGGCTCATAAAGCGATCCGGCTGTTCCACCAGCGCCGCCCCCAGTCTGCTCAGCACCGCCGGCCGGCTCACGGACGTAGTTAACCACCCCGCCTGCCCCGCCTGTGCGTAAATCCGCCGGTACCCGCAAACTGTATCCGCCAGCGCCAACACCCCGCTGCCATGATTGTTCCGCTCCACCACCAGCCAGGCGCCGTTATATTCGCTGGCCAGCTCCGTCACCAGTTGCGCCAGCTCCAGCCCGCCCACATGCCCCGCGAACTCAGCACACTGCATCCCCGTCTCCAAGTCCAGCACCTCCGCGGCAGAGTAGTCGCCCTCGCTCCCGCCCCCCGCCGGATCCACGGCAACAATGTACTGCCTCCCAGGCAGCGGCGGCAGCCAAATCTCCAACTCGCCATTTCGGCGCGCCTGCTGCGGCTCCGGAGCGCGCAGCAGGCGCTCCTCAATCGCCGCCAGCTCAAACACTGAATCCCCGCTGGCCAGAAAACACCTCTCCTCATCCTCGGCAAACTCCTGCATCGCCAGTCCGCGAAAATTCGCGCGAATCCCCCGCCGGTAGCCTATCTGTTCCCGGTCCAGCCGGTGCCGCGCCATCAGCGCCCGCTCCTCGTCCGTCAGGCTACCCTCCGCCACAGCCTCCCCCCGGTAGCGCTGTTCCATCCACCAGGGGAAAAAATGCCGCACCATCCCCGTCTCGCCCGCCTTCTGCCACTCCTCGTGGAAACACCCCCCAACCCCATCTGGCGTCGATTCCAGAATCAGCTCCGCCCCCGGAGCCATCGAGGCCCGCAACCCGGCCAGTATCTCCCCCGGATCGCCCGGCCACCGCGCCAGCTCCGAGCAGTGCAGGTTCTGCACTGTCAGCCCGCGTCCGGCATTGCGATCCCCGGCCGAAACCACCCGGTACTGCGAGTCCATCTCCGGAAACACAATCTGCCGCACGTTGGCCCTTGATGTCTTCAACGGACCCTCGCGCAACTCATCCGGCAAACAGTCGATAAAGCGATGGACAATTCGGAAGATCTCCTCAGCCGACTCCTGTGTATGCGCCACCTGCAGCGTCAGCGTTCCCGGCTGAGTAATCGTCTTCAGAAAAAATCGCGCCGCCGCCCACGTCGTCAGACCCATCTGACGAGCCTTCAGCACGATGTTCCGCTCACCCCGGCGCCGCTCAAATGCCGCCTGTGCCGCATTGGCCCTGAGCGGCGCCGTCCATCCCTCCCGCGTCCTTACCCGCAGCAGCATTTCGGCCAGCGCCATCGCAACCGTGTTTCCCTCCAGGCTTGCCGGCCGTTGATCGAGAAGAGTTCCAAACCGCACCATCTCCTCGCGGTCCAGCCACTCCAGCGGCATCGTCCATGCCTGCCCCGCACCACTGCTGTCTTCCTTAGCCATCGCCATCCTGACCCAATCCAGCCCTTCCCAAATCCATGCGGTTCTACTGGCCCAAATACTCAAGCCGGACGTGCACCGCGTACTGCATTGCCGTCGCTCCGCTGCTTGCGTAGCTCCCGCATGAGTACGATATCGCCGTCCCGGCCTTGGCGTTGAAACGGTACGAACCTTGCGACTGAGTTGTACCCACAACATTTCCAGTGCTTGTGGCCGACGCCTGTTCATAAAGACCTACACTGGTGTCGGCATCGGTGAAAGTTACACCGCAGTTCGGCAGTGTGGACGATGTACTTGCCGCTGTGGTGACGATCGCCTCCGCGTCGAGTATGTACACCCCGGCCAGAGCCGAAGATACAAGAGTGGTTGCACCGATGCTGGCTGTTTGCCCAGCCAGGTTGGCCTTTGCAACCTGGCCCACCATCATGTTCACGTTGACATCCGGGAAAGTTACGGTGCGAGAAGCAGTGAATGCACCACTCATAATCAGCGAGTAGAGATTGCTCCCACTCTCCGTAATTGGAAAGCTGACACTCGGTTGTCCCGCTCCACTGTACCCGAATGCGAGCATGGAGGATGGGTTGGTTCCCGTTCCGACGACGCCCTGCAAAGAATACTGAACCTGTGCGGAGCTGGAACCGTTCCAATAGTTCCCCGTCAGTAAGATCTCCGGCGGGTTGTAATTGTTCGTCGCCGTTGCCGGCGTCGTATTGACAAAACCCAACCCCTCGCCGTTCGGGGCATGGGATGAGTTCTGCCAGTAAAAACCCAACTGGTCGTAAGTGTTCGCATCTGTGTTTGTCTTGATGGTTACCGACTCTTGCTGGCCACCCTGCCATGACAAGAGTTGGAGAGGAAACGATCCCGCGGCATTTGCATTGGTAGGATTGTTTATTCCCATGGCAAGTTGCTGGAAAGGTGTCGATGCATAACTCATAGGCCCTGAGGTCGGTGTCGCCGCGGTGGTCGAGCAGTTAGTCATCCCAAATGCATCTAATCCAGATGGGGATGCCGCTCCCGCATCCATAACTCCGGTACTGGTGCTGAACAGGTGAAAGTCTCCCCATACCTGCTTGTTCGGGCACGATATGCCAAAGAACTTCGTGTCAATTGCGGCAGGGGAAAGATAGGCAAACGACGACCCCTTGCCGCCTTGTCCGTAGTAGAAACTCATACCATTGAATGTGGTCCCCGCGCCGAGTTCGTTGATGCAGTACTGCCACGGACCGTCGCATTCTCCTCCAAAGAACTGGGAAGCACCATGGTCTTCGTAGTCAATCTGCATCCCGTAGCTGTGCATGTCGTAGTATTTGTTGCTTCCAGTGCGCGCGCCGGCAACAAGAAAAGGTCCGGCAATTCGGATGTCGTCAAGCGTGCTGTCTGAGACCCAATCGTCGCGGAAGCCATAGCTTACGTTCGACGTGAACTGAATCTGCGCGTCGAGTACACCTGTGCAGGTCCCTGCCCCATTGCCGGTTATGGTGTAGCCGGTGATGGTGCCGCTCGTGCCGCCGCTCAAGGTAACGGTGGCTGTTGGCATCGTGGTGCATGGAACATTCGAGGACGTGCCATGGCCAAGGAAAAAGACAGATGGAACGCCGCTGTAGTAGCTCGCCGTGCCGCTGACAGCGAGCGCCGTCAGTGAGCCGCCAGTCACCGTTGTAGCTACTGTGTCATTCGTCCCGCTCCATCCTCCCTGGTTATACATTGAGATAAAGAAGTCTTTGAAGTTGGACTCATAACCATAGCTGTAACCGCCCCAGCCAGTGCCCCCGGAGCCGGATGTGTCATTCGGATCTGAGAATGCTACGAGGTGGTCAATCGCTGTGCCGTCGTTGGCGTGTTCACAGGAGATATGCTCGAATGTGGATTTCGCGAACCCAAAGATATTCATGCACGCTTTGGCATTCGAGAGAGCGATGATAGACACATTGCGAATAAAGAAAGAAGGCCAATTACCAGCCACCACCGCATCGGGTTGATAGATCACAGCGGAGTTGGCATTCGCGTTGATATTGCCTTGCTGGTAGATGATCGTGTTGGCGACTTTGGAATTAAAGCCCCACATCGATGTGCTCTTGCCTTCAATACTCAAGGTCACACTCCAGATGTTGCTTGGAAGCGTAATGCCAACATTGGTGTAATAGGTTCCCGTGCCCAACTCAAGCACAGCGCCAAGATGGTTCGTGTTAATCCACGCCTCTGCCGTTGCCACCGCGCAATCGAGCTGCGTCGTGTAAGACGTGCTGGCAGTCGTACCCGCCGTGGTATTCCACGCGACCGTACAAGATAAAGGGAAGCCATCGGCGTAGAAAACGCTCCCGATCTGCTGCGGTAACACACTCAGCGCAGAGACTGTTCCCCCGAAACTGCCATTTGCCGACACCTGAACACCGTTCGCGCCATCTGATGTCATCCCCGCAATTGCGGGCTGTGCGCCAAGACTGGCCAGCGCCCCAGCGGCAGTCGAAGCTCCTGTTCCGCCCGCCGACATCGGCACCTGGTTCATTCCCCCGATCGATGTCCCGTTCGCGGTGTAGTAAGCAATCTGGCCGCCGTTGGCTGAACCCACCGATCCACTGCCCCCTGAACCGCACGCAGAACCCGTATTCGTGATATACCCCGAGTTATCGATTTGCATGCAGTTATGACCGCTGCTCGCCGCAAGCCCCGGAAACTTGATCGCCGTCGCCCCCGTAAAGCTCGCGTACAACGCACCGCTGTTACCGCCGTAAATGTTGAATCCCGCGCCTGAACCGCTTTCGTAGTTCACCCGAACCACGCCGGAACTGTTCGAAGCGTTCACATAGGTGTCGCCACTATTCGAACTCTGGTAGGCCTTGAAGCTGTCCAGTCCCCCAGGCGCTGAGTTAAGCGCCCAGTTATTGCTCGCGTCCTTCACCATGTACCATTGGCTGTTCCCGTTCCAGTCCTTGTATGTGAAAGACCCCTTCTGGCTCGCGCTCAGGCCGGGCCACAGGTAATAGTCCACCTCCGCATCTGCGTTGTTGCGCACCGTCATCGTCCCCGTCGATTGCGAAGTTCCACCCACCAGCAGCGTGCCATTCAGCTGTCCATCGCCCAGGTTGTCGATCGTCGCCACTGTCGACGATGTCGCGCCGCCCGAGCCGAAAATCACGCCGCCCGTGCCCGCGCTGCTCGATCCATTCAGAACCACCGCGCCTGTCCCGGCAGCGTTGATTACTGTCTGGTTGTTGCTGCTCGATTGCCCGTTGTTATACTGCCCAATCGACAGCCGGTTCACGTTATTCAAAAGATCCTGCACCTGGTAGAACTGCTCCCCAGCCGTCGCGTCCGTGTAGCCTTCCAGCCAGCGATATCCATAGTCCGTCTGGATCTCATTCATCAACCCGCGTTCGTTTCCCTTGCCGATGCCCAGCCGATAGTGATTGGTTACCGTCGCATCTTTCTGGCTGCCATACCAGTCACCGTTCATTCCGTTGAAGGTGCGGTGGAAAGTGTCAAGAAAGCTGTTGCGCGTTCCGTTGTCGGTCAGTTGCCCGGTGAACATTGTCCCGCCGGTCATCCAGTTGTTATACGAGCTGCCTGGGTCGGCAACAACCTGGTTCGTCGAGTTCTCATTGCGCAGCCCCACGATTGTGTTGTTCTGCGCATTCGCGCCCAGATGCAGTGCTGTTCCACATCCCTCCACATCGCCGCCCGTAAAAGTGTTGCCGTCGCCTTGTTGCAGGTTGATGCCGATGGTGCCCGCAACCGGGCTCCCCGCGCTCATTGGGCAGTCGATATGCATGCGCACAAACGTGCTGGCGTTCAACCAGTCGGTCGTTGCCGCATTCGCCGCCTGGTGCCCAATTGCGTTGATCGCCGTTTCGAATCCGCTGAACTGATCTCCGTAAAAGCTGCCGCCCGTATAGTTGCCGGTCCCGTCCAGCGTCATGCCCGTCTGGTTCGCGTTGCCAAGAAAATACAGCCCCTCCAGGCTCAGTTCCTGCGTGCGATACGCTATCAACCCCGTCGCTGCGGCGCTCGTCGATGCCGTCGTGTTGATTACCACGTTGTCCATGTGAAAGCCCGCCGTGTCCAGCGCATAGCCCGGGTCGCCCACCTGCACCATCGCTCCGGCTCCCGAGTAAAGAAAAGCGGTCCCGCCCTCGCTCCCGCTCGCCGTCGACCCGCCCCGCAATGCGCATCCCCGCAATGACACATTCCTGCTTCCAGCGCTAATCACAATCTGGTTGCTCGTTGCAATCGTGGCGCAAGGCAGCAGCACAGTGCTGTTGGCCGTTGAAACAGTCACGTTCGAACCCATCGACTGATTCCCGCTGAAGTCGCGCGCATCGCATGTGCCGCCATATGTCGTGCTCAGCGCGCCCAGGCATGCCTGCAGCTTGGCGCCAAAGTCCGCGCCCGCAAACTGATCCACCGGCAGTGCCGAACCGAGTGAGCTATTCGCAACCAGCGCCGCATACGTTCCCCCACCGGGCAGATTTCCGCCTCCCCCGCCAAGCCCCGTGCCGTTATTCTGCGAGTTCGCCGCGTTCCAAACCGTATAGCCCCCATTGCCCTTCAGCAGGTTGCCCGCAAAGAACGTCATGTTCTGCCCGCCAATCAAGTTCACCGGTGCCGCGGTATCCCAGCTTCCGGCAACATTCAGACTGGCAGTGGTTGTCCCCGAGCAGCCTACCCCGCCCTGCTGCACGCTCACCGCCCCAACGCTCCCATTGCTCGTCACGCTCGCCAAGGCCTGCGCCGTGCAACTGCCGCTGAACTTCAGCGGTACCTGCGTCCCATACGGGTCAAGCCCCAGACCATGTTCCGCGCCCACCGTCACGCTCGTAACCGCCCCACCCGCCGCGGCTACCGTAAGCTGCGGCTGCACCGCGTTCCACGTCGGCAGAACCACCGCGTTACGCACCGTCCAACCCTGGGCCGTGCCGCTCAAATCAAGCACCAGCCCTGTCGGAGCCTCGCCTGTTGCCGCTGAGTTCGCAGCCATCGCCACCACGTTGTCCAGCACATTATTTGAGCCTGCCGTCGCCGTAAACGCGTGTGTCGCGGAGATGGTAATGTTCTCCCACCGGTTGCTGTCGGAGTTCAAACCCGCCGGCACCGCTCCCGGCAATGCCGGCAGTGCAATGCCCGTGTTCAGCCCGCGAATATCGATGTTGCGAAACTCGCTCCACTGCGGCCATTGCCCCAGATAAAGTCCGCAAGTGTGCGTCGAATGGGCCCCCGGATACTGCGCAGCCATGGGATCGGTCCCCGTCGCGGCAATCTCCACATTCTCAATCTCCGCAACCCGCAACCCATTGCCACCCGCGCCCGTTGTCGCCGGCATGGCGATCGCGCAGTTGCCCACTGACCAGGCCGGCCCAGTGCCCGCCGTCCCGCTAAGCCCATTCCCGCCCGCCGAAAAAATGGAGTTCTGCTCCATCGGCCGCCCCGTCGCGCACTGCCCTGCCGCCGCGCGTCCCTGTGCGGAACTGCAGGAGACATCCATGCTCTGATCCACATAAATCGTCAGATCGTGAATCCGCGTGTAAGCAAGCAGAGTCGAGCTGTCCGCGGCTGAAGCCAGCACATCCTGCCCCGGATATCCCATCAGCGCCGAAACCTGCTTGCCCAGCCCTCCAATTGACTCGCCATGCCAGTTCAGCGTCTGCGTCTTGCATGTGCCCTGCGGAATGGTCAGCGCGATCCCGTGCGCGTTTGCATAGGTCAACGCCGCCTGCAAAGCAACCGTGTCGTCGGTTACTCCATCGCACACTGCGCCAAATTCCTTCACGCTCCGCTCTTGCTGCTGCGCGGTGTTCGGTCGCAGGTCCTTCACATACACGCCGTTGGGATTGCCAAATGTGTCGTGCCCCGCATAGCCCGGCGGAATCTCGATTGCCCCGTTTGCCCCCGCGGCGTTCACTGCCGCCTGCAGCGTGGTCTGTGCGCTGCCCGCCAGCGGCGACTGCACCCCATTCACCGTCGGCGTTTGCAGTGCACCCGTCATGTTGCCCCCGGCTATCGGAACCGCTTCGCTGAACGTTGTGTCTACATAATGCTTGTCCGCCGCCTGCAAGGCCTGCGTCGGGTCGCCATTCAAAATCAGCGGTCCAGTAAGGTTTCCCCCGGAAGCGGTCAGCAGGCTGCCCTCAAGCTCCGCCATCGTCTGGTCCACATACGCCTTGCTCACCGCCTGCACCGCCTGCGCCGCCGGCATCAGTTGCGCCTGCACCTGACCAAGGCTGGCCTGCGCCGCCGCCGGAACCACCCAGTACTGCGTCGTAGTTGTGCCGTCCCTCAGGTAGTAGACCGCCGTGTAATAAAGCCCCGCCGGCGTCGCTCCCAGGTTCGGCGTCAGATTCACGCTGACAAATCCATCTGCCCCAATCGACAGAGTCATGCTGTCCGCGGCCACTTGCTGACCGCTCGCTGTCGTAAACGCCGGCCAACTCAAAACCAGCGTGCCCGAACCCACTTGTCCGTTCGCCAGGTACACGGTTCCCTGAACGGTGGTGGTCGTCACTGCCTGCCCACCGGCAACTGATACCAGCGCCATCCACAGCAGGCACAGTCCGAACGCCAGCCCAGGTTTTGCTTTCATCCCTCTGTCCACGCCGCACCAATCGTTCATCGTCAGCCTCATTCGCGTCTCTTCTTTCTTCAACAAAAAGCGGCGGAGCAGACCGGCATAATCGCCCGTCCCACTCCACCGCATTGAGTGCCAAATTACAAGAATTAGAAAAAGATCAAACCGTTAAAAGTGCCGTCCGGGAAACGTCTTTCCCTTCCTTCGCGGCCGGGTCGTCCGTTGCATACTGCCGCTCTGCGCCCAGGCGCATGGCAATGGTGTTCTGAGGCCTTTTGTCCAACGCAGCCTCTATATCCACGCCTATTTCAGCCAGTCGGAGCAAGATTTGCGCGCTCAGCGAGTGGCCTCCTATTGTGGCTCTCAGCAAAGCACTGGCAATGTCGCCGGAATGCGCATCTACCAACTGTCTTGCCACTTTGTTGAGCTCCGTTACCGTCCTGGGTGCGCTGCTTCTAACTGCTGCTACTTTCCGAGTTGTCATTGTTCCGCCAATCCCGGGCCAGCCTTCCGCACTTGTTCGTCTTTCGTGCAGAAACAAAAAGGGCCGACTCCTCAACGGAATCGCCCCCTCTTTGACATCCCTATTTCTCCGAACCTGCGGAAGCGGTCCGATGTGTTTCTGGAGTGCTGCACACTCCCATTCGCTCTCTATCGCTTTGACTGTTCTTAAGGTTAACTGATCGGGCCGAAATTCAATGCAAATCGCGCAGGGGAATCTTTAGCTTTATTTTCAGCGATTTAGACCCGTCGCGCCTGTCGCCCCCCTTGACACCATTCGTCGCTTGGGTCAAATGCTCTACCATAATCCCCGTGACCACCCCTGCCACACACGATCCCACCCTCCTCGTCCACGGGGGCGCATGGGCCATCCCAGCCGACGCCGCTGCCGCCCATCAGGCCGGAGTTCGAGCCGCCCTTGAAGCCGGATACGCCATCCTCGGCCGAGGCGGTTCCGCCATCGACGCCGTACAGGCCGCCGTTACCGTTCTTGAAGACGATCCCACCTTCGACGCCGGCCGCGGCTCCTTCCTCACCTCCGACGGCCGCGTCCAACTCGACGCCCTGCTCATGGATGGCGGCCGCATGAAAGCCGGCGGCGTAGCCTGCGTCGAGCGCCTCCGCAACCCCATTCAGGCCGCCCGCCTCGTGCTGGAAAAGTCGCCGCATGTCTACTTCGTCGGCGAAGGCGCCGAGCGCTTTGCCGCAGCCCACGGCATGGCCCTCATCGACAATTCCGAACTCGTCCTCGACCGCGAAATCGAGCGCCTGCGCCACGCCAAGGCCCGCCAGGCCGCCGGCCTCGACGACGAAACCTTCTCCGGCCCCGAGCCCGACGGTCCCAATCACATCCTCCACGACGACAAAGGTCCCGAAACCGCCTTCAAGTTCAATCCCAATAACCAGGCTGCCCCAGGTCCCTCGCACTTGGGCACCGGGGAGTCGAAGGATCCGCCTCCAAACTTTGACAGCCACGATACCGTCGGCGCAGTAGCCCTCGACGGCCGCGGAAACCTCGCCGCCGCCACCTCCACCGGCGGAACCCTCAACAAAACCCCCGGCCGCGTCGGCGACTCATCCCTCATCGGCTGCGGCTGCTATGCCGACAATCTCTCCGCCGCCGTCTCCCTCACCGGTTGGGGCGAACCCATCATGAAGCTCGTCCTCGGCAAGTGGGCCACCGACCGCGTAGCCGCCGGAACCCCTCCCGAAATCGCCGCCCGCGAAGCCATCTCCTACCTCTTCAACCGTCTCGGCGGCCACGGCGGCATCATCCTCCTCGGCCCCGACGGCCGCTTCGGCCTCGCCCACAACACCCCCGCCATGGCCTGGGGACTCGCCACCCCCTCCGGCCTCCAAACCGGCCTCACCATCTAGTACCTGCACTTAAAATGTTGATACTAAGAAATGAACTGTCATCCTGAGCGAAAGGGGCCCCAAACGTACCTCATTTCCGGGGTCCCCGGCGACAGGTCTTCGTCGCTGGGGTGGAGTTCCGGGGTCCCCGGCGACAGGTCTTCGTCGCTGGGGTGGAGGTGGGGGGTGGTGAGTCGAAGGATCTGCATTTGCTTTTCGGCCTTTGTTCATGAGACGAAACCCGGGGACAGACGGGATGTTCACCGCTGCAGCATGGGAAAAAGGCAGGCGGACGCCGTAGCCCCCAGGGCAAACGCATTAAAAATTGATCGAACCACGGAATGTGCCTTCCGGCAGGCCTGCAACCCGATCCCCCATACCCCATCCAAAAAAAAGCAAGCCCCTCCTCCAACTGACTCTGACTAACCTACTTAAATCCAACAACTTCCACCCACACGATACTTGCAGGCAATTCACCCCTTTTGGCGCACAATCCTTGTAGGGGTATTTCTCATGCCAAAATCGTCCAGCAAAATGCACCCTCGCCAATTCCATCGCCCCGCCTTTGCCCCTGTTTTTTCCGGCCTTCAAACCCCCAAAAACGCTGAGACCCCCCCCCCCCCCCCCCCAAATTCGTCAAAAAATCGAAGGTAGAATCCGCTTAACTGATCCCGATTCAATGAGTTACAAAAACCGCCTGTTTGCCTATTAGTAAACACAAACCCCCATTTTCAGGCAAAAAAACGCCAAAAACACCATCGAAACTGGCACTTTAGAGCAAAAAATGGCACTTTTCGCACATCGAAATTCGCCTGCCCAAACCATCCCAGCGTGCTCTGTTTTTCCACCTCGATTCGCCCTCAAAAGCATCTTCCTCACAACGTCAAGATCTTGTCGTTCCAAATGCGTTTGCCCCTGTTGCGCAGCGCGGGCGCGGCAAATCACCGTCAGCAGCGATGATAGACTCACCCCATGCCGCGCGGTCTGTTTATTACCCTCGAAGGCCTGGATGGATCAGGCAAAACGACGCAGATCCGCCGCCTCGCCGCCTGGCTCAAAACACGCTTCCCCTCAGAAGCCTCCGATGAAACCATCCTCACCCGCCAGCCCGGCGGAACCGAGACCGGCGACCGCATCCGCACCCTGGTCCTCGATTCCCGCTCCACCGGCCTCGATCCCATGACCGAAATGGCCCTCATGTTTGCCGACCGCGCCCAGGCCATCGCTGAAGTCATTCAACCCGCCCTCGATGCCGGCAAAATCGTCCTCTGCGACCGCTTCACTGACTCCACCGAGGCCTACCAGGGAGGCGGCCGAAAACTAGGCTCCGAAATCGTCCTCGCCCTTCACCGCCTCCTCTGCCGAAACCTCCAGCCCGACCTCACCCTGCTGCTGCTGCCCAGCCTTGAAGCTTCCCTCGACCGCGCCCGCCGACGCAACCAGCGCACCGCCGACCAGAATGGCCCCGACGAATCCCGCTTCGAAGCCGAGCAAGACGCCTTCTACCGCCGCGTCTGGGAAAAATACCGCGAGATCGCCCGCCGCGACCCCACCCGCGTAGTCCTCATCGAAGGCGAGCTCTCCATCGACGAAGTCCATCAGCAAATCACGACCGCCGTTGCCGCAAGGCTGATTGCGGCGTCAGAGAAGTCCTGAACTGCGAGGGACGGTTCTGCAGCCCGCGCCGTAAGCGCACCGGTTGTCAGCCCAGCGCTTCAGCTCTCCGTAAAGGTTGTAGCCATCAACTATCACTTTTCGGTCCTGCTGGTTTTCTGGTTGGGCGCGCACAAAGAATACGACCAGATTGACGTCACCAAAGTCGCGTATGAGAAAGGGCGATATGCATATTCATCCAATTCGAACTGAGACCGATCACGATTCGGCAGTTGCCCGCATTGCCGAACTTATTCAAGCCAAGCCCTACACTCCGGAAGGCGAGGAACTGGACATCCTTGCGACCTTGGTCGACGCATACAAAGCAAAGCATCACGCTATCGCCGCTCCAGATCCAATTGCCGCAATTGAGTTCCGCATGGAACAGCAGGGACTCACAAGAAAGAATCTCGAGCCGCTCATTGGAAGCCACGCGCGAGTTTCAGAGGGAATGACGCGACGGCGCTCGCTGACATTGGCCATGATTCGTCGAGTTCGAAATGAGCTGGGAATCTCGGCCGATGTGTTAATCGGACATCCTGGGAAGGATCGCCACCAGCCCGTGCACGCAGTTAGGTTAGAACGCGCCTCGGTCAACTCAAAGGCGCATACCGCAACTGGCTGACGGCACGGCCCAGGCCCTCAACAGCAAAGGCGTGACCTTTCGCCCCGCGCCAATGAACCGCAGGGCCCGATACGGTCTTCGCCCATGGAACGAGTGCGAAAAAGGTACGAGGCGGAAGCCAATTGGCAAAGATTCGCTCGCCGCCTGAAGACAAGGCGGAAATCCTGCATCATACTGTTCATAGAGCGTGAATCCATGCACAGGCTCCTGGTTCCATTTCGAATCGATACAACTGGGTGGCTCATGCTCGCCTCCTGCATCCTCCTCGGCATTGCGCTGCTGGGCTTGAGACCCGGCGCCGCAGAAGGTGCGCTGGTGATCGTGTGTCTCCTTCTCCACGAGGTGGGCCACATGCTTGCCGCGGTCGCGCTCGGTGTTCCGGTACGCGAGTTCGGGCTCTGCGGACGCGGCGCCTACACCCGGAGAGCCCACTCCGGAAGGCGTCGCACAGAGATCCTGATCTCCTTCTCCGGCCCCTTGATGAATCTATGCCTGGCGCTTCCTTCCTACTATCTGCCCGTCATCGGGAAGCAACTTGCGCTCTACAACCTCATCCTGTGCATCGTGAATCTGCTGCCCATTCCATCCAGCGATGGACAGCGCATTCTGCGCAACCTCCGGGGTTCCACCGTGGATCAAAGCGCACTTCCCGGGCTGAGCGAAGCTCCCATCACACTCCCGGTGGGCGTGGAGTGATCGGGCCACACAGTAATGCGCATCGCTGACGATCCCCCCTGTCCAACCTGCGACGAACGTTAAACTCGGCAAAAAAAACAGGGCCCTTCCTACTTGAACTCCCCAAAATGCACATCCTGCGCCGCCGGCAGATCAAGAAACTGAATCGTCGTCGCCGGCCCCAGCTTCGCCGCCTCGCTCCCAGATTCGCCCCATTGGTCCAGCGCCCACACCACCTGCTTGCCCGGCGTCACCTCAATGGCCTGCAACGTGCCCACCACCTGGTCCGCCGGAACACTCCACTCGTTCACCCAGTTGTTGATCACCGTGTTGCCGTTCGGCAATCGCCAGGCCTGCTGCAAACTGGCAAACGTATAGCCCGGCGCATCGGCCGGCGTCCAGTTCCACACCGACTCGCCCCGCCGCGTAATCTCGCGCACGCCCTTGCTGTCCGTGATCAGCACATTGCCGCTCGCCAGTGGCGTTACGCTCCAGGGCCTGTCCGCCGGAAACGACCAGAGCTCGTTGCCGCCGGTGTCGTACTCCACCACCTTGTTCAGGTCCATGTGCGCCACCAGCAGCGTGCCCTGCGCCGTCAGCCGCGCGTGCCGGAACTGCCCATGCGTACTCGGCGGCTGCTTCGTCTTCAGCGCAAACTCCTTCTCCGTCGCGCCGCTCGCCAGGTTCACCACCCGCACCACCGCCGGGTCGCCGTTCTGGATATAAAGCACCCGATCCGTCCCAATCGGCACCGCCGTATGCACTTCGTGCCCAGCCGGCGCGTCGTAGCTCCAAAGCACCTTCTTGTCCGGTGAAATGAGCGTCACACCCACCTGATGTGTGAACAGCACATTCCCGTTCGACAGCAGCACCGCATCGCTGATCTCGCCCTTGCCCGCCGGGTCAGCGTAGTGCCACACCACCTTGCCGCCGCGCACAATGTAAATGTTTCGCTCATGCGACTCACCCGCATACATAAAGTCGTGCTGCGCCAGCCCGCTCCCAGGAAGCTGCGCCGGCACCCCCTGCGCCCGCCCAATCGCCGTCCCAACCAAACCAACCGCAACCAACCCAGAAACCACCAAAACCGCTGCCGCTCTGCTCCTCATCCGTTGCATGCCCTCGCTTTTGCGCGCATTCCCTGACCGTCAAAATGCCGCGCAATGAGCATACATCGCAAGGGCCCTCGCTCTCAGGCTTCCTATTGCTCCTTCACTTCCATGCCCCCAGCAACCGCCGCAAAAGCACAATCTGACCCAGATGGTATGAGTTATGATCCGCCAGCACCAGAGCCTCGCGCAGAATCGTCTGCCCCGTCCCGTGCGGAATCTTCGCAAACAAATCAGTCTTTTCGTCTGACACAAGGGCGCACATCGCTTCCAGATCCTTCCGATAGGCCCGCACGCTCTCGTCCCACGCCGCGTCTCCCGGCGGCGCGGCCGTCTCCGGCCAATACTCCTTCGGCCACTCGCGCTCCTTGTACGCAGAATTCACTGAAAAATCCAGAATGTCCCCCTGCGCAATCCGCAAATGCTCCAGCAGTTCCCACGCCGAGTGTTCCGCCCCCTGCGGAGTCTTGCCCCGCAACTCCGCTGGAAAATCAGCAACTCCGTCTTCAAAAACCGCGTGAGCTTCGCCGCCCTTCAGCAGCTTCACCAGGTGTTCCCGCAACGCCTTGTCGTTTGTCATGCTTCTCCTGTCCTCCTAAGGGGAAAAGATTCCCCACAGCTGCAAAAGGATGCCATCAAATCCAAATCGCCCCGCCCGCCCATGTTCTATCCTCAACGTGTGGGCTTTCAAGACTTCCTCGGCAACACACAAACCGTCACGCACCTCCGCGAAAGCATCCGCGCTGAGCGATTCCCCCACTCGCTCATCCTGTCTGGGCCGAAAGGTGCGGGCAAATACACGCTGGCCCTGATGCTCGCCAAGGCCGTCAACTGCCTCAACCCCACTTCAACCCCATCCGGGTCCGGCCCGCTCCCCGACTTCTGCGGCCTCTGCGCAAACTGCACCCGCATCGCCGACTCCAGCGACCTCGAAGCCCGCGTGGCTGAAGCCGTTGAAGCCCGCGACGGTCTCCGCGAAACCGACAAAAAAGAAACCCGCATCCTCATCCAGACCCACCCCGACCTGCTCATCGTCCCGCCAGATCCGCCCCAGCTCCAAATCAAAATAGGCCAGGTTCGCCAGGTCATCCACGTGGCCTACTACCGCCCGCCGGTCGAGTCCAAACGCACCTTCACCATCTTCACCTCCTCGGCCTTCATGAAAGAGGCCGCCAACTCCCTGCTCAAGGTCCTCGAAGAGCCGCCCGAGCACACCTCGCTCATCCTGCTCACTGAGAATCCCCAGGAGATGCTGCCCACCATCCGCTCCCGCGCCGTCATTCACCGCCTCGGCGCAATTCCCGCCGCCGATCTTGAATCCCTGCTCGCACAGCGCCGTCCCCAATTGAAGACTTCAGACCGCGCCCTCGCCGCGCGCCTCGCTGAAGGAGCGGTCGGCCGCGCCCTCACCATCGACCTCGCCGCCTACCTCGCCAGCCGCCAGGACGCGCTCATCATTCTGCGCACCGCCTTGCGTGATCCCGACTACTCCACCCTCTTCCACGCGACGGAAACCTACCGCGCCGGCGCCGACGGACAGGAAAAAAGCATCAACCTCCTCCGCGCCCTCGGCAGCCTCATTGAAGATCTGCTCCTCAGCCTCGCCGGAACCCCGCACCTCATCCGCAATCTCGACCTGGCAGCCGAGTTGAACAGCCTCTCCCAAGGCATTTCAGTCGACTGGATCGACGGAGCCTCCCGTGCCCTCTCGCAGGTCGAGTCCGGCATGCGCCGCAACCTGCTGCGCAACGTCTCGCTCGACGCCATGACCTTTGGCATGGAACGGAACTGAAACCTCGCTGGAGCGACCCATCGGTTTTCCCGTCAAAAAATATAGAGCAACCCGCCTTTAACGCCAGGCATCTTTAGTGGTACAAGAAACCTCTCAGAATTCGCGCATGCTCTCGAAGATTCCACTCCTCAGTTCGAAGAGCAGTTCGTTCTTCTCCGGCATCCGGAGCGTAGGCTTCTTTTTCGCTGGGCTCGCAACTACTCCAGCAAGCAACCGCACCACAAGGCACCTGGAAAGAAGCGGCTGCCTCCGGATTCTCTCTCAGCAAGAACAAGACAGCGGTCGCTTTACTTCACTTTTTTGCCCCATGGAGGGTTTTTCTTATGAGCATTCACGCAATCGTTCCCCCATTTCGAGATGAAACGGAACCAGGATCCATCCCGTCGCAGGCGCCCAGCACCAATCTCCGCCCCACGCAGCTTCGCTCCAGGCGAAATTCAGTCCCGGCTTCCCCTATGCACTTCCCCGCTCACGCCCCAGGCGACGATGCGACCCACCGCCAGGCAGAGCTCTTCTACCTGCAAAAACAGATCCAGTCGAAAACCCCCATGGTGGTCGTGCTTGAAGACGGCGAGCATGTCGAAGGCTGCATCGAGTGGTATGACCGCAACAGCATCAAGGTCCGCGGACGCGCCAAAACCCTGATCTACAAATCGGCCATCAAGTACATGTACAAACTCGGCGAACTGGGCCAATAGCCCGCAGCGAAAGTCAAGATTTGAAAGGGCACGGCTTCAATAGCCTGCCCTGAGCGAAGTCGAAGGGTGCCGCAAGTGGCTGAAAATAAACGCTGGGCTTTAGCCCCCGAGGGATGTTCTTTGTGAATCTTGACTCAAAACCCGAC
>Ga0302187_10000610_pt1 | contig 32592 bp, 27 predicted proteins | sample II_Bog_E1_3_FD_202120 | JGI IMG/M metagenome (GOLD analysis project Ga0302187, IMG submission 202120) | Peat permafrost microbial communities from Stordalen Mire near Abisko, Sweden - II_Bog_E1_3 | ecosystem: Environmental > Terrestrial > Soil > Wetlands > Peat | place: Sweden: Abisko...
CCATGGCGAGTCGATTTCGCCAGGCGCATGGCTACTGGCCCAACCTCCTCCGGCCCCGTTCCCTGAACGAAAAGGTGTTGTACCGCATCCTCTTCGATCGGCGAGCCCACCTGCCGATGCTGAGCGGCAAGCTGGAGAGCCGCGCCTTCATCGAGCGCCGCACGGGCAGCACGGACTTCCTTGTTCCGCTCGTGGGAGTGATCCGCCAGCCGGAAGAGATTCGCAGCATGGCTCTGCCGAAGCAATTTGTGATGAAGCCCAACCGCGGCAGCCAGACGCTGTACTTCCACCGCGGCGAGACTGCGCCGGACCTCGATCATCTGCAGGAGCTGTGCCGCGATTGGCTGGGCACTCACTTCGCGAAGTCCAGCCGCGAGTGGGTCTACAACGGCGTGGAGTCCGCCGTAGTGATCGAGGCTCTCCTGGCTGACGAGCTTGGCCGCATTCCTATCGACTACAAGTTCTTCTGCTTCGATGGAGAACCGCGCTGGCTGCGTGTCTGCCAGGATCGGCACGGCCCCACCGCCACCTACACCATGCTGCGGACCGACTGGACGGTGATCGAAGAGGACCAGCCCTGCGAGGGAACAGGACTGCTGCCTCCACCACCCAGGCCGCCACACTTTGAGCAGATGCTGGAGCTGGCGCGCGTGCTGTCACGAGGCACCGACATGCTGCGCGTCGATCTCTACGACACCGGCGGCAAGGTGTACTGCGGCGAGTTGACCAACACACCCGACGCCGGACGCCTCCGCTACTTCCCCGCAGCACTTGACGTGGAGCTGGGGGAATTCTGGAAGCTCGACACGCGCACTCCGCTGCGGGATTGAGCGCGCGTGAGCCTTAGACACGAACCGGCGCGCAAAGGGCATTAGGATTGGACTGCGACTGGCTGCGAAGCAGGCCGGACGACTAGACCCGTACGGAAGAGGTATCTGCGTTGTCCCGGATCTCGGCGTGGAAAAAGGCCCTGTTACGTTGGGGCAACGACCGGCTCTGGTACCGCTGGCCGCTGCTTCTCTATCCGCTCGCGATGAACTTCCGGCGCCGGAATGGGTACTTCCCGAACCTCCTGCGGCCGCGCTCGATGAACGAGAAGACGCTCTACCGGATGCTGTTCGACCGGCGCCGGCACCTTCCGAAGATGTCTGGCAAGCTGGAGAGCAGGTCGTTTGTGCGTCAACGTACCGGCACGGACGCTCACCTGATCCCGCTCGTCGCCGTGATGGACCGCCCGGAACAGCTGCGGGACGTCACCTTGCCGCAGCGATTCATCCTGAAGGCAAACCGCGGCAGCCACATGACGTATATCCACCGTGGCGACACGCCGCCGGACCTGGATCAGCTGGTGCAGCTCTGCCACACCTGGCTTGCCTGCGACTATGCCAAGTACGAGCGCGAGTGGGTCTACAAGGACGTGAAGCCGCTGCTGCTCATCGAAGAGCTGCTGCTCGACGAAGCAGGAGACATCCCCAACGACTACAAGTTCTTCTGCTTCGACGGCGAGCCGCGCTGGATTCGCACCTGCGAAGACCGCCATGGCATCGAGGCAACCTTCACGCTCTTCGAACCGGACTGGACGCTGATCCACGAAGAGATACAGCACGGCACGGGATTGCTTCCTCCACCGGAACGGCCACCTCATCTGGACGAGATGCTGCAGCTGGCGCGGACGCTCTCTCGCGGCACCGACATGGTGCGTGTGGACCTGTACGACGTGGACGGACAGGCGTGGTTTGGTGAGCTGACCAACACGCCCGATGCGGCCGTACTGCGCTACACGCCACGCGATCTCGACTTCTACCTGGGCAGCTTCTGGAAGGTGGACACGCGCACACCTCTCGACCTGTGACGGCCAGTCGCGATACGTCGTGCGACGTCGCCTCCGGCGCGTGTAGCTTGTCATCATGGCGGGTCGCGACGTGTGCTAACTTTCGCGAAATGAATGGATTGTCATAGCCCCCTTTGCCCGCGACAGCGTCCAATGCATGACAGCGGACGGTTCGATTCGCTGACAAAAAGGACACCTCCATGGAACACTTGCTTCGCCCGGCGCAGATCTTCGCGCTGACTTCTCTTCTTGCCTGCGGTCTGTGTTGCTATAGCCAGGAACTGCTTTCAAGCTCCGACAGCGGAGCTTCCCTGCCCAACGCCCCCTCGTTTCTCGGCCACGACGGCCAGCAGGCGGAGCCGGTCCAGGGCAAAACCGGCGTGATCGAGGGCGTCGTCACGGATGGCCATGGAGGGGTGATCCCCTCGGCAATCGTGACGCTCGCGGAAACGGGTCGCAGCGAGCTGTGGGAGACGTCCGCGGACAGCTCTGGACACTTCCGCTTCACGGGGCTCGGAGCAGGTACGTTCACGCTGCTGATCTCCGCCCCCCAGTTCAAGACATTCCTCTCCCCACCGGTACAACTGCATGCAGGCGAGCACTCGGAGCTGTCGGCGATCGCCCTGGCGCCCGCCACGGCAGAAGCTTCGATCTCTGTTTCGGCGAACTCCAGCGCAGTCGCGGAGGAAGAGCTGAACCTCGAGACACGGCAACGCATCGTCGGCATCATCCCGAACTTCTACACCAGCTTTGTCTACGACGCGGCTCCGCTCAACGCGCGACAGAAGTTCAAGCTGAACCTGCGCAGTGTGACCGATCCGACGATCTTCCTTGGGGTCGCCGCCACCGCAGGGATCGAGCAGTACCGGGATACCTTCCCGGACTGGGGCAACGACGACGCAGCCTCGTACGGCAAGCGCTTCGCCGCAGCGTACGGAGACGCGCTGCTGCGCCACACCTTCAGCTATGCACTCTATCCCGCCATCTTCCACCAGGATCCGCGCTACTTCTACATGGGACCCACGAACAAGACGAGCACGCGGCTGATGCACGCGCTCACGGCCGGCATCATCACCCGCGGCGACAACGGCCGCCAGCAGTTGAACTACTCCCACCTCCTCGGCAGTGCGTCCGGCGGTGCGGTTTCGAGCCTCTACCACCCGCGTTCCGATGGCCCGGGCTATCTGGCAGGGATCAACCTCGGCATCGGAATCGGCTCGACCGCGTTTGAGGCCCTGTTCCGCGAGTTCGTGTGGCCGCACTTCACCACCCACGTCCCCGCATACGCCAACGGCAGGACGGCGGATCACAACTCGGCCCAGCACTAAGGACGTGGAAGACACGACAAAAGCCATGGTCACATCGCTTGGAGCCGGGTACACTCACCGAACTCCTCCCGGGACCTGTGACCATGCGAGCTGCCGCTCTTTTTGCTGCCGTCTTCTCCACTGCCATCTGCCTTGCTCTTCCTGCCGGCGCTGCCGGCCCCAAGCCAGATAAGAACGCGTACCCCGTGAAGGTGCATGTCGTCGCCTCGCGCGTGCAGTACTTCGATAATCACTTTCACCAGGTGCTGTACGCCTACCTGGACGGGCAGTACGAGGAGCTTTCGGCGTTTGTGAGCTCCTACGCCGTGCTGCAACCCGGCGACTACACCGCCCGCCTCGTCGAGAACGACAAGCACCCCAACGGCCACGACGTGATCCAGAGCTACGTCCTGATGTTCCCGGATGGCACGACCCGGAGCTACGACGTGTCCGCAATGGGTCTGCCCCCGGGTGCTACCTCGATTCCCCAACAGTCGAATCCATAGACTTCGCGGTACCATCAAATACAGTGATGGTTATCACCAGCGCATCTCCGGTTGCCGTTCGACGCGTCCCCGCTCCCGCGGTGTGCGACCGTCACGACTTTGCCTAGCTGGGCCTGCTGATTTCTCCGATAGCAGCTGCGCTACCGTGCGCGATCCTCACACGAATTCAGCAAACAAGATTCCCCGCATCAGATTCCGCTCACCCGCAATCCGGGTTCGAGCGATGGAGACCCAAAGCCATGTTCGACAAGCTTGATCAACTCGAAGCCAAATATGAGGAGCTGGGCCAGCAGTTGGGCGATCCCGCGCTGCTGAGCGACCAGAAGAAGTTCCAGGCCACCGCCAAGCAGCATCGCGACCTGGAGCCAACCGTGGAGAAGTTCCGCGAATTCCGCAAGCTGCGCGACGGCATCGCCGAAGCCAAGGCCATGCTGGCCGACCCCGATATGCGTGAAATGGCCGAGCTCGAGCTCGCCGAGCTGGAGCCGAGGCTGCCCACCGTCGAGGAAGAGTTGCAGGTCCTGTTGCTGCCCAAAGATCCCAATGACGACAAGAACATCGTCATCGAAGTCCGCGCGGGCACCGGCGGCGATGAAGCTTCCCTGTTTGTCGCCGAGGTCTTCCGCATGTATCTCCGCTTCGCCGAGCAACATCGCTGGAAGGTAGAAGTGCTCTCCCAGACCGACTCCGACGTAGGCGGGCTGAAGGACGTCACCGCGATCTTCGAAGGCGACAAGGTCTACTCGCAGATGAAGTACGAGAGCGGCGTGCACCGTGTGCAGCGTGTGCCCGCAACCGAGACCCAGGGCCGCGTACACACCTCCGCAATCACAGTAGCCGTGCTGCCCGAGGCCGAGGAAGTCGACATCAAGATCGAAGCCAAGGATCTGCGCGTGGATACCTTCTGCTCCTCCGGCCCCGGCGGACAGAGCGTGAACACCACGTACTCGGCCATCCGCATCACGCACCTGCCCACCAACACCGTCGTCAGCTGCCAGGACGAGAAGTCCCAGATCAAGAATCGCGAGAAGGCAATGCGCGTTCTCCGCTCGCGACTTTACGAAGTCGAGGCCGAGCGCGTGCACCAGATTCAGGCGAAGGACCGCAAGGCGCAGATCGGCTCCGGTGATCGCTCGGAGAAGATCCGCACCTACAACTTCCCGCAGAACCGCCTCACCGACCATCGCATCGGGCTGACGAATCATCAGCTTGCGATGGTGATGGAAGGCCTCTTGCAACCCACCGTCGACGCGCTGATTGCGCACGATACCGCGGAGCGCCTGAAGGCAACGGCCGAAGCATAAGGGAGTTGTTGTCGAGCTGTAACTTCTTCGCGGCGTCGGGCAACCCGGCGCCGCTTCTGTCGTGTAACGGCCCGCGAATGTTTGCGTTGCAGGCAGCAACTCCCCTGCAACGAATGGTGTCCTAGCCTCAAGAGAGCTGTTAGCAGCTCGAAATGAGGATTCACCCATGAAGACTTTCTGGAACAAATTTGCTCTGTTCGCTGCGATCCCCGTAGTGGCCCTTGGTTTGAATGCAACGAAGGCAAATGCTGCTCCCGCACCGGGCCAGATTTCGATCGGCGTAGGTGTCGGCCAGGATCGCCCCTGGGACGCTCCCCCGCAGGAGTTCGACGACATGAATCGCCGCGCCTTCCACGAAGGCATCGACGCGGCGCGCTTCGACTTCCAGAACCATCGCAGGATGGATGTGGACCACTCGCAGAACTTCCGCCACCCGCCTGTGCCGCGTCCCTTCCGCGACCAGTACCGCAACTCCTTCGCTCGTGGCTATCAGGCATCGCAGCAAAGGATGATGTCGATGCATGATCACCCGGACCAGCACTGGGACCACGATCACGATCACTGGCACTACTAGAAACACACAGACGTCGCCTGATCGAAAGAACGGACCTGCCCACCCGGGCGGGTCCGTTCTCCTTGCGTGCAAACGGATTTGGCCGAGAGAGCCCCCATCCATTCCCGTCCGCATGCTTACCCAATCTTCATCCTGCGGACTTGCGGATCACGACAGACAGGTTCATGCTAGTGACCGCAGTTGACGAACCCCGGATGTCCGGGTCGAAAGAGAGGAAATGGTTGTGAAGAAGTTTTTGATGAAGTCCGTCTTGTTTGCCGCGATGCCTGCGGTGATGTTCAGCGGTAGCACCGTCTGCGCCAACGCTGCTGCTCCTGGCAACGCACCGTACGCCATGGGCGGCCAGGATCGTCATTGGGATGCTCCCCCGGCCGAGTTCGACGAAATGAACCGCCGCGCCTTCCACGACGGCATTGATGCAGCACAGTCCGACTTCCTGAGCGGTCGCCGCATGGAAGCGAATGGTTCGTCCGCCTTCAAGCATCCTCCCGTCCCCAAGGAGCTTCGCGACGCGTACCGCGCCTCGTTCACCCGCGGCTACGATGCGGCGAAGGATCGCAGCCTGTACATGCACGAGCACCCAGGCAGCGGGTTCGATCACGATCACGGCCAGTGGCCGCGCTAACTGTGCAGCGAAGTAAAGTAGCGAAGTAAATAAGCAGGGCCGCCAATTTCGGCGGCCCTGCTTCTTGCTCCATGCTTGCGCCAGAGTCTCCTATTCCAGATCCGCGCTCTGCTCGCCGCTGAGGCCAAGCCCGATCACCGGCTGTGCGACGTCGCTGCTCTCGCTTTCGGTGATGGTCTGCTGGATGTTCTGTGCGACCTCTTCGATGGGCGTGTCGCGGGAGAGCTCTCTCACCTGCTGCGAGTCCGCGAACTTCCCCAGGCCCATCTGGCGGGCCATCTGCCGCTCCAGGTTCAGCACCGTGGTGATCTCCTTCTCGCTGAGCAACAGGAGCTGCAGCATCAGGTGATCGCGCTCGTCAGAGCGGCGCGCAAGGCGTGTCTGCCGGATAAGGATAAAGCTCGCCGCCAGCAACGACTCCATCGCGACGAAGGTCTGCAGCAGCGAAAACGGATGCGGGTCGAAGTGCTTGAGACCGGGCAGCAGATTCCACACAATCCACACCGTGAAGACCGTCAGGTGAATCAGCACGAAGCCGAGGCTCCCAATGAATCCCGCAATGCCGTCGATGCGACGCTCGGCAGGCGTGCGCCGGGCCAGGAACTCCTGCTCGTGCCGCGCGATGAGCTCGATGTGCTCCTGAACGTGTTGTTGCGGCATGGCCCTCCAGGCTTCCCTGTAGAGGTAGACGGCGGGGATCGCGATGGAGATGTGCGAGCTCCCAAACAGGACGGGAGATATATCCTGAGCGCATGCGAAATCACTGGTTGTGGCTGGCGGCAGCGGGCTTTTCTTCCCTTTCGTGTCTCTCGTGTGCTGCACAAACGGCGGCCAATACCGGCTTCACCTTGGAACAAGCACTGAGCGGACCGTACTGCACCAACCTGACCGCCGCTCCTGCGGGCGACCTCTTCGCATGGGCCGAGCATCTCTCCGGCCGCAACAACCTGTACGTCGGCGGCCCAAAGTCCCCGGCGCACGCGCTCACGCACAACAACGCCGACGATGCGATGGACATCCTCGAGGTAACCTTCGCTCCCGACGCCAACGCAGTGGCCTATACCTTCGGTCCCGATGACGACGACCCCACTCCCGACGGCAAGCCTGCAAATCCAGCACACCTGCAACGCAACGTGATGCCGGAGATCTATCTCCAACCGCTCGCAGCAGGCGCGCCCGTCGTGAAGCTCGGCGAAGGCCATGGCCTTACCTTCACGCGCGATGGCAAGCAGCTGCTCTTCGTGCGCGGAGGCCAGGTGTGGATGGCCGACCTCACCGCAAGAGATCCCTCAGCAAAGGATGCGACGAAGCAGATCGTCTGGGACCACGGCTCTGCGAGTTCCCTCACCCTTTCTCCCGATGGAAAGCTGCTGGCGTTCGTCAGCCGCCGTCGCGAGCAGGGCCAGCCCGCGCACGCCTTCATCGCGGTCTTCGACTTTGCCTCCCACACCATCCGCTATGCGTCGCCTTCGACCGGCGTGGACTCGGCTCCGGCGTTCTCTCCCGACGGCACGACCTTGGCGTGGATTCGCTCCCCGTTCCTTCGCCCCGGACGCCTCGATGCAGGCCGCGTGAGCCCCACAGTGTGGTCGATCGAGACCATGCCGCTCGCCACAGCTGACTACAGCTCCGGCGCCAGCAAGTCGATCTACCGCGCAACTCCCAACCAGCCCGGCAGCGTGCTGCCACACCTCGCAACAGGCTCTCCGAAGCTCTTCTACGCAGCCAACGATCGCATGGCCTTCTTCAGTGAAGCCGATGGCTTCGTGCACCTGTACACGATCAATCCCGAGGCTGCGAAGCCCGAAGCCACGCTGCTCACTCCCGGTGAGTACGAAGTCGAAGACGCAACGCTCACACCCGATCACAAGGCGATCTTCTATGCCTCCAACGACCCCTCGAAGGACCCGCTGGACACGGACCGCCGTCACATCTGGTCGGTGACATTCAGTGCGGCGCATCCGCAGCCCTACAGCTCAGGCACAGGCATCGAGACCAAGCCCATGATCAGCGCCAGCGGCACCGTCGCCGCTCTGGTCGCCGACATGAAGGTCCCCATGCATCCCGCGCTGCTGGACTCGCACGGCGCGCCGACCGACCTCGACCCGGCAGCGATGCCAACCGACTACCCCGCGAAGGAGTTCGTCACGCCGAAGCAGGCGCTCTTCCCTGCCACCGATGGCACGATGCTCCACGGCCAGCTTTTTCTTCCCCCTCACATGGGCGAAGGCAAGCACCCGACGCTGATCTTCGTGCACGGTGGCCCACGTCGGCAGATGCTGCTTGGCTATCCGGCCATGGACTACTACTCCAACGCCTACGCCATGAACCAGTACCTGGCCTCGCGCGGCTTTATCGTGCTGAGCGTGAACTACCACTGCGGCGTGGGCTATGGCATGGACTTCCGGCAGTGCATCCATGGCGGCCCAGCAGGCGGAGACGAGTTCGGCGACGTAATGGCGGCCGCCAACTATCTCCGTGCCCGCAAGGACGTCGACCCGAAGCGGCTCGGCATCTGGGGTGGAAGCTACGGCGGCTACCTGACCGGCATGGCCCTCGCCCGTGCCTCCAACGTCTTCGCTGCCGGTGTGGACTTCCACGGTGTCCACGACTGGAACCTCGAAGACAACGCCGCCGACTGGCTCTCCGGCAGCTTTGCAGACAAGGACAAGCAGGCCACCATCGGCCTCGAAGCGTCACCCCTCGCGGACATCAGCCGCTGGCGCTCGCCCGTCCTCTTCATCCATGGCGACGACGACGGCAACGTCGCCTACGCGCAGACGCCCATCCTCGCCGACAAGCTGCGCATCCTCAACACCACCCTGCCCGCGAATGAGCAGGTCGAGATCCACGAACTGATCTTCCCCGACGAGATCCACGGGTTCCTGCTGCATTCCAGCTGGCTCGCGGCCTACAAGCGCGGAGCGGCGTTCTTTGAGGAGAAGTTCAAGCCATAGCGCACGAATGGCGGTCCGGACCCGTGAGACATCGCCAAAACCGGTAAAATGGGGATGCTAATTTTTCTTCGAAGGATCCCCGATGTCCACGCTCTCCGCTCCCGCCGTTACGCTTGAAACCGCTGCCAAGGCTGCTGGCCTGGTCCTCACGCCGCTGGAGCCGGGCAAGGACTTCCACGGTGAGCCCACCGTGCGCGCGAGCTTGTCCCTGGCGACGGTCCCGGGCCGCTCAGTCACACTGGAGCTGGGCCATGGCTTCGACGCCGCGAACCCGAAGTTTGCCGCAGGCATCGCCGAGTTCTTCGCAGAGGCTGCGGTCCGCCTGCTCAACCCGAATCCGGACGCGACGGTGACCTTCCACGGCCTTCCGTTGACCTTCACCAACTTCTCCTGGCCGTTCCACGGCTCCAGCTCCGGAGCCGACACCTACATCGTGCACGGAGATGTGAACCTGGCCGATGGCCTGGGCTCGCCGCTGCACGCCAAGGTCTCCGGCTCGCTGACCCGCACCTTCGCCGAGGTGCTCCCCGCGCTCGAACAGCCGTTCGCCGAGAGCTTCATCTACAACGCCGTCCGCAAGGTGCTCGACCAGGGCCAGCTCGAGATGGTGAAGAGCGGCAACCGCCAGCCGGTGCCCGTCACCACGCGCTACTACTCCGCCAAGCAGGGGAAGTTCATCTTCAACGACGCTTCGCCCGAGCTGCGCAGCCGCTTCCTGGACATCAAGACCTACTGGCTCAGCTACGTCCTCACCGGCGGCACACCCACGCCGATCTGGATCGCCGACCCACGCGATGCGCAGTACTTGAACACGACAGCTGCGGATCTCCGCAAGCTGGCGCAGGGGCTGCAGGCAGAAGGCAAGCTGACGCTCTCCCCGGACGGCGACTGGGCCACCGCGACGCAGGCCACCATCGACCGCGGCGAATACTTCCGCGGCCTGATGGAAGAGGCCCTCAGCTTCACCCGCCCCACCTTCAACGAAGACATGCGCGCCGGCAACACGAACATGTAGTTCGTGTCGGCTGCAAACTCCAAACGCCCCATGCGAGATTCGCGTGGGGCGTTTTCTTTTGCCAAAGTGCTCGCTTACACGCCCGCTTCCAGCTTCAAAAACCCCTCCCACGCAGCCTCCTCGATGGCACATCCCTCGCGTAGGCTCTCCGCCCGAGCCGCGACCGTACCTTCCCCGGGATACCGGGCCGGCTTGCCCTCGGTGATCGGCGTCGCCTGATGGACCTTATCGATCGCGCCCTGAATCGTCGCCCGCCCGCCCACCTCATCGGCCTTCATCGCCAGGAAGATCTGCGACTGGCCCACCTCCTGCAGCGGGTCCGGCCCGAACTGCCAGGTGGCCTTGCCTCCCGAGAGCATAGCGCCCATGGTGTCCAGCACGAAAGCCAGGCCCGATCCCTTCCAGAAGCCGATCGGCAGGGCGCGCTTGCTCTCCTCAATCGCTCCCGCGTCGGTGGTCAGCTCGCCGTGCTCGTCGTAGCCGCCCGGTGCCGGCAGCGGTACCCCGCGCTGGCGGTAGGAGCTGAGGCTGCCGTAGGAGAACTGGCTCATCGCAATGTCGAGCACGATCGGGGCCTGCTGACCGGACTCGTCCACATGCGGAACCGCGAGAATCAGCGGGTTGTTGCCCAGCGCCGGGGTAGTCGCGCCCCACGGCGGCAGGTTGGGCAGCGTGTTCGACCAGCACATCGCCGCGAAGCCCTGCTCCGCGGCCAGCCAGCCGAAGGCCCCGCCGCGCAGCCAATGGGAGGTATTGCCCAGCGCCACCGCGCCGATGCCATGCTCGGCGGCCAATTCCAGGGCTCGGGTCATCGCCGCGTGGGCGGCCAGGTTGCCGACCCCCCGATGCCCCGCCCAGCGCTCCATTGCGCCCATCGAGGCCACACACTCGGGCTCCGCGGTCGCAGAGAGGTAGCCAAGGCGGATGCCCTCCGCCAGCCGGGGCAGCCGCGCGACGCCGTGGGTGCGGACGCCGTCGCGGTCGGTCTCGGCGATGAGCCTTGCGCTCAGCGCCGCACGGGGCGGCGTGAGGCCAAGTCCGAGCAGCACGCTCTCGATACGCTGGCCAAGTTCGTCAAATGGAACGCGAATCATGCACCCCATTAAACAGGCAAACGACGCATCTGGATGTCCGGGCAGAAAAGCTCAGGCCTTTTACACCGGCAAACGAACCATGCCCAAAGTCGGTGGCCGATTGTCACCCTCCCGACCATCTCAACCGTCCAAAGCCACTCCTGAGAGGGCTGGCGCGTCGTACACTCAACCTGTTGCACTGTGGAGTGTTTGGACCTGAAATTCCATCGTCTGCTCTCGTCGCTGCTGCTGTTGGCCGGTGCCTGCACCTCGGGCCCGGCGGCACATGCTTTGCCGGAAGAACCGGCGAAGGCGGTGATGCTTTCGGACATCCACTTCGACCCATTCCACGATCCCGCCAAGTTCGCGCAGCTGGAATCGACCACGGTCGATCGTTGGGCGACAATTCTCAGCGAGCCGGACTCCCGCACCCAGCCCGAAGACTTTGCCGCCCTGCAAAAGACCTGCAAGTCCAAGGGAATCGACACACCCTGGCCTCTGCTGAAGGCAAGCCTGGCCCAGGCCGCCACGACGCAGCCCGCCCCGCTGTTCCTTACCGTATCCGGCGACCTGATGGCACATGGCTTCGACTGCCGGTACCGCGCGCTGGTCAAGGACTACACCCCAGAGGAGTACTCGCGCTTCGCCGCACGGACCGTCACCTTCGTCGCGCTGGAGCTGAAGCTCGCCTACCCCAGGGTGCCCGTGTACATCGCGCTGGGCAACAACGACTCCGGCTGCGAAGACTACAAGGAGACGCCCAACAGCATGTTCCTGGTGACCTCGGCGTGGGTAGCCGCGGCCGCTGCAGGACAGGGCGTGAATGACTCCATCGCGATGGAAGCCCAGCACCTGGGCGACTGGAGCGTGGTGCTGCCCAAGCCCCTGAACCACACGCGCCTGCTCGTCATGCAGGACCTCTTCGAGTCGAAGAAGTATGAGTCCTGCCCGGGTGGCTCTCCGACACTGAAGCGCGACGCTGCCGCCCAGCTGCAGATCCTGTGGCTAAGGACGCAGCTCGAAGACGCTCGGAACCACCACCAGAATGTGTGGGTGATGGGCCATATCCCGCCCGGCGTCGACCCGTACCAGTCGATCAAGAATGGAGCCGACGGCTGCTCCGCCAAGAGCGCCCCACCGGAGCTCTTCCTTGACTCCGAGTCCATGCTCAATACGCTCACCGCCTATCCCGACATCATCCGGCTGGCCCTGTTCGCGCATACGCACATGGACGAGATGCGGCTTCTCAGCGGCGTGGGAGGAACCGGCGGAATCGCCATGAAGATGGTGCCCTCCATCTCTCCCGTGAACGGCAACAACCCGGCATTCACCGTCGCCGAGATCGATCCCGCGACAGCCACGCTGAAGGACTACACGGTATACGCCGCCACCAGCCAGGCAGCCTCCCGCTGGGAGAAGGCCCCCACCTGGAGCGCGCAGTACACCTACTCGAAGGTCTATGGCCAGCCTGATTACTCGGCGACTTCGGTGAAGACGCTGATGGACGGATTCGTCGCGGATCGCGCCGGTAGCTCCGACCTGAGCAAGGCCTACCAGCAGCACTACTTTGTGGGCGACGTGGGCATCAGCGGCAACCTCAAGGCTGCGGCGATGCAAATGCTCTGGCCGATGTACTCCTGCGCCATGGCGAACCCCCGCTCAGCGGACTTTTCTTCCTGCGTGTGCGGTAAGAGCACAGCCAGGTAGCCAGACCGCATCGCTGACCGACCAGACGAATCCCCAAACTGCTAGCATCGACTCCACCTTCATGGACGAATCCTTGCAGACTGCTTTGACAGCAATGACTCCCGGTACCCGGCTACGGGCTGCCGTCGCAGCGGAGCATCCGCTGCAGATAGTCGGTGCAACCACGGCCTACCACGCTCTGCTGGCCGAGCGCAGCGGCTTCCACGCGCTGTATCTCTCCGGAGGCGGTGTTGCCGCAGGCTCTCTCGGGCTTCCAGACCTCGGCATCTCCACCATCGACGACGTGCTCACCGACGTCCGGCGCATCACTGCGGTGTGTTCCCTTCCCCTGCTGGTCGATATCGATACCGGCTTCGGTGGGGCGTTCAACATCGCCCGCTCCATCCGCTCGCTGATCCAGGCCGGAGCAGCCGGCTGCCACATCGAAGACCAGGCGGCGCAGAAACGCTGCGGCCACCGGCCCAACAAGCAGATCGTCTCCACCGAAGAGATGGTCGACCGCATCAAGGCCGCGGTCGATGCGCGTGCAGCTTCGACCGACCCGCACTTCGTCATCATGGCCCGCACCGACGCGCTGGCCAGCCTCGGAATGAACGCTGCGCTCGACCGCGCGGCAGCGTGTGTCGAAGCGGGCGCCGACATGGTCTTCCCCGAGGCCCTTGCGAAGCTTGAGGACTACACCGCCTTCGTGCGCCGCGTGAAGGTACCCGTCCTCGCGAACATCACCGAGTTCGGCGCGACGCCCATGTTCACCGCGGACGAGCTGCGCCGCGCCGAGGTCTCGCTGGTGCTGTACCCGCTTTCAGCGTTTCGTGCGGCCAATGCGGCGGCTCTCAACGTCTATCAACACATCCGCACCGATGGAACCCAGAAGAACGTGCTGCGCTCCATGCAGACACGGTCCGAGCTCTATGACGTGCTGGGCTACCACGCCTTCGAGAAGAAGCTGGATGCGCTGTTTGCGAAGGACAAGGAATAAGAGCATTGTCCGCGGTCCGTTGTCTGTTCTCCGAACGTAAGTCGAGAGAACGGCCAACGGACAACGGACAACAGAGAACCGACAACGGAGAACTCCAGATGACCGAAGCTGTAGCACCGGCACCCTTCAAGCCCAAGAAATCCGTTGCCCTCTCCGGCGTCGTCGCCGGCAACACCGCGCTGAGCACCGTGGGCCGCAACGGCAACGACCTGCACTATCGCGGCTACGACATCTATGACCTCGCAGCCAAGGCTGAGTTCGAAGAGATCGCGCACCTGCTGCTCTACGGCACGCTGCCCACCAGCACCCAGCTCGCCGACTACAAGGCCCGCCTGAAGACGCTGCGCGGCCTGCCCGCAGGCGTAAAAGTCGCGCTCGAGCAATGTCCCAAGTCCTCGCACCCGATGGATGTGCTTCGCGTGGGTGTGAGCGTGCTCGCCACGCTGGAGCCCGAACCGCATCTCGAGAACCTCACCCACGCTCCCGGCACCGGCGCGGTCGTAGCCGACCGCATCATGGCCTCGATGGGCTCCATGCTCCTCTACTGGTACCACTTCGCCAACTCCGGCAAGCGCATCGAGGTCGAGACCGACGACGACTCCATCGCCTCGCACTTCCTGACGCTACTCCATGGCTCGAAGCAGAGCGCCGAGTGGATTCATGCCATGCAGGTCTCGCTGGTCCTCTACGCCGAGCACGAGTTCAACGCCAGCACCTTCACCGCCCGCGTCATCGCGGGTACGGGCAGCGATATGTACTCGTCCATCGCCGGAGCCATCGGCGCACTCAAGGGCGCCAAGCACGGCGGAGCCAACGAGGTCGCCCTCGAAATCCAGCAGCGCTACGTTTCCCCTGATGCAGCTGAAGCGGATATAAGAGCTCGAGTGGCCCGCAAAGAGGTCATCATCGGCTTCGGGCACCCGGTCTACACCATCACCGACCCGCGCAACGTGGTCATCAAGAAGATCGCGCACGACCTCTCCGCGACCGCGGGCGATATGGCGATGTACAACGTCGCCGAGCGCCTCGAGAGCGTGATGTGGGACGCGAAGAAGATGTTCCCCAACCTCGACTGGTTCTCCGCCGTCGCGTACCACGTGATGGGCATTCCGACCGCGATGTTCACGCCCATCTTCGCCATCGCAAGAACCAGCGGCTGGGGCGCACACGTGATCGAACAGCGCGAGGACGGCAAGATCATCCGGCCGACAGCAAACTACATCGGGCCCGACGATACGGAGTGGGTGGCGATCGAAGAGCGGGGCTAGATCAGCCTCTAGTGTGGTGAGTAGGAAATTCGTTCAACAAACGATCTGTCATCCTGAGCGAAGTTTGGCGCGGCTCCTCGCGTCAAACGCAGTCGAAGGACCCCGAATGTCCCCGTACCGCCTCAGATCTCCGAACCTTTCCAACCGCGAATTCTTCAACGAACTTCCGACTCACCACACTAGCTACTAGCTTTTCGCTTCTAGCTCTTCTTTACCCGGCAAATACGAAGGCGCGGCCTGAGCCGCGCCTTCTATGTTCCTGCAATCAAAGTTGCGCGACCTACACCAGTTGCGCGTCCAGCGTGATCTCCGCAGCCTTCAGCAGGCGCGAGATCGGGCAGCCTTCCTTGGCCTTCTTCGCCAGCTCGTCGAACTTCTCCTTGTCGAGGTTCGGTACACGCACGCGCGTGACGAGGTGGATCTTGGTCACCGTCGGACCGTCGTCGGTCTTCTCCATCGTGACGGTCGCGGTGGTCTCGATGCTCTGCGGCGGGTGCTCGACGCTGGTCAGCTGGCCGGAGAGCGCCATGCTGAAGCAGCCCGCGTGCGCCGCTGCGATCAACTCCTCGGGGTTGGTCCCGATGCCGTTCTCAAAGCGCGTGGTGAAGCTGTATTGAGCGTCCTTCAGCACGCCGCTCTGGGTGCTGATCGTGCCGTTGCCATCCTTCAAACCACCGTGCCAGATGGCAGATGCTGTGCGGTCCATGTGAGTTCCTCCGATGCGAATTGTACCTAGGCTGAGATGCTGGATGCGAGGGCCGCGTCCGACTTTGACCGTGCTGTCACGGTAATCGAGTGAAACAACCGTCATTCCGACCCTGAGCGAAGCGAATGGGGAGGAACCCTGTATTTCGCTCGCCGAGGCAATCCACTCGGGCCCCACGAAGACAGACGAAGGCACCCAAGCTAGAGTCTCCACGGAGCCCGACAACGGAGAACGGATCACGGAAAACGTCCCTCACCCCGCATGCATCCAAACAAACCGCGCCAGGAACAGCACCGCCAGCAGATACAGCATCCAGTGCTGCCGCCGCGCCCGCCCCGTCGCGATCTCCAGCACCGCAAAGCTGATGAGCCCGAAGCTCAACCCCGTCGCGATGGAGTACGTCAGCGGAATCGTGATCAGCGTCAGGAACGCCGGGATCGCCACGCGGGGCTCTTCCCAGTCGATGCGTGCAGACCCCGCCACCATCAGCGCGCCCACCAGCACCAGCGCCGGAGCCGTCGCAAAGTCCGGAATCGGCCCCACCAGCGGAGCGATGAAGATCGACACCAGGAACAGCAGTCCGGTGACGATGGCCGCCACGCCCGTGCGCCCTCCAGCCGCCACACCAGCCGAGCTCTCGATGTAGCTCGTCACCGTAGACGTGCCCGCCAGCGAACCCAGCACCGTGGCCGTGGCGTCCGCGAAGAAGATCTTGTCCAGCCGCGGAATCGTATGGTCTTCCGCGATGAGCCCGGCGCGTTCCGTCACCGCGACCAGCGTTCCGATGTTGTCGAACAGGTCGACGAACAGGAAGACAAAGATGATCTCCAGCGCATTCATCTTCAGCGCGCCACGGATGTCGAGCTGAAACGCCGTCGCCTTGATCGACATGGGGTTGATCGTCGAAGGCTGCCAGTGCACCTGGTGGAAGAGGATGCCCACAATCAGCGTGCCCAGCACGCCAATCAGCATCGACGCCTTCACGCGATGCGCCTGCAGGATGGCGATAAAGATGATCCCGAAGATGGCAAGCTGCGCATCATGCTGATGCAGGTCGCCCAGCGTCACCGTCGTGGCTGAGCTGCGCACGATGATATGCGCATTGATCAGTCCGATGAACGCGATGAACAGGCCAATGCCTCCGGCCACCGCAGCATGCAGCTGATACGGAATCGCCGCCACCAGCTTCTGCCGGATGCCGCCAAACGTGAGCAGCAGGAAGATCACGCCCGAGAGAAACACCGCGCCCAGCGCCGTCTGCCACGGCACGCCCATGCCCTTCACCACGGTGTAGGTGAAGTACGCGTTGAGCCCCATGCCCGGCGCCAGCGCGAGCGGATAGTTCGCCAGCGCCCCCATCATGATGGACCCGAACGCCGCGCACAGGCACGTCGCGACCGTGACCGACGCCAGCGGCATCCCCGTCTGCGACAAAATCGACGGGTTCACGAAGATGATGTACGCCATCGTGATGAAGGTCGTCACGCCGGCCAGCGTCTCCGTGCGCCAGTTCGTCTGGTGCTCGGCAAAGCCGAAGTGGCGTTCGAGGCGCTCGCGCATAGGCTGCTCGTCTCTCTCTTTGTTGCAGATTTAAGGGGCTGGTTCAGCCAGCATATCGCGAATCCCTGCCAAACCCCGTCATCCGTTGCTTCGAACCTCGTCATGGCTCAGCAACAAAGCTCGTCATTCCGAGCGTAGCGAGGAACCCCTGTATTTCGCTCGCATCGGCACACCCTCAAGAAGCAGGGTCCCCCTTGTCTCGAGCAATGTCGGTTCGGAGGATGGCGGGTGGCCCACACACCTCAACCAACCAACAAGCCGGGTGCCCCAAGTCTCGATTCTGAGACGTGGGTTCGCAGCTACCATCTCTCCATGGCCGCTCTCACTGCTTCCGACGTCAAGGCTCTCCTCAACCTCCAGCCCCATCCCCGCGAGGGTGGCTGGTACATCCGCACCTGGGAGAGCGAGGAGTACATCGCACCGTCGAGCTTCGCAGATGCCCGCTACGCTGGCCCGCGCCGCACCTCCACCGCCATCTACTACCTGCTCGAACCCCACACCTTCTCCGAAATGCACGTCCTCCAGAGCGACGAGATCTTCCACCACTACCTCGGCAGCGCGGTCGAAATGCTGCAATGCTTCCCCGATGGCGCCAGCAAGCGCATCCTCCTCGGCAAGGACATCGCTGCAGGCGAATTACTCCAGGCAGTCGTCCCACGCGGCGTCTGGCAAGGCTCGCACCTGCTGAAGCCCGACGAGCCCAACGCCTGGGCCCTGCTGGGGTGCACCGTCTCCCCCGGCTTCGAGTTCGAAGACTACGCCGACGCCCCCCGCGAAGAACTCATCGCGAAATGGCCGCAGGAACGCGAGCTGATCGAACAGCTCACACACGCGTAGCTCCTCAAACCGCTGTCAAGACCCCGGCACGCCCGCATTCACGAAACACCTCGTCAACACCGGCGAAACACACGTCACCCACCTGGCGTTTCCACTCGCTCCACTCCCTACAATGGAAGAAGCGGCCCAATTCCAGGGTCCCGGACGCGGCTTTGCTTTGAAGGGTACGAGCTTTAGCTCGTACGGTAGTCGACGAGAACAGATACCCGAACCTAAACGGTCCCGATTCAATACTTTCGCAATAGGGGGGGAGGGGGGTACCAGGGGGCTGGCAGCTAGAAGCTAGCTCTAGTCGACCCCAATGTCCTCGTTCCAAACCTCGGGATGCGCCGTGATGAACCCGCCCAGCAGCTCCACGCACTCGCGGCTCTTCATGTCGATCACCTCGATACCCAGCGCGCGCAGCTCGTCGATGCCGCCCTGGAAGGTCTCGCTCTCGCCCATAACGACGGTGCGAAACCCAAACTGCCGCACCAGGCCCGAGCAGTAGAAGCAAGGCGCGAGCGTCGTCACCATGATGAGATCGCGATAGCTCTTCTGCCGCCCTGCGTTGCGGAACGCATCGGTCTCGCCATGCACGCTCGGGTCGCCATGCTGCACGCGCCGATTGTGCCCACGCCCCACGAGCGTCCCATCCTTACGGAAGATCGCCGCGCCAATAGGAATACCACCCTCGGCGAGGCCAAGCTTCGCTTCCTCGATCGCGACAGCAAGCATTGCGTTGTAGCCCAGTACCTCTGCCACGGCCTTACTCCTTCACCACGAACATCGAAACAAACTCATCCACAGGCATCGCTTCGAGCCTTGCCTGATCGTTGCAAGCGGCCAGAATCGTCCGCTGCTGCGCTGCATCGAAGCGCCGCGCCAGGTTGCGCTGGAACTTCTCGATCAGCAGCGGAATCCCATCGATGCGACGCCGCCTGTGCCCAATCGGATACTCGACCACAACCTCGGGCAGCACGGTCCCATCCGTCAACTCGACGGTGAGTGCATTCGCGATCGAGCGCTTCTCGGGATCGTGATAGTCCCGCGTAAACGCAGGGTCTTCCACGCACACGATGCGCGAACGCACCTCATCAATCCGCTTGCCCCACACAGGATCCAGCGCGACCGCATCCTCATAGTCCGCTGCGGTCAGCCGCCCGAAGATCAGCGGCACCGCCACCATGTACTGGATGCAATGGTCGCGGTCGGCGGGGTTGTTCAGCGGCCCCTGCTTGTCGATGATGCGGATCGCCGCTTCATGCGTGCGAATCGTCACCTTGGCAATATCCGCAGCTGTCTTGCCCATCGCCGCGAGTTGCGCATGCAGCGTCACTGCGGCCTCCACTGCCGTCTGCGAGTGGAACTCCGCCGGGAAGCTGATCTTGAACAGCACGTTCTCCATCACGTAGCTTCCATACGGCCGCTGGAACCTGAACGGCTGGCCCTTGAAGCTCACGTCATAGAAGCCCCACACCTTCGCACTAAGGACTGACGGGTAGCCCATCTCGCCTGTTTTCGCGATCAGCGCCAGCCGCACCGCACGCGAGGTTGCATCGCCCGCAGCCCAGCTCTTGCGCGAGCCGGTGTTCGGCGCATGACGATACGTGCGCAGCGACTGGCCATCGACGAACGCCAGCGACACCGCATTCAACGTCTGATCACGCGTGAGGCCCAGCAGCTTCGCCGCGACCGCCGTGCTCGCGACCTTGACGAGGATCACGTGGTCCAGCCCGACCTTGTTGAAGCTGTTCTCCAGCGCCAGACAGCCCTGGATCTCGTGGGCCTGGATCATTGCAGTCAGCACCTCGCGCATCGTCAGCGGCGTGCCGTTCCGTGTCAGCCAATCGGCGATAGCAAGGATCGCACCGAGGTTATCGCTCGGGTGCCCCCACTCCGCTGCCAGCCACGTGTCGTTGAAGTCCAGCCAGCGGATGATCGCGCCGATGTTGAAGGCCGCCTGCACCGGATCGAGCTCATACGCTGTGCCCGGAACACGTGCGCCGTTGACCATCGCAAGCCCCGGCACCAGAGGCCCCAGCAGCTTGGTGCAAGCCGGGTAGTCCAGCGCCTCCAGGCCACAGCCCAGCGTGTCCATCAGGCAATAGCGCGCGGTCTCGTAGGCAAGTTCGCTGGTGACGTTGTAGCCCAGCACGTAGTCGACGATGTCGATGATCGGCTGGTCGAAGGGGGGGCGTTCGTTGCTGATGTGTGCGGACATAGGGAAAGCTTCCAGCTGTTAGCTTCTAGCTTCTAGCCGCTGCTTGCAAGCGGACGCTATTCTGCTGCATATGATCCGCACCGTCGCCATCGAAGGCTATCGCTCGCTGCGCAGCCTCATTGCGCCGCTTGGGCGGCTCACGTTGATCACGGGAGCGAACGGCAGCGGCAAGTCGAGCTTCTATCGGGCGCTGCGGCTGCTGGCTGATACGTCCCAGAACGCGGTCGTGGGCTCACTGGCACGCGAGGGTGGGTTGCCTTCAACGTTCTGGGCCGGCCCGGAGACCATCGCACGCAGCGTCCGCCTCGGCGAGCATGCCGTCGAGCCGCTGGCTTCGCGAAAGGTCGCGAGCCTGCGGTTGGGCTTCGGCAGCGACGACTACAGCTACAGCATTGACCTGGGCTATGCTCCGCCCGCGCCCTTCCCGACGATGTTCCAGCTGGACCCGCACATCAAACGGGAGTGCATCTGGCATGGGCCGGTGTATCGCAAGGCCACGGCGCTGGTCGACCGGCGGAACAACTTCGCGTGGCTCTCCACCACGCGCGATGAAGAGCCCGTGATGCTGACGCAGAAGCTTGCCGACACCGACAGCATGCTGGGGGTGGTCGCAGATCCGCAGCGTGCGCCGGAGATGCTGACCGTGCGCGAGGCACTGCGCGGATGGCGCTTTTACGATCACTTCCGCACCGACGCGGACAGCCCGGCGCGGACAGCACAGATCGGCACGTACTCCCCGGTGCTGAACGCCGATGGCAGCAACCTGGCAGCGGCGCTGCAAACGATCCTCGAAGGGCGCGTCGAGAGCGAGGCACTGCCGGATACGATCGAGGATGCCTTCCCGGGAAGCCGCCTGTGGATCGAAGATATTCAGGGCCGGTTTGAGGTACGGCTCGAACAGCATGGCCTGCTGCGCTCGTTGTCTTCCGCTGAACTTTCGGATGGCACGCTGCGGTACCTGCTACTAGCCGCAGCGCTGCTGACTACGCGACCGCCGGAGCTGATGGTGCTGAACGAACCGGAGACAAGCCTGCACCCCGAGCTGCTGCCCGCGCTGGCGAGGCTGATCGTGAAGGCTGCGGAAGGGACGCAGATCATCGTCGTCTCGCATGCCGGGCGGCTCATCGATGAGCTGGCCGCCGATGATCGCTGCACGCGACTGCATCTGGTGAAGTCCTTCGGCGAGACAACGCTGGAGGGCGCGGCGCTGTTCAATGTGCCGCAGTGGAAGTGGCCCGCGCGCTAGATGCGGATGCGCGTGACGTGTGCGGAGCTTTCCATGTCGATATCGTACGGATGCCAAAGAGCAAAGAGGCCCGCGCGTGTGGGCCTCTTTGCTTGTTCTTGGAATTGCTGCGGCTCAGTGCGCGTGGGCGTGGCTGTGATCGTGTCCGCCGGGGCCGTGGTGATGGTGCGAGTGGCCGTCGATCACCATGGGCGTGGGCGGCGAGCAGCAGCCATCGACGGTTGGGCAGTCGGTAACCTCGAGCTGGATCGTGGTGTGGTGGATGCCGAAGTGGTCGCGGACCTCGTGATTGAGACGGGCGAGCACGGCCTCGCACTCGGCGAGCGTCATCTCGGTGACTTGCACGTGGCAGGCCAGCGCATGGCTCTGGGAGGTGAGGCTCCAGACGTGCAGATCATGCACGTTGATCACCCCCTGGGCCTTCTTCATCGCCGTGCGAATCTCGTCGAGATCGATGGCACGGGGAGTGCCTTCCAGCAGGATGTGCAAGGTCTCACGGACGATGCCGTAGCTGCTCCACAGGATGAGTGCGGAGATAATGAGCGAGAGCACGGGGTCGATCCACTGCTGTCCGGTGAGCTGGATGACGAAGCCGCCAACGATGACTGCGGCGGTCGAGACTGTGTCTCCCAGCATGTGCACGAAGACGCTGCGGATATTCACGTCACCGGAGAACTTCCAGAGCAGCGTGGCGATGAGTCCGTTCATCAGGACACCAGCAGCAGCGACGGCCATCATCAGGTGCGGCTCGACCGTGACTGGGTGCAGGAAGCGGCCGATGGCTTCGATGGCGATCCAGCCGGCCAGCACCATCAGGCTGAGCGCATTGACGAAGCCCGCCAGGACACCGGCGCGCTGATAGCCAAAGGTGCGCTGGTCGGTGGGTTTACGCCCTTGCAGCCACACCGCGACAAAACTGAGGCCGAGCGCGGCGAAGTCCGACAGGTTGTGCCCTGCCTCTGACAGAAGTGCTAAGGAATGCGCTCGAAGTCCAAAGACGAACGTCGCAGCAATGTACATTGCTGTTAGAGCCAGCGAAACCTTCAGGATGCGTTGCACAGCGCCGTGGGTGGTCGTTTGGGCCATCAGAGACAGTGTACGCCGTGGACCTGAGCCTCCGGCCAGGTACCAGGACGGACGTGATCGAACATGAGACAGGAACCTTGAGGTAGCGCGTCAACAGCGCTCTAACTGGCCTGTACTCTGCGGCATCCAGCCGCGTTACAAAGCTTAGACGGAGAGAACGGCCAAGTGAGGATCAGAGAAGTCTCTGACCACGCCTTCCAGCTGACACGGTTGGGCCTGGTGAATTGCTATCTGCTGCGGGAGGTCGACGGCTATACGCTGATCGATACCGGAATCACCGGGTCGGCCGACGCCATCCTCGTCGCGGCACGGCAGCTGGGTGTTGCCATGGAGATTCAGCGCATCCTGCTCACTCACGCCCATGCGGACCACGTGGGCTCGCTGGACCACCTGACGCATCTGCTGGGCAACGCGGACGTCGCGATCGGAGAGCGCGAAGCGAGGCTGCTGCCGAAGAAGCCCGCGCAGGACCGCTCGCGGGACGCCGGAGAGCCACAAGGCAAGGTGAAGGGGATGTACCCCGGTGCAACCTCAAGGCCGACCCACCTGGTGAGCGATGGAGAGCTATACGGCTCCCTGCGTTGCCTGGCGACTCCCGGACACACGCCGGGACACTTCAGCTTCCTGGATGAGCGCGACGGCACGTTGTATTGCGGCGATGCCATGACGACCGTTGGCGGCCATCTCCATATATCGGGCTGGGCCCCGTGGTATTTTTCGTTCCCCAACTTCGCGACCTGGGACAAACCCACGAACCTGGAGAGTGCACGGAAGATCTTCGAGCTGGCAAGCCTCACCGCGATTGAACAGATCGCGCCCGGGCATGGTCCGGTGTGCCACCTGACCTCCAAGGTGCTTGCGCTGGCGATCGTGGAAGCCGAGCGAACGAAGGCCTAGCGCGACTTTGCGGCGAGCGCCGATTGCGAGAAGTCCCGGATGAGTCCGAGATGTTCGGCGGCGGCGTTGAGCTGCTGCTGCGTACGGAAGAAGAGCTGGCCCGGATTGGAGTGCGGGAAGAACCGGATGACCACCTCGGCGTGTGTCACCGACTCGTCCTTGCCATCTTTGAAGGGATAGCCAAGATCCTGCAGCAGATGCAGCGAACCCTCGTTGCCGCTGGGATTGCCTTCATCCGCCACGATGCCAAACACAGCTCGGTGCGTGCGGTGTGAGTAGACGGCGACGAAGTCCCCCAGGCGGGCGCCGCGGCGGCGGCCCTCATCGCCCAGCACCACGTAGTTGATGCGCGTAGCGTCTACGTAGCGAAGCGGATCCTCTTCGCGGGTGCGCGCCGGATCGGTGAAGGCCGTCTGCGAGATGTAGTAGCCCGGAGCGGGATCGTGAGGGCCCTGCACGACCGGCTTGGTGGGATCGTCATCGTCAGTGAGGAAACCGACGATGGGAGCGTGGGGCCGGGCGCGGTAGTGCGCGTTCTTCAGGTAGTCGAGGGTCTTTTTACCGCTGGGTCCATACGCCGTGGGGGCTCCATCGACGTCGACGTCCATACGCCGGGTCAGGATCTCGAAGCATGCAGGCACGGGGCGCGGGGGCAAAGCTGCGCTCGGGAGGCCTGCGGCAACGAACGCGAGCGGCAGTGCGAAGCGTCGAAGCAGCACAAAACCCTCCACTCTCTTGGACGAACTGCGACGCAACGCGGACGCGTGCGGTCCTGCCGGGGAGCATACCTGACTGGCGTAACAGCCGGGCTTTACGGTGCAGCTGGCAGACCCAGCAGAGGCGTGGCCGTGGGCGTGGCCAGGCCAAAGAACATCGTCAGGTGGCTGGTGCCAAAGCTCGAGACCCACAGGTCGCCGGAGAAGTCCGGAGCGATGGAGATGGGCTCGCTGAGCTTGACGTCGAGGCCATAACCGCCTGGCTGCGTCGCCGAGACGTAGGCGGGGGTGATGCCGGTACCGACGGTCGCCGTGCCACTGTTGCCGGCTAGCTCGGTGATGGTGCCAGCGGAAGTGGTGGCATAGTAGTTCGTCACCCAGACGTTGTTGCCCGCGTCGACCGCGATGGCTGCGGGTTCCGTGAGACCGCCGTTGGTGGTGTTGTGGAGGATCGTCGCGCCGGTCGCGCTGACCGCGCTGACTGAGCCGGAGCCGTAGTTGGCGACCCAGGCATTGGCCTGCTGGTCCACCGCAACACCGTTGGCGGTATCGCAGCAGTTGGGGTTCGCGAGGATGGAGCCGTCTGACGCAAGATGAGTGACCGTACCGGTGACCGATGTGCTGTCGCGGTCGTTGTTCGCTATCCAGAAGCCGCCGGAGCCATCGCCCGCGACCGCAACCGGCGCGGCGAGCTGCGGCACGCCCAGATTCCCGGCGACGAACGTACCGGAGGTCAGGTAGATGGACGCGGTGGAGTTGTTGTAGTCGGCGATGTAGAGGTGGCCGTCCTTGCTGGCGGCAACGCCAATCGGAAAGTCCATGGTGCTGTCGACGACGAAGTTGCTGCCGGAATGCTGGAGGATCGACCCCGGGCTGCTGGAGGTGGCGCCGTTGAACTCAGTAAGAGAACCGAGGGTGCCACCTGCATAGAAGTTGGTGGCCCAGATGTTGCCTGAGGCATCCACCGCGATGCCGAAGGAACCGCTGAGCACTCCGGTACCGTAGCCGGTGGCGCTCATAGCAATGCCCTGCGGCGAGAAGCCGGAGAGCACGCCCGGCTGGCTGACCACCCAGACGTTTCCGGAGGCATCCAGCGCGAGGCCTCTTGGAAACTGCATGCCGCCGCCCGTGACGTTGAGCGTCATGGTCCAGTCGGTGGGCGCGGCGGTAAGCGCAGGCGAAAAGGCTGCGGTGGAGGGCGCGGCGGCGTAGATCGTCGCAACGTTATTGCCGGGGTGGCGCACGATGTCCAGCGCTGCTGAGAACGTGTCCGAGGGCGCCGAGCCGCCTGAGGGGGTAGCCGCCGTGAACAGCGGGCTACAGGCGGTCGTGCCATCCGAAGCCGCGCACGCATGCAGGATGTTCGCGAGGGTGCTCAGCTTGGCGGTCTCGACGACCTGTGCGGAGCTAAGCGTGGCGAGCTGGCCAGTCGTCGCATTTGCGAGGAGAGCCGCGTTGAGGAAGGCGTTAGCCATGCCCGCGGCATTGGTTGAGCTCGAGCTCACGGCCGTTGCAGAGGTCGTGAAAGGAGCGAGGGTGTAGGCAGCAGCGACGGTGGTGAGCTCGTTGACGACGACGCTGGGGACAGTGGTGCCTGTGAGCTGCGAGCAGCTGCCGATGGCGGCGACGAGCGACAACGCGTGGTTGGTGGCGCTGCTCGTCAAACCGGGACTGCCTCCCGTGGCTAGGACGTAGATCTGGTCCTTGCCACTGGCGCAGGAGAGCGTTCCGCTAAGGGTGAACGTACCGTCGCTGGCGGAGAGCGTGGAGGAGGTGAGGATGGACTTCGCAGCCGCGCCGTTCCCACCCGTTCCCGCAGCATAGAGGGTGAGGGTCGCACCTGAGACGGCTGTGGCGCCGACCTGCACCTTGCCGCTGAGCACTGGGCCGCCGCCCGTGCTGCCCCCTCCGCCGGTGACCTTCGTAAACGAACCTGCTCCGCAGCCGTTGAGCGTGGCGAGGCCAGCGAACGCAATCGCCAGCGTGCCTGCGACTGTAGCGAAGCGGCGAATCGAGGGGTCCGGGGTGCGAGGCATCGTAAGGGGATTCTAGCCACTTCTGCGGCGGAGGGGCGTTGCGAGATGTGGCAGAGGACCAACGGACACGCTTCGCGCTTCCGAATGCGGAGGTTGTGCGTGCCTCAGGCGCGGCGCGTTGCGGCGGAGCAGAGGCTGGCGGTCGAGCGGAGGCTTTCGCGCAGCCACTGGTGGCGGAGATCGTGGGTGAGGCGGGGATGCCAGACCATGCGGAAGTTGAAGCCGGTGAGCTCCCTTGGCGCGGCCAGGACGCGCAGATTGCTGGCTTTTGGGACCAGTGCGAGCATGCTGGTCGTGGCGGTCAGGATGAGCGGCGTTCCAGGCACGCAGGCCAGCGCGGTGCCGAAGTAGGGCAGCCGGATGGCGTTGCGGCGGGTATGCCCCAAAGCTGCGAGCCGCTTCTCCGGCAGACTTTGGACACCGGGCAGGGTGGAGACGGCGATGTGCTCGGAGGCGAGGTAGCTCTCCAGCGTAAATGGCTCGCGGACGGGATGATCGTGATCGACCAGGCAGACCCATTCTTCTCGATAGAGCGGCTCGAACTGCAGGTGCGACGGCAGGAGGCCGTCCTCGATGAGGAAGATGAGGTCGAGCTGGCCGCGCTCCAGCTGATCGAGTGCGGATTCCTGCCAGGGGTGGACCTCGATGCAGGTGAGGAGATGTTGGTCGAGCTGCTGGCGGATCAGGCCGGGCAGGAGGGCGGTGCAGGCGTTATCCGGGCCGGAGATGCGGAAGATTGCGGCCTCGCGCTGGGGATCGAACGCGATGCGGCCTGCGAGGGCCTCGATGCGGGGGAGGATCTGCTCGAGCTCGGCGAGCAGCTTGCGGCCATGGGGCGTAGGTTCGAGGCCGCGGGGGCCGCGGACTAGGAGTTCATCGCCGAAGGTGACGCGGGCGCGGCCCAAGGCGCGGCTGACGGCTGGCTGGCTCAGGAGGAGTCGCTCTGCGGCGGCGGTAATGCTGCGTTCTTCGGCGACGACGGCGAAGGTGACGAGGAGATTGAGGTCGACGTCGCGAAGTTGCTTAAGACGCATACGCTGTTTTCTCTTTATGCATGATACGCAATAACGCAGCGCACATCTTTTGAAGTGTGGGCAGACGATTCGAGCGCTGCCAAAAAGGAGACGGCGATGAGTGAAGCATTCAAAGGACAGCGGGTCGTGGTGTTGGGCGGATCTTCGGGCATCGGGTTCGAGGTGGCGAAGCAGGCGGCCGGGCAGGGTGCGGCGGTTGTGATCGTCTCGAGCAATGCGGAGCGGGTCCGGGCTGCGGCGGAGGCGATTGGCGGCGCGGCGAAGGGTGTGTCGGTGAACCTGCGCGACGAGGCGGCGATTGCGGGTTTCTTTGCGGCGGAGGAGGAGTTCGATCACCTGGTGTACACGGCGGCCGATCCGCTGCAGTTGCACCTGCTGGCGGAGACGGACCTGAAGCAGGCTAGGGACATCCTCGAGCTCCGTTACTGGTCGGCGGTGGCAGCGGTGAAGTACGGAGCGCCAAAGGTACGCAAGGGCGGGTCGATCACGCTGACTACGGGGGTTGCGGGCGAGCGGCCGTCGAAGACCTGGGTGATCATCTCGAGCATCTGCGAGATGATGAAGGGCCTGACGAGGGCGCTGGCGGTGGAACTGGCTCCGTTGCGCGTGAACTGTGTGTCGCCGGGCGTGGTGCGGACGAACATCTGGGCGAACATGAGCGAGGCCGAGCGTGCGTCGCTGTATGAAGGCTTCGGCGGCTCGCTGCTGGTGGGGCGTGCGGGCGAGGCCGACGAGGTGGCGCGGACGTACCTCTACCTGATGCAGCAGGGCTTCAGCACTGGACAGATTGTCGTCGTCGATGGAGGAACGAGCCTGGTGTGAAAGGCAGGCATTAGGCACTGGTCGTCACGGTCAACCGCGAACGCTACGAGTTCTGTAGCGTTCGCTTTCATTCTTGGGGACGATCAGAATTCTGTGCAGGCGGCCCGTAAGCCGAATTCTGTTTTAGACGGTCATTCCTCTAGGCGCAGCATTACTGATGCGCTCCAGCAACCTACCCGCAGGTTTCGACTTGTGCTTGCGCACATCTCTTCGTCTTACCGTAACGGGCCGCTACGTGACATCGCCTGAAGAGGAGCGATTGTCTCCCTGCCTATTTGGTCTTGCTCCGTGTGGGGTTTACCGTGCCGTTGTCATTACTGCCAACGCGGTGGGCTCTTACCCCACCGTTTCACCCTTACCAGCGACTTGCGCCGCTGGCGGTTTCTTTTCTGTTGCACTGGCCGTCCACGAGCCTTAACGCTCGCGTCCCGGACGTTATCCGGCACACTGCCCTGCGGAGTTCGGACTTTCCTCCCCCCAGTGTGACTTGCGCCCACCGGGCGGCGACCATCCGACCGCCTGCACCTGTTCAGTGTAGCAAGCGGGGGATCGACTCGCCCCGACCACATGGGAAACCTGCGTGGGCTCGAATTGCCTCGAATTCGTCCATCAAGTCTGACGGGTAATCAGGTTTTCCCAATTTGGGACAGAACGGAAGGCGCCAGCATCTCCCACGGACGTAATGAGATGCAACTGGTTACCAACCGGTAGTGCCAGCGGGGGTTCCTTTACGACCATTGGTCGCGGCGTGGCCCGCACGGGCGCAGTTCTTGGCGTTAGTCTGAAAATCTATGTTGGCCAAGCTGAGCGATCTGATCCGGGCTCTCGAAGACGACGAGATCGTTCCCTATTTCCAGCCGATTGTCGACCTGCGCTCCGGTGAGCTGCGGGGCTACGAGGTGCTGGCCCGATGGATGCACCCGCACGAAGGCCTGATCCTTCCTATGAGCTTCATCGGCGTTGCGGAAGACAACGGGCTGATCGGCGAACTGACCAACCAGGTGTTGCGCAAGGCGTTTCGCGAGACGCGAGAGCTGGGGACGACTCCTCGGCTGGCGGTGAACGTCTCTCCGCGCCAGATGCGCTATACCAGCCTTCCGCTGCAGATCCGGAATTCCGCAGAGGAACAGGGTTTCCCTCTCGACAAGTTGACGGTGGAGATCACCGAAAGCGCCCTGATGGGCAACATCGAGCAGGCCACGCAGATTGCGAATGCGCTGAAGGATCTGGGCTGCCGGCTTTCGCTGGACGACTTCGGCACGGGCTACTCGTCGCTCGCTCACCTGCAGGCGCTTCCGTTTGACCAACTCAAGATTGACCGCAGCTTTGTGGCGTCGATTGCCACCAAGCGCGAGAGCCGCAAGATCGTGGCCGCCATCCTGGGTCTGGGCCACAGTCTGGACCTGGTGAACCTGGCCGAGGGTGTCGAAGAGGACGCGCAGGCGGAGATTTTGCTGCGGCTCGGCTGCGAGCTGGCCCAGGGCTGGCGTTACGGCAAACCGATGCCCTCGGAGGCGATGCCACAGGCGGCTGCCGCCGTACCCCATGCCGTCGCTCTCGGCAGCCACCATGGTGCCACCGGCTCTGTATTGGAAGCGCTACCCGCTGAACGGCTGGCGCAGATCCAAGCCATCTATGACGGCGCCCCCGTGGGCCTGTGTTTTATTGACCGCAAGCTACAGCTTGTGAGCCTCAACGACCGGCTGGCAAAGATGCTAGGTCAACCGATCGAGTGGCACCTGGGCCGCAAAGTGGGCGAGCTTTACCCGGAGACCTTTGCGCAGATCGAGCCCTACCTGCGCCGGGCCTTGTCCGGCGACGCGGTCCCCGAGGTTCGCCTCGGAGGCGAGGTCGCGGCCGGGCGGAACATCCTGGTGAGCTTCCAGCCGGCACGCGACGAAGCGAACGAGGTGATCGGCGTCTCGGTGGCAGCTCTCGAAGCTCCGTCCGCGAGCCAGACCTCCGCGATCGAAAGCACGGAGCGCCGCGAGCCGAACCAACGCCGCAACCAGCGCGGCTGGTTGCTGGCAGCCGTCGAGCAGTAGCCGCACAGCCTGAACCGAAGGAACCGATTCCCCATCAAGTGCGTACCTGGAGACATGGGCACACGTGTGTCCAACCGCTGAGGGAAGGCCCTGCGGGTCGCACAGGATAGACTCGGAAGGGCAAACTCCCTGCGCAGAAAGTCCGATGGAAACCAAGGAAGCATTCCGGATCGCGGTCCAGTCGCTCTGGGCCAACAAGCTGCGCAGCGTGTTGACGCTGCTCGGCGTGGTAATTGGCGTGGCCAGCGTGATCGCGGTCGTGACGCTGATCAATGGAGCGAACAGCTACGTTGCGACCAAGATTAATAAGCAGGGCGCGGACGTCTTCACCATCTCGCAGCAGCCGGGCTTTACGACGAGTTACCAGGAATACCTGAAGTATCAGAAGCGCAAGGTCATCTCGCTGGAGATGTATCACGCGATCCAGCAGGGCTGCACGATGTGCCTGCAGGTCGGCGCGCTGCAGTCGACGACGGGCAAGATCGTCTACGGCACGCAGTCCAGCACGGACACGCAGGTGCGCGGCTACACGGCCTACATGCCGGAGATGCAGAACCTCGACATCGCGGAAGGCCGCAGCATCACGCAGTCGGATGAGGACCACGCCACCAACGTGTGCATTGTGGGCTCGGACATAGAAGAGAACCTGCTGAAGTTTGCTGATCCGATCGGCAAGGAGATTCGTGTCGACGGCGTGCCCTGCACGATTGTGGGGCTGGGCGAAAAGCAGGGCAAGACACTGGGACAGAGCCAGGACAACTGGGTGGCCATACCGCTGACGGCGTACCAGAAGACCTATGGCACCAAGAAGTCCGTGACGATCTACGCCAAGGCCGGCAGCGGCGATGCAGCGATGCAGGCGGCGAGCGACCAGGGCCGCGTGATCATGCGGCAGGCGCGGCATGACCGCCCGGGCGAAGATGACAGCTTCACGCTGGAGACCTCGAGCGCACTGGCGGGATTGTTTTCTACGATCAGCAACTACATCGGAGGCGTGGCGGTGGCGATTGCTGCCATCTCGCTGGTGGTGGGCGGCGTAGTCATCATGAACATCATGCTGGTGAGCGTGACGGAGCGGACGCGAGAGATCGGAGTCCGCAAAGCGCTGGGTGCAAAACGCAACGACGTGCTGATGCAGTTCCTGATGGAGAGCGCTACGCTTTCGCTGGTGGGTGGGATTCTTGGCGTGATCGGCGGTGTGGTCGTGGCCAAAGGCGTCTCTGTCCTGCTGGGGTTCCCTGCCGAGATTGCGTTGTGGAGTGTGTTCGTCGGGCTGTTCGTTGCTTTGTCGACGGGAATCTTCTTCGGGGTATATCCCGCGCGTAAGGCTGCTGAACTAGATCCGATCGTCGCCCTAAGGAGCGATTTTTAGCCATGGCGATGCGAGCAAGCGATCAACGCGAATCTATCCGAATGGCGCTCGATACTCTGCGTACCAACAAGGTGCGGTCGGGGTTGACGATCCTCGGCATCGTCATCGGCGTGATGACGGTCATTACGATCTCTTCGGTGATCAATGGGCTGAACAGCTCGATCTCCAACCTTGTCGCTTCGTTCGGCACCAATGTGCTGTGGGTCTTCCGGTTTCCTGCGATCGGTGTGCGGCCCACTGCCGAGATGCTGGCTCGCAAGCAGCTGACCTACGAAGACATGGAAGAGATCAGCAAGCTGCCGCATGTGGTCGCGGCAACGGCCTCGCTGCGTTACACGAACTACCAGTTCAACGCCGGTTCGGTGATTGCGAAGTGGGAAGGGCACAAGGCGGACAACGTCTCGCTGGAGGGCGATACGGCCAAGAATGCCGAGGTCTATGACCTGGTGCTGGCCCAGGGACGCTACTTTACGGAGATCGACCAGACCCGCGCGGCGGACGTGGTCGTGCTGGGATCAGACCTCAAGGAGGACCTGTTCGGCCCAGTAGATCCGATCGGCAAAGACATCACGGTTGCCGGGCGTACGTTCACGGTCATCGGCGTCTTTGAGAAGCAGAAGACGGCCTTCGGCGGTGGCAAGAACCCGGCCGACAGCTACGCCTACCTGCCGATTACGACCTTCCGCAAGCTCCATCCCGAGATCCTGGACTACTGGCTGAGCGCGAAGTTCGACGATCAGAAAAACAAGGGGCTGGTGGAGGATGAGATCCGCGAGCTGCTGCGGCGTCGCCGCAAGGTGCGCAACTCGGCTGACGACAACTTCGCCATCTTCGGCTCCGACTCGATCACGCGGCTGTGGACGCAGATCACTGGAAGCCTCTTTCT
>Ga0302187_10000619_pt1 | contig 32089 bp, 25 predicted proteins | sample II_Bog_E1_3_FD_202120 | JGI IMG/M metagenome (GOLD analysis project Ga0302187, IMG submission 202120) | Peat permafrost microbial communities from Stordalen Mire near Abisko, Sweden - II_Bog_E1_3 | ecosystem: Environmental > Terrestrial > Soil > Wetlands > Peat | place: Sweden: Abisko...
AACTTGGTTATAGTTCCAGGATTGGCCTTTGTCCACGCCCGCATCTCATCCTTCACGCACTCGTTCAAAGGGCAAGTTTCTAGTGGTGTCCGCCGGAAATAACATCCCCTATCTTCGGGCGTTTATGAGTTGGTTAACCAAGCAAGTGTTCCCTCGGGGGCTAAAGCCCGGTTGATTTTACAGTTTTTACGTGCGGGCTAAAGCCTGTACCCTTCAAATTGGTTAAATGACCATCTCTATGGCGGACACCACTAGATACTATCGAAACAAACGTGCCGGTGGACCTGCACGCCCTCGCGCAGGTTGTCCAGAACCGCGCCCGTGGCGAGCCGCCCAGACGTCGAAATGCCTTTTCGTGTAACTCTGCCCAGATCCGCGAATTCGACTGGAACGTCAGAAGCCGAACCTACTTGCGGCTGCAGCCCAGCGGCTACTCGCAGCACCAACTCGGTGCCATCGCTGCAAGTCTCAATGCCCGACCGAGAAAGTCGCTGGGGTTGAAAGCACCTGCCGAACTCTTCTTGCCTAAAGAAGCCTTCGACTTCAAAAAACATTGGTCAACATCAGCGGAAAACTACCTTGTTGCACTTGGAGCTTGAAAGCGCCCTCTATTCCTCCATTCTGCCTGCGCCCAATTCGATTCCTGTCCCTCAGAAAGAGAAGGCCAGACAGAAGCCGGACAAGAGCAACGGGGCTAGCGTGCACCACGCGCGAATGCAGGGTTGCTCTGCAGCGATGGATTCTGATGAAACTATTTGCGTCGATACCGCGCCTGGCCGTGCCTCCAGTTCCTCTCGCTCTCCCGGCACAATCTTCCTTATCCCTGTTTTCCCGATTTCAACGCATTCCTTTGCTGACCCTGTGCGCGATCACAGGCCTGCGCGATTGCCGCATGGTGCAGATGCTCCGCTCAATGTACCCTTAAGACAGATCATGTCCCCAGATCCCCACAAGCCGCCCCGCCGCGGCATGGAAGCTTTTGCCTCGCGCGATTTCCGCCGTTTCCAGTTGGCTCGCGTTGTCGCGGTTCTTGGCTATGCCGCGCAATCGGTGGCCGTTGCCTGGCAGGTTTATTCCATTACCCATCGGGCCATTGACCTGGGCTACACCGGCCTGGCGCAATTCCTGCCCGGGTTGATCTTCCTTTTGCCTGCCGGACATGCCGCAGACCGCTTTGACCGCCGCCGCATCATCTTCATCTGCTACGGCATTCAGACCGTGTGCACGCTGGCACTGCTAGCGATCACCTGCTCGGGTGTGCACAGCGTCTACGCCATCTACGGAGTGCTGTTCTTTCTAGGTACGGCGCGCAGTTTTGCCGGGCCAGCCAACTCCTCGCTGATTCCGCACCTGGTCCCGGAGGAGCATTTCGTCAACGCGGTTACCTGGGGCGCCACCATCTTTCAGTTCGCCACCATTCTAGGTCCCGCGCTGGGCGGAGTGCTGTTCTCGCTGCCTCTGCAGCACTATGTGCCTGACACGGTGCTTGAGGGCGCGGGCATCGTCTACGTCTTCAACCTGGCCACGCTTGCCTGGGCCATGATCCTGATCGCCAGTATGCATGTCCGCGTGGGACGCATGGAGCACCGCGCCATCTCGCTCAAGGTGGTTCTGGCAGGCTTCCAGTACATGGCCAGCTCGCCGCTGCTGTTTGCCGCCGCCTCGCTGGATCTGTGCGCGGTGCTGCTGGGCGGCGCCGTCGCGCTCACACCCATCTACGCCTACGACATTCTGCACACCGGTCCGCGAGGCCTGGGGTTGTTGCGCGCCGCGCCTGCCGCGGGCTCGGTGGTGATGTCGCTGATCATGGCGCGCTACCCCTTCCGTCGCCACGCCGGCCCGCGCCTGTTTGTCTGCGTCGCCATCTTTGGTATGGCAACGATAGGCTTTGGACTTTCGCGCCAACTGGTTGTGTCGCTGGTCGCGTTGTTCATTGTAGGCGTGGCAGACTCCATCAGCGTGGTCATCCGCGGTTCCATTCTGCAGCTGGCCACGCCGTCTGAGATGCGCGGCCGGGTCAGCGCCGTCAACTCCCTGTTCATCGGTGCCTCCAATGAGCTGGGCGAGTTTGAAAGCGGCCTTACCGCGCAGTGGTGGGGTGCCGTTCGGGCCACGGTCTTCGGCGGCGTGGGCGCATTGGTTGTTTCCGGCCTGTGGGCCGCCATGTTCCCACGCCTGCGCCACGCCGACGAGCTTACCGCCGAGGCCCTTCGTGCTGCCGTGGCGCAAAAGTAGGGGCCAAGGAAGTTCTGCACTCATCCTTGTCCTGAAAGACCTACAAGGGCAGAGCTTATCGCATCCCATGGTCCCCGCTCCGTGTAGAATCGCTACCAACGCGCGGTCTGCTCATCCAGCCGCCGATTTCCAACCTCTGCGTTCGCGCGCTCCTGGAGACTCCATTGAAGATCTGGCAGAAAGCCCTCCTTTCAACATTGATTACGCTCGTCATCGGCAGCATCTACTTGTTCAACGTCTGGCGGCATCGCCAGGACCCCGGCGTAACCGTACGCGACCAACCAGAGCAGCGCTCGAACATGGACGACTTCGTCATCATGCGGTCCATGATGCCGCACTATTTTGAGAATTTGAAGAAGATCGAGGGCACCACCGTCTGGATGAAGAACGGCTACGTCATGCCCTATTTCCCGGCCAGCAGCGGGCACATCCAGTTTGCCCACCCAGTCGGCATGGTGCCCTCAGCGCAGAAGATGGAGATCAAGAAGTTTGTTAAATCTGCCGTGCCTCTGGATCTCGATGACGGCATGTCACACCCAGCACATCAAGTCTTCGCGCTCTTCACGATGCCGGGCGATTCGAAGCAGTATGCTTTGGCCGTAGGCGACATCGACGGTGGCGAGGAAGCCTATATGTGCGATCTGCTCTTCTTCTATGACGATCCGCACATCATCTACGATCACTGGCCCAAAGATGTGTGGGCAGCCATCGATGCGCGCCAGGTAAAGCCCGGCATGAGCGAGCGCCAAACGCACATGGCCATCGGGCTCAACGCTCAATATTCCAGCCACGACAAGGGCAATCGCACCGTGCAGTACGACCAGGCCGGCAAACACTGGACCGTGACTTACGTCAACGACAAGGCCACCGACATCAAGACGCCGTAGATGGAGAATCACTACGAACTTACGTCAAAGGCCCGCTCATTGAGCGGGCCTTTGACGTTATTGCAGATCGTGCAACTTACTTGTGCGGATTGACCTGGTCATTCAGATAACCTGCCAGATCGCTCACGTCCTGCGTGGTGCCGACCATGGGAGGCATGAACTTGCGGTAGGGCATGTCCGGTTTGTAGTCATGCAGCATGACGATGAAGCTGCGGATGTTTTCGCTGTCACGCCCGGAGAGCAACTGGCGGATGGGCCGGTAGCCGTCCATGGTATGGCAGGAGCCGCACTCGCCGCGGAAGATGGCCTCACCGCGTGAGTAACTGCTGGTGTTGTTGTACACCCAGAGCGAATCCTTCAGATAGCCCTGCTGATTGATCCGGCTCACATAAGGCACGCGCACGCCGTTCGAGTACATCCAGCGGCCGATTACGTAGGGCTTGCGCAGCATCTCGCGCGAGTACTCGCCCGCTCCGGTGGCCATCAGGGCCAGCAGCAGAACTGCCAGCGCGTGTGACAGATTAAAGTCTCGCGGACTGCGATAGGCCAGGAAGTAAGCCACGCCGATGATGGTGGCAGAGGTGATGATGATGACCAGCGCCATGCGCGTCACCGTCGAGAAGGTGCCGGCATTCACGGTGTCGATGCCCAGCGTGAGTAGCGCCTGCTGCGAGGCCGGAACCATGAAGTAATACCAGATCATCAGGAAGGGCATGGCCACGAACGACGGCACGAGCCACTTCACGCTCCACTGAACCAGAGAAGTTTTGAGCGCCGGTTCCTTGTCGCCGTCAATCTGGCTGGAGGTAATCAGCGCCCACACCGCCGCCAATGACAGACACACACAAGTGCGCAGCAACAGGCTGGGCCAGTAGGTGGGGTTGAAGAACGCGTTCCAGAACTTGCTGGCTTCTTGACCTGTTCCGGCCACTGAAATCCAGGTGTCGCCGGGCGTCAGCATGAAGGCCAGAATGCCGTTGATGATGATGAGCGTGGCCGCCGAGGCGCCGGCGTAGACCCAGCCCACGGTCAGGTGCAGCTTCTCGTCGATGCGGTCCCACGTGTAGTAGTAAACCGCCACCGTGGCCAGCTCCACCAGGAAGAAGACCCACTCCATCGCCCAGCCAAAGACGAAGTTATGGATCAGCGTGCTGGTGGCCTCAGGATGCGTGAGGCCAATGGCAAACCAGATGCCCACGCCGGAGACGGTGCCGAAGACACCAGTCAGCAGCAGGAAGAACTTGGAGTGCTTGGCAATCTGCTTGAGCCAGGCAGCGCGCATCTCCGGGTCCTTCATGGCCAGAGCCTTGCGCTCGGCCATGGGCAGGTAGAGGCCGCCGCCAACGGCAAATTGGGAGATCATGACGTGGAAGATGGCGATGATGCCGATCACCCAGCCTGAGCCGAGAATTGGAATTTCCCAGAATGGATAGTTCATTGTTCTCTCTCTCGCCTCTTACCTAATCGCCAGGTAGCCAATGATGGTTGTGGATAGCAGCGCGAAGATTGCAATCAGGCCAAAGTAGTGCGCGGCGCGGGCCTTTTGGCCGCTGGCCTTGCGCGTGTCGTAGAAAGGTATCAGCAGCCACAGCACAATGCCCAGCGTGAAGAGCAGAATGCCGGCAATCTCGCCCGCCTCGCCTTGCAGCCAGGGAATCATACCCAGCAGCTTGAGCATCTCAAACGGACTCATGAAGTACCACTCGGGATGAATGCCCATTGGAGCCGGGGCCAGCGGGTCATACGCCTTGCCCAGCGACCACGGAAAGACCGAAGCCAGCAGCGCAAGAATATTCAGCGCGACAATCCACATCGCCAGATCTTTGCGGAGGAAGTTCGGGAAGAAGGGTATCGACTTGCGTTGTTCGGCCGGCAGCGCTTCCACGCTGGGCGGCAGCGCATTGCCGTGCCGCTGCACCAGCCACAAGTGGAAGCCAAGCAGCGGAATAAACAGCGCAGGCAGCACCACCACGTGCAGGGCAAAGAAGCGTTGTACCGTAAACTCGCTCACCTCGGGGCCGCCGCGCAGCATGTTAGCCACCAGCGGGCCGATCCACGGAATCGCCGTGGGAATCTCCAGGCCGACCTTGGTGGCAAAGTAGCTGAGCTCGTCCATCGGCAGCAGATAGCCAGAGAAACCAAAGACCGCCGCCAACCCCAGCAGCGCCATGCCGCTCAGCCAGCCAAACTCACGCGGCTGACGATAAGCCCTCATGAAGAAGACCGAGAACATGTGCACCAGGATCGAGAACATCATCAGGTTGGCCGACCACGAGTGCGCCGAGCGGATCAGCCAGCCGAAGTGCATGGTAAAGGTGATCTGCCGTACCGACTCGTACGCTTCCGCGCCCGGCCGGTAGTACACCAGCAGCAACACGCCCGTGAAGCATTGGACGAGGAAAAGGAACAACGAGATTCCGCCCCAGTAGTACCAGAAAGACTGCGAGTGAACCGGTACTTGTTTGTGGCGCGCGAAGGCGGCTAGTTCACTGATCCCCAGCCGTTCATCTACCCATTCGTAAACGGAGCCAGTAACGCTCTTCATACTCATGCTTCGATCCTTTGTTTGCTCTCGCTTGTTCCTTTTCCCCACCCAGGGGTCAGGTCAAACTAGCGGCAGAGCCAGCCGCCATCGACCACCAGAATGTGACCAGTTACATAGTTGCTGGCATCGGAGGCAAGAAACACCGCCGCACCTGCCAGATCGGAAGGCAAGCCCCAACGGCCCATCGGAATGCGGCCCAGGATGGCTGCCGAGCGAGCTTCATCGGCCCGCAGAGCAGTGGTGTTGTCAGTGGCCATGTAGCCAGGCGCAATGGCGTTCACATTCACGCCCTTGTCTGCCCACTCATTGGCCAGCGCCTTGGTCAGCTGCCCCACTGCGCCCTTGGCCGACGCATAACCCGGAACCAGAATGCCGCCCTGGAAGGTCAGCAATGAAGCCGTGTTGATGATCTTGCCGTGACCCTGCGCAAGCATCAGGCGGCCTGCATACTGGCTCAGGTACCAAACGCTGTTCAGGTTGGTGTCGATCACCGTCTTCCAGAACTCTTCGGAGTGCTCGGCGGCCGGTGCGCGGCGGATGGTGCCCGCGTTGTTGACCAGAATGTCGATGGAACCGAATTCCTTCACCGTGTCGTCAACCAGACCGAAGGCAACCTTCCTGTCGCACACGTCGCCCGAACGGCAGATGAACTTGACGCCGGTCTTTTCTACCTCGGCAATGGTTTCCGGACGCACCGCGTCGTAGTTGTGCAGCGTAACGTTTGCGCCAGCCTGCGCAAATGCAATCGCCATGCCGGCGCCCAGGCCCTGGCCCGAGCCGGTAACAAGCGCATTCTTGCCCTTGAGGCTGAATAGATCGAGGATTCCCATGAACTTACTCCTTTTCCTGTTTGAAACAGTGAATGAGATGCTGTGTTACGCGCGGGATACCTGCACGCCCGCGTCGCTCACAGACACCTTATAAAGAGTAAGCGGTTTAGGAGGCGGGCCACTGACATTCGCCCCGGTATATGGGTTGTAGACGCCGCCATGGCAGGCGCAGTGAATGCGATCTGCCTGCGGTTCGTATTGCACGGTGCAGCCAAGGTGGGTGCAGACCGCGGTCATCGAGATCCAGCGGCCGTCTTCATGGTGGATGAGCAGGGCCGGCTTCACGCCGAACTTGAACATCAGCACCGAGCCCATCGGCAGCTTTTGCGCGTCTTTCAGCAACACTTCGGTGACGGCGGTCGCGCTCAGAGCCATCTCTTCCGGCGAGGCCAGATAACGATAAATGGGGTAAGCCAGCGCAGCCGTGTAGCATACGCCCGCTGCGCCTGCCGCTGCCAGAAACGCTCGGCGCGTGTTGCGCTCGCCCTTTTCTTCAACGATTGTTGCGGTGTTTTCGAGTTCGCTCATGACTAAGCCGCTCCCTCCATCGTTTTCTTTGCGCGCGCCACCACTGAGATGAGCCAGCCAATCATTCCCAACCCGGCCACGAACAGCACCAGAAATATGCCTACAACGCTCCAGTTGGTCACCACTACGCGGTCCCACACGTTGAAACCTTTGCTCAAAAGCGTCAGGTCGCGAACCGCATCGCGGTAAACCACCAGCATGATCTCAATGAGCAGAGCCAGCAGCACACCGGTCCACGCCACCAGATTCGAAGCGATCTTGGCGAAGCCAGCCACTGCGGCCAGCAGGATGGCCACAGCCACCAGCGCCAGCCAGCCGTACCCGGCCAAGGCGTAGTACTTGTCGAAGCCGTAGCCCTCGGGAGGCTCGGCCAGCAGGGTCTTCACCACGCCCGGCTGCACAGCGTTGGCCCAAAGGCCCGCAGCCAGATAGACAACGCCGAACAGCGCCGCCGCCTTGCCGCCAATGCCGGCAACAAACTTCTGTTCCTCGGCGGTGAAGGTGCTGCGCGCCGAAAGATACAGCAGCCACAATCCGCCCAGGAACAAGCCGCCTGCCAGCATCATCAGCCAGCGCGCGCCAGTCGTCGGATCGCCGGTGGGCAGGTAAGCGCCCATCGCCGAATTCGCATACATCTGCTTCCAGGCTTCAGGCCGCAGCATCAGTGTCATGTTCGTTGACAGAATGCGCGCGATCGAACCCGCCAGCAGCCAGGCGCCAAGCCCCAGCCACCACGCCGATTTGCCCGCATCCAGCCGCGCTGAGAACCGGTAGAGCAGCCAGTAGGTGGCCATCAGCAGGAAGATGACCGAGATCCAGTAAATGCCGATCAACACGCTCGATGTGTAAAGAGCGCGACCGTAGAGTACCTGCGCAAACAGCAGCGGCGGCACTCCCAGGTTGATCACAAACGTCATCACCACGGTGAGCCTGCGCGCAATGGCGCGAGCCGTCACTTGCGACAAAGCCGAGCTGCGGAACAGGCTCAGCAACACCGCCAGCAACAGGCCGCCCAACAGCACTTCCACGGCCACAAAGTGCAGCGATAACGTCACGATGTGCAGCAGCTTCATCAGCCACACAGGAGCGGGCAAGGGAATTGGATCAACTACAGGAAATGGAGACATATCTTCCTTCGGGATACCGCGAAGTGTCTCCGAGTGTAGAACCGTTCACTCTACGGTTGGATGTGACGGTTGTCACGAAAGTGGACACGTATTATCTAAATAAATATCTCTTTGAAACCATGTACCAAAATGGGTACCGGGAGGCACTTGATGCCCTCCCGGTAGGTCTGTTGGATTACGAATAAATTGTCCTGTTTTAAGACACTAAAAGTTGATCCGACCAGACAGCTCCAGACTTCTTGGTCCCGCGCCCTCAGCCTGCTGCAGCGCGGTGATGGAACCAAAACCGCTGGCATCTACCTGCATGTTGGGCGGTTCATAGTTGCGATGGTTCAGCGCATTGGCAGCTTCAACCCCGACCAGTAATTTGGTCTGCCCCGTCAGCGTGAAGCTCTTGGTCATCGACAGAGACACATCATCGGTTCCCGGCCCAATCACACCGCCGACGGGCGCATTGCCGAAGCGGCCGATGCCCAGGCCGCTGGCCGTCTGCAGATTCAGGTACGAAAACGCATTCGGATTGAGCCACTGGGTTGTGGTGCGCTGCGTGGCATAGGGCGAAACGCTTTGCAACTGATCCGAGCGCGCCTGTCCGACGGTGGTCAGGATGTTGGTGTTGGCCGGGTCCACGGTCTGCTCGTAGGGCGTCAGGAACGGGCCGCTCTGCAGCACGATCACGCCGCCCAGTTGCCAGCCGCCCGCCAGCAGATTCACCACGCCGCCGGTGTTCAGCCAGCGTTTGGTACGGCCAACGGGCAGGTCGTAAAGGAACGTGGTCAGAAAGCGATGACGCCGATCATAGATCACGTTGCCGTAGTCCAGCCGCGGGTGGAAGCGATCAGTCATGAAACTGCCGCCGGCCACTGCAAAGGCGTTGGGCGTAGCGCCGCCCGCATCCGACAGGTCGCGCGTGAAGGTATAGCTGGAGTCAAAGGTGAGTGACTTGCCGCTGTGCCGCGATACCTCAACCGTGCCGCTGTTGTAGTTGCTTTCGGCCGCGTTGGCCACGCTCTGGATGACGGCAAAGTCGGTAAAGGGACGGCTGGCGCTGGCGGTCGCGTAGCCCACCGTGTTGGCTGGAACCTGGTTCAGATCCACCATTGCCTCCAGGTTGCTGCCCTGGCTGCCGGTGTAAGAGAGCCGGATGCCGATGTCTTTGCTGAGCGCCTGCTCCACGGTCAGGTTCCACTGCTGCACGGTTGGATCCTTGTAGTGGATGGGGAACGCGTAATCGAAGTTGGCCGTACCGCTGGCGCTGCCCGCCGCCGTGTTGAAAGGGTTGGCGAACGAGAGCAGCGGCGTGGGTGTAGCGGCGTTTGGATCGTAGTCCTGGTTATAGGTGGCCAGATAGCTGGCATGTACGGCCCAGCCCGCCACCAGCGAAAAGCCCAGCGGCGACTCGATGAAGCGGCCCCATCCACCGCGCAGCACGGTCTTGTCGGTCGAGAAGGGACGCCATGCAAAGCCGATGCGCGGACCCCAGTCGCTGTAGTCGGTATAGCGCAGAGTCGTGGGAATGCCCGCCTGCGCCGCGGTCAGAATCGGCGTGGGCGCAATGGCATTGGCAAAGGCCGTGGACTTGAAGCTGAGCGCGGTCGCGTTGGGCACCACCACTGCGCCCTGCTCCTGCTGGCCGTTTATCGTGGAGGTGTAGTCGCCCATGAAGGTGGCCGTGTTGGAGTTGGTCTCGTGGATGGGTGGATGCAGCTCATAGCGCAGGCCCAGGTTCAGCGTCAGGTTGTGTGTCGCCTTCCAGTCGTCCTGCGCGTACCACGCATACGAGTAGCCCAGTCCGTCCATGGTGGGCTTGTTGGTCGAGCTCACCTCGGTGTAGTCCGGATAGCCAAGCAGGAATGCGGTATACGGGTCGCCCACCGCCATGCCCACATCCGACGAACCGTTGAACACATACCAGCCCGAGCGATAGTTGCCGTACACGTTGTCGTCGTGGTCGCTGAGCCGCTTGAAGTCCGCGCCGAATTTAAACGAATGCGCGCGATGCGTCCACGAAAGGTTGTCGAGCGCCTCGATAATTTGTCCGCGCTGCATGCCGGGGTTGCCCGCGCCGGTTGACATGAAGCCGTTGATGAGTACTTGCGGCGCCTCTGACCACGCCGTGTCCGGCTGCGGAACCACGATACCCGTCTGGGCCAGAATGTTCGAGGTTGCGTAGCTCTGCGTCTCCGAGGTGTGCTGGGCGTTGAAGCCGCCGCGAAACTCGTTCAGTAGGTTCTGCGAGATAACAAAGTTGTGCGCGAAGGTCATGCCTTCGTCGATCTCCGGCGTGTTGTAGCCACCCTGCAGCGGGCTGCCAGCCTCGGCACAGTAGGTAAAGGTGCAGGCCGGCGAGGGCGCGGTGGTCACCTGGCGACTCTTGTAGCTGAAGCGCGCAAACAACGTCTGGCGCGCGGTCAGCGTCTTGTCCAGGCGCACGTCGCCCTGGTTGGCTGAAATTGGCGAAGGAAAGTTGTCCTGGAAGTTGTTCGCGTATGAGGCCGGATCGCCGTAGTTGGGCGTGGGAAACAGATACTGCAAAATCTTGGCCGAGCTTGCGCTTACCGGTACGTTGGCCGCATCGATGGCCGTTACGCCGTCCGGCTGATAAACAGCGCTGATTCCCTGCCCTGTCAGATAATCCGTCAGGTTGCCGGTGCGCATGGCCGCTGAAGGCACACTCAACAGCAACGGCGTTTCGCGCGGCAGCCGCAGCCCTTCATAGCTGATGAAGAAAAACGCAGGCCGTTCCGTGCTGCTCAGGTACGGGACATGCAACGGGCCGCCCAGCGTGGCGCCAAAGTCGTTCATGATGATCTTCGGCTTCGACAGCGCAAATGGATCGTTCGAGTTCAGTACCGTGTTCTCGTGGTTCTCAAAGGCTCCGCCGTGGAACTGGTTGGTGCCCGCCTTCGAGACCGTGGTAATGTCAGCCACGCCGCCAAACTCGGCGTTGTTGTTTGACTCGCTCACGCGAATCTCTTCAATCGAGTTGAATGACGGAAACATCTCGTTCACCGGGCCCGAGTACTCGACGCCAACGCTCGAGATGCCATCGATGGTCACGCTCAACAGCGCCGCGGTTGTGCCCATCACGGCCAGGTTGCCGCTATCGTCGGTCTGCACTCCGCTCTCGGTGGTCAGCGTGGAAATGGGGCTCGTAGAGCCGGCTGAGCGCGAATAGATGGCCACCGGAAGGCTCACCAGTTCTTCGCCAATCTTGGTCTCGGCCAGATTCGACACATCGGTGGTAATCACCGGCACCGCATTGTCGGCCACGATCACCGTCTCGGTCTCGGCGCCGGGCTTCAGCGTCACATCGGCGCGGCGCGTCTCGCGCGCGGTCAGTTGCAGAGCCGACAGTGACTGCTTCTCAAAGCCCGGTTGCGCGAAGGTCAGCGCGTAGCGGCCTACCTCAACGTTCTTGAAGGCGAAACTCCCTGTCTCATTGGTCACCAGCGTTCGTTTGGCGCCTGTTCCCTCGTCGGTCAGCGTAACCTGCGCGCCTGCCACCACGGCGCCTGTCGTATCGCGCACCGTGCCCAGAATGGTTCCAAAGGTTGACTGCGCCTGCAGCCAGCCGCTCAAAATAGTCAGCGCGCAAAACACTGCGATCCATCGCGTGAGACACCAACCCCGGCAACAGCCGGGAAGGGAGAAATTTTTCATCAAGAATGCCTTTCAGGAGAGAATGACGGAGGCCCGTATCTACAAGGGATGAACCTTGTTTCACCTTTATTAATTTATCGTTCATCGCCCCCTCGTTCACGGTTATTTTCAGGAAAAATCCCCTCTTGCGATCTGCTTCAGGTTTTGCCGTCTCTCAGCGGGCGTCGGCTTCTGATTCGGCTACGTTTTCCGCATGTTTTTCTGCCCGGTTTTCAGTGCGTTTTTCGCCTCGCTCCCGGTAGCCGCATCCAGATGCCATTTGCATTGCCGTCAAGGAAGTGTTTCAATCTTGTTAGAAGAAACAGGGGTGCTCCACTTGATGGGGCTGAGAACATACCCTCGAACCCGATCCGGATAATGCCGGCGTGGGAAGCTTTCAAAGCCTATTCCGCCTCCCAGTTCTCATCCTCTGTTTCCCGCATTTTGGGGAAACTATGTCTCGCATCGATTCCGCTCTTCGTCTTGCCCTCGCCTCAGTGGCCCTGCTATCGGCTGCAGCCGCCTGCGCGCAAACCACCGCACCATCCACCGCACCATCCGCCGCACCTGCGCAACCCTCAGCCGCGCCCGCAAAAGCCGCGCCGCAGCCCAAAATCGCGCCCGTCACCACCACCGTCGTCGTCCACGGCGAACTCAAGGACGATTACCTTCCCGATACAGCCGCAACCGGCCTGCTCGATCCCGCGCCACTCCTGCAGACTCCGCTTTCGGTCTCCGTCGTCACCCGCGAACTGCTCAACGACCAGGGCATCCGCCTGCTCAACGAAGCGATCAAGAACGACACCTCCGTCGGAGAGGATTACGCGCCAGTCGGCTACTATGGCGACTACCAGATCCGCGGCATTCCCATCGACCTTGCCACTGGCCTTGAGATCAACGGACTCACCATCGCCGGCGAACAGGACGTGCCGCTTGAGAACAAGCAGTCGGTGGAGTTCCTCAAGGGCCTAGCTGGTGTCGAAAGCGGCGTGGCTTCGGCTGGTGGACTCATCGGCTTCGTGACCAAGCGCCCAGCCTTCATCACCGCCTTTGACACAGCCACCGACCAGCGCGGCTCAGCCTTTGGCGCTGCCGACCTTGGCCGTTTGTTCGGCGGCCACAAGCAGGTGGGCGCGCGGCTGAACCTTGCCGGCGAGAGCATCCGCAGCTATGTGCAGCACGCTGAAGGCTGGCGCGGCGTGGGCGCGGGCGCGGCCGACTGGCGCATCAACCCGGCCACTACGCTCACTTCCGACTTTGAGTACCAGCACAAAGTAGAGCGCTCGGTCTGCGGTTATCAGCTGCTGGGCGGCGCCGTGGTGCCCGACATCAACCGGCTGTATCCCTCGCACATGCTCGGCTACCAGAGCTGGCAAAAACCCAACACCTTCGACACCTGGAATGCTTCAAGTCGCCTCACCCGCGACCTAACCCGCAACTGGCGCGCCCAGTTTGCCGGCAGCCTGAGCCACTCGCTCATCGACGACAACGTTGTCTACGCCTACGGCAACAGCGTCGCCAACCCCTCGTACTTCTTTGCACCGAATGGGACGTACGATATTTACGATTACCGCAACCCCGGCGAGCTGCGCATCGACGGCGTGGCCGAAGCCCTTGCCACCGGTCACATCAAAACCGGCGCGCTCACGCATGAAATCGCAGTGGGCACGGAGCTGTTCCTGCGCAACGTGCGCATGCCCGGCGATGCCCCGGCTAGCGCGCCGGACTACGTTGTCAACGGCTCCATTTATCAATGGGTGGGTTCGGAGAACATCTACCAGACCGACCAAGACTTCCCAGCCGCGACCGACCCTGGCGGCCATCCGCTTCAGGCCGGCCCACGCGCGCTCTACGAAGACAATCATCAGTCGTCGCTGCTGCTGCAGGACCGCATCCGCATTCCCGGTGGTTTCCAGCTGATCGCCGGCGGCCGCTACGATGCACTGCGCGACCACAACTTCTCCGGCTCCCTCAACACCGACAAGAATCTCTGGCTGCCGCAGTTCGCCGTCACTTACAACCCAGTGAACGCCGTCACCCTCTACAGCAACTACGGCGTACTGCTCTCGCTTGGGCCACAAGCCTCCTGGTGGGTCGATAACGCCAACCAGTATCTGGCGCCCTTCTTCACGCGCCAGGCCGAGATCGGCGCGAAGGTCCAGCCCACGCAGCATCTGCTGGTCACTGCCGCCTGGTTTCGCATGACCACACCCAACTTCTACCCGCGCATCATCCAGGCGCCTGACAGCTTCTGCCCGGCCTCGGTCTTCAATGCCCCCGGCGATCTGTGCTTTGAGTCCGACGGGCGCGAGATTCACAACGGCTTTGAGCTCAACAGCGAGGGCAAGGTCACCAGCTGGCTGCGTCTCACCGGTTCGCTTACCACGCTCAGCGCCACCTCCAACAACACATCGAACGCGACCTACAACGGCAAGCAGATCATCAACCAGCCCCGCGTGCGCACCGCGCTTTTTGCCGACCTTGCGGTGCCGCACAGCCACGGACTGCACTTGATGCCCGGCTGGAGCTACACCGCAAGCAAAGAAGCCACGCGCGACGACCTGGTGAGCGTGCCCAGCTACAACATCTTCAACTTCGGCCTGCGTTATGCGCCGGGTGGCGAAAAAGCAAAGATCACCTACCGCGTCTACGCCGACAACATCACCGATAAGCGCTACTGGAAGGACACCGGCGCCAACTATGGCGACACCTTTATCCATCTTGGCGCACCCACCACCATCCGCCTCTCGGCGCACTACACTTTCTAAATGACGCAAGTAGCCCAGGTACACGGCATGGACGGCTCGCTGGTCGCAAGCGACTGGCCCGCGCTCACCCTAGAGGAACTCCGCCCACTGCTGGCGGAGTTCCCTGCCTGCGGCCGTCCACAGCGCATCGTCACCGTAAGTCCGCGTCCGTTCTCCGCAGCCAGCGTGGTCGAAACCACCACAGGCCGCGTCTTCGTCAAGCGCCACCCGCTTCAGGTGCGCGACGCCGAAGGCCTTGCCGAAGAGCACCGCTTCCTGGCGCATCTTCACGCGCACGGCGCACCGGTTCCGCAGGTTTTTGTTTCTGCATCCGGTCACACAGCCGTCGAGCGCGGTCCCTGGACTTACGAGGTCCAGAGCATTCCAAACGGCATTGATCTTTATCAGGACGCGCTCTCCTGGACGCCGTTCTTCTCTCTCCAGCACGCGCATTCCGCCGGACAAGCCCTGGCGCGCTTGCACCTTGCCGCCGAGGGCTGCAATGAGCCCGCGCGCCCCGTGCACCCGTTGGTTTCTAGTTTCACCATCTTTGCTGCCGTGAATCCAGCCGAAGAACTCACCCGCTATCTGGCTGCACGACCCGCGCTCGCCGCGCACACTGCAGTACGCCATTGCGCCGAGCAGGCTCTCGATTTACTGGCTCCATTCCATGCCGAGCTTCTCCCCTTGCTGCCCGCATTGCCAGCCCTCTGGACACACAACGATCTGCACGCGTCGAATCTGCTCTGGTCCGATGCGGACGCGAGCGCTGAAGCCACTGCGATTCTCGACTTCGGCCTCACCGACCGCACCTGCGCCGTCTTCGATCTTGCCCAAGCCATCGAGCGGAGTCTCGTGGAATGGCTCGCCATTGTTGATCCCAACGCACCGCCTGAAGCTGCCATCATCCACTGCGATCAGCTCAATCAGCTGCTCTCGGGCTACGAATCCGTCCGCCCCCTCAGCCGCGCGGAAGCCGCAGCCCTGGCTCCGATGGCCGCCCTCTGCCACGCCGAATTCGCGCTCACTGAGACCGACTACTTCCTTGGCACGCTCCACGACGAAAGCAAGGCCGCCTACGCCTACGACAGCTATCTCGTCGGCCACGCACGCTGGTTCCATTCCGCCGGCCAAAAGCTGCTCGCCGCGCTCCGCCGCCGCGCTGATCGGCACACAGAGGCCGGACGATGAGCACGCTCCTCAATTCCGTACTGCCTTATCTCGCCGCTCATGCGCTTGAGTCTGCCGGCCTCGTCACCACGCTCGCCGGTATCTGGCTGACCACGCGCAGGCTCATGATCTGCTGGCCCATCACGCTGCTTGCAGATGTGCTCTATCTCGCCATCTTCTTTCAGGCGCGACTGTTTTCCGATTCGCTCTTGCAGATTTTTTTCATCGCCTTCACGCTGTACGGTTGGTGGCACTGGCGGCGCGGCGTGCGCGCAGAGGGCGAGGTCCGCGTGGTGCCTCTTCCGCTGAACGGTTGGATTGCCGGACTTGTCGCTGGAGCCATCGGCGCGGTGCTGCTAGGCTGGCTCATGTCCCGCATCGGCGCGGCGTTGCCGCATCTCGACGCCACGCTCACCAGCTACAGTCTGGTCGCCAGCTGGTGGGGCGCGCGCAAGCACGTTGCCAACTGGTGGCTCTGGATCGCCGTCGATCTCATCTACATCGGCGAGTACATCTACAAGGGCTTGATGCTGACGGCGCTGCTCTACGCACTGCTGGTGCTGCTCGCCATCTTGGGTCTCAGAGAGTGGAGCCGCGCGCCGAAGGCTGCACAAACGATTCGCTGAGAAACTCCCGCGCCGTAGGCGCAACGCATGTTAGCCCCACGTTTCAACGTGGGAAAAGCTCAGACCTGATTCTGAAGCGGCTCGCCCTTCATATACCGCCGCAGCTCATCGGCCGCCACCTTCATCGCACGCGGCGAGAACTGCGGCGTCGAGCCCGCAACATGCGGCGTGATAAACACATTCGGGCAGCTCCACAGCGGATGCCCCTCGGGCAGCGGTTCGGGCTCGGTCACATCCACCGCCGCACGAATCTTTCCTGACTGCAACGCCTCCACCAGCGCCTCCGTATCCACCACCGGCCCGCGCGCCGCATTCACCACCAGCGTTCCTTGCCGCATCAGCGCAAACTCGGGCGCACCAATCAGGCGCCTACTCTCTTCCGTCAGTGGCAGAATCAGAATCACGATCTCCGCCTCCGGCAGCAGCCGTGCAAGCTCGCTCACCGCGTGCACCTTGGGGCTGGTCCGCGCCGTCCGCGCCACGCGTGTCAGTTCCACGTCAAACGGCGCCAGCAGCCGCTCAATCTGCTGGCCAATGGAGCCGTGGCCCACCAGCAGCACCCGCTTGCCCGTCAGCTCCTCCTGCATCACCGGCGGATACAGCGGCCGCGCGTCGCCTGCAATCTCCGCATACCGAACCGGCATCTCAAAGCGCCGCTTCCACAGGCCTTCCTTCTGCACACCCACATAAAATGGCACGTGCTTCAGCATGGTCAGGATCGCGGTCAGCGTCCACTCGGCCGTACTGGGCGAGTGCGCGCCCCTCCCGCTGCAGATCAGCACATCCGGACCCACCGTCGGCCGAATCCACTCCGTGCCCGCCATCATGCTCAGCACCAGCTTCACGCCGCGCAGGTGCGGCCACACCTTCTGCGCCTTGGGCGTGTACGGATCGGGAATCCAAACATCGATCGCGGTCTCTTCCGCAAGCCCCTCGGGCAAGGCAATCAGCTCAACCCCCTCGGGAAATACGCTCAGGAACTCGGCAGGCACAGTGGCAGGGTAACCAACACGCAGCATCGGCATTCTCCGTTCCGCGGATCGCGGAGTCTCCAACAGAACATTTTTCCACTTGGTATAGGGCTTTGGGTGCCCCATCCTCGCCGCGTACTTGTTCTTGCGGCTAGGGTGGGATAACGAAGAACCCCTCTAGCAACTGGGGAACTGCTCTAAAGGCTACATTGATGCTAACGCAGTCAAAGCTCTTCGAGCGCGCGCAAGCAAGGCATCGCGTCCATGCGGCCCATCACTGCACACTTCCACCCCTGTGGCCGATAATTTCCCTGTGAGAGAATCTTGGAGCGGAGTGCACGAATGCGCCTGAGAGCCAACAAGACGTTCTCGCAGCATCAGCTCGCCATCAAGCTGCGCATGGATAAAACCGCCTCAGCGGGTTTGCTCAGCTGGGAGCGCCGCCGCCTGCTGCTCGACGCCGCCAAAACCGCCCTGGCCGCCGCGCTCAGCTGGTGGTTTGCCCGCTCGCTGGGGCTGCCCGACGGCTACTGGGGCTCCATCAGCGCCGTCATCGTGCTGCAGTCGAACGTGGGCGCCACCGTAACCGCCTCGCGCGACCGCGTCATCGGCACCATCATCGGCGCCATACTCGGCTTCTCGTTTTCGCTCTTCGGCACGCTGCCCTGGAACTACATCCTTGCCGTGATCGCGGCCATTGTCATCTGCGGACTGCTTGGGCTGCGCGCCAGCTCGCGGCTCGCCGGCGTCACCATTACCATCGTGATGCTCGTGCATCAGCAGGGTCCGCGCTGGGGCCTGCCGCTGGCCCGCGTCAGCGAGGTCGCTCTCGGCATCGTCATCGCGCTCGCCGTCAGCACCCTCATCTTTCCCGATCGTGCGCGCCTTCACCTGCGCGACGGGCTGGCGCAGGAATTCCTCTTGCTCAGTTCATTTTTCGAGGCCGTGATCGAGGGCTTCGGTGGCACACCCAACGCCAATATCGCCGGTCTTCGCGAGGATGTTTTGGTCCATCTACGCAACAATAACTTGTTGCTGCAAGCCGCGCGCAACGAGCCTTCCGGCGGTCCCGGTTGGCGCGAAGGTTTGGGGATGTTGGCCCAGTTTGGCCGCGGCATCTTTGACGCACTACTGGCGCTCGATCTTTCCGTACACGACAGCCATCAAGACGCCTTCGCGCTGCAGCTTGAGCCCGAGCTCGGCCACCTCGCGCTCGACATCCGCAGCGGCTTTCACCATGTGGCCCGCTCGATCCACGAGTGGCGCTTCAACATACCGCCGCCCAGCATCAACCTTGAGCAGGACATCGTCGAGCTCGAAGCCCGCATGGACGCAGTCCGACACACCGGCATCGGCTTCTCGCAGGCTGAGATTCTGCGCGCCTACGCCGTGCAGCTGCACTTGAAGCAGATCGCCCGCATCCTGCGCGCATCCCGCGTTGAAACCAGCCGCGCCATCGGCGAAGTCGAATCCAAAGCATCTTCAGAAACTGAATAGCGAGACAACATGCCTCAGCAGCGTGCTGCAGCGATCTCTCAGACCGCCAGCAGATTTGTATACACAGCCATGCCCGCAACAGCGTCTATGTTCATCGCGTGGAGCGCGTCAATCTCTTCCTGGCTGCGAATTCCACCCGCAACAATCAGTTGCCGCTTGGTCAGCTTGCGAAGCCGCGTTGCCACGTCGATGGGGAAACCGCCCAGCATTCCCTCACCATCCACGTGCGTGTAGAGGAACGTCCCCGCATAAGGCTCAAGCTCCGGAATCGCGGCATCCGGCGTCAGATTCACTTCCGCCTTCCAACCCTTCACCGCGATCTTCCCGTTTTTGGTGTCGATGCCAGCAACCACCTTGTCCGCGCCTACCGCACTCGCCAGCTCTGCTGCAAATGCCGTGTCCACACCACCCTCGGCGGTAAAGAGTTTCGAGCCGATAATCACACGTTGAGCCCCGGCCGCCAGAACCTGCCGTGCACGCTCCACCGTGTGAATACCTCCGCCCGCCTGCACAGGCAGCCGCTTCGCAATCTGCTCTACCAGAGAAGAATTGTCGCCCTGCCGCATCGCTGCATCCAGGTCGATCAACTGCACCAGAGGAAACTTCGAAAACTTCTCGATCCAGAACTCGAAGTCGTCAAAGGCGAGTTTTAGTTTTTCGCCGCGTACAAGCTGGACAATGCGCCCGCCCAGCAAATCAATCGAAGGAATCAGCATGGCAACCTCACCGACACGCCCGCGCGCGCCAGCTCTTCTTTGAGCGACCGCGCGCTCGAAATTCCAAAGTGAAAGATGCTTGCGGCCAGCGCCGCATCCGCCTTGCCGCGCCCGAATACGTCAACAAAATGGTCCACCGCTCCCGCACCGCCCGAAGCAATCACGGGAATCCCCACAGCCTCGCTCACCGCCGCCGTAAGCTCGCAATCAAAGCCCGTGCGCATGCCGTCTGAGTCCATCGACGTAAGCAGAATCTCACCCGCGCCGCGCTGCTCGGCCTCGCGTGCCCACTCGACGACGCGACGGCCCGTCGGCTTGCGCCCGCCCTGCACAAATACTTCCGCATCACGCACCGGATGAGCGGCCTTGGGGTCGCGCCGCGCATCGATGGCAACCACGACGGCCTGCGCTCCAAAGCTGCGCCCGATGTCGTCAATCAACATGGGATTCTTCAACGCCGCCGAGTTCACGCTTACTTTGTCGGCGCCCGCATCAAACACCTGCGCCGCATCGTCCGCCGTGCGAATGCCGCCGCCAACGCAGAAAGGCACAAACAGCTCCTTCGCCGTCCGCCGCACCGTATCGAGCAACGTGGAACGGCCCTCGTGCGTTGCGGTAATGTCGAGCAACACAATCTCATCCGCGCCATCACGAGCGTGACGCGCGGCCTGCGTCGCAGGGTCGCCGGCGTCGATAATATCCACGAACTGCACACCCTTCACCACGCGCCCATCGCGCACGTCGAGGCAGGCAATAATTCTCTTCGTTAGCATTTCGTTGCCTCCGGCGTCCACTTCAAAAAGTTGGTAAGAATCTTCAGCCCCGTCTCACCCGACTTCTCCGGATGAAACTGCGTGCCCATCACGTTGCCGCGTTCGACAGCCGCAGCGAATGGCTCAATGTAGAACGTAGTTGCCGCCGTATCTGCCGTAAACGGCCCTTTGAACGAGTGCGTGAAGTACACAAACTCGCCCTTCTCCACACCGGCCAGCAGCTTTGAGTCAGGCCGAATCTCCAGCGAGTTCCAGCCTACATGTGGAACCTTTTCCGCGCTCTCGGCAAAGTGCGTACACTGCTCAGCGAAGTGCCTCAGTCCCGACTGTTCCGGCGCTTCGCTTGAGCCCGCATAGAGCCACTGCATTCCCACGCAGATGCCAAGAAACGGCACGCCTTTCGCAATCGCCGCTCGAATCGCGCCTGTCAGCCCTGTCTCGTCCAGCCGAGACGTTGCTGCAAAGTGACCCACCCCCGGGAGCACGATGCGCTCGGCCTGCTCAACGAGCGAGAGACCGCCGTCAGTGACAATCGTCTCCGCGCCCAGGTGATGCAGCGTTTTGAGCACACTGGTCAGGTTGCCCGCTTTGTAATCGATGACCGTTACGCGCATTCGCTTCTCCCGGTGTTCTCTTTCTCTATTCTGAATAACTGGGTGCCCCAGGTCCCTCGCTCTTGGGGACCTGGGAGACCACATATTCTCGCGTTCAGAACACCTACAGCAGTCCCTTCGTCGACGGCAGCATCTCGCCCAGTTGCTTATCGCGCGAACAGGCCACGCGCAGCGCCCGCGCAAAGGCCTTGAAGATCGCTTCGATCTTGTGATGATTCGAGCGCCCGTACATGGTCTTCACATGCACATTGGCGCGCGCTCCGCGGGCAAAGCCTTCGAAGAAGTCCGTGACCAATTCGGTCTGCAGGTCACCAACCAGCCGCGTGCGCACCTTGGTGTCTACGGCGTAAGCCGCACGGCCGCTCAGGTCAACAGCTGCGATAGCGAGAGTCTCATCCATGGTCATCAGGAAGTAGCCCGCGCGCAAAATTCCGCGCTTGTCGCCGAGCGCGCGATCGAAGGCCTCGCCCAGCGCAATGCCTACATCCTCGACGGTGTGGTGCTGATCCACATCGAGGTCGCCGGTGCTTTTCAGTTCGAGATCGAAGGCGCCATGCCGCGTGAACAGCTCCAGCATGTGGTCAAAAAAACGAATGCCGGTGGACACCTTGTAGTGCCCGCCGCCTTCAATGGTGAGCTTCAACGCGATTTGCGTCTCGGCCGTATTGCGCTCCACAACGCCAACACGCTTGCCGCGCGTTGGTGCGGACTTGGGCGCCGATTTTGCTGCGGGCTTTGCGGTTGCGCGCTTGATGGTTGCCTTCTTCGTGGTCATGCGTTCTCCTGGTTGGCGCGCAGAGCGGCCATGGTTTCCTTCAGCGCAACAATGGCTTTCTTCATCTGCTCTTGTGTCCCGATGGTCACACGCACGCGCCCTTCGCATCCGGGATCGGCAGAGCGATCGCGCACCAGCACTCCGGCCGCGCGCATCCGGTCCACAAAGTCTTTGTGTTGCGCCCCGATGTCAGTCAGAATAAAGTTCGCCCGGCTCGGCCAGCGCCGCACGCCAAGCTCGTCGAGCGCAGCCTCGAACGCCGTGCGCGCAGCCTTCACCTCGCTCACATACCAGTCGAGATACTCAGTGTCGGCAAGCGCGGGGGGCAGACAGGCCAGCGCCAGCGAGTTTACGCTGTAGGGTGACAGTACACGCCGGACCCAACGCATTAGCTCCACCGGACCCGCAAGCAAACCAAGCCGCAATCCAGCCAGCCCATATGCCTTTGAAAAGGTGCGTGCCACCATCAGATTCGGTACCTTGCCGACCAAATCCATCACCGTCTCGCCAAAGAAGTGGTAGTAGGCTTCATCAACAAGCAGAATCGCGTGCGGAGCGCGCCGCGCAATCTCCAGCAACTGCGCGCGCGTGGCCACCGTGCCTGAAGGACTGTTTGGATTCGCTACCGCTATGATCTTCGTCTTCGGCGTAATCGCGGCCAGCAGCCGCTCGTAAGGAAATGCAAGATCGGCCCCGGCAAGCACCGTAACTGCCCTTGCATCGGTCGCCGAAACATAGACCTCATACATGGTGTAAGTCGGCACAGGCAGCAGCAATTCGTCGCCCTCTTCGAGGAACGTCTCGAAGAGAACATGAATCGCCTCATCCACGCCGTTGGTCAACGCCAACTGCTCAGGCTCTACGCCAACTGACTTCGCAACCAGCGCTTCCACCGGCTCGCGCTCAGGATAGAGTGTCAGTGCGCCTGTCGTGATCTTGTCGAGCGCCTCTTTCACCTTCGGCGAACAGGCCAGCGTGTTCTCGTTGAAATCCAGACGCAGCGAAGAGCGGCTGCCCAGTGGCGGGTGATACTCCTTCATCGCCTGCACGCGCACACGCGGCGCGGGAGACAAACTTATGACAGCTTCAGCCACGGGTCCCCCTTCCAGCCAACCGGACTTTGATCGCCTCGGCGTGACCGAACAATCCCTCTGCCTCAGCCAGCAACACGGCCTTCGGACCCAATGCACGCATAGCCGCGCCTGAGTACTCCTGCACGGTAATCAGCTTCACAAAGTCGTAAACGCTCAGACCGCCACGCAGACGCGCCGTGCCGCCGGTAGGCAGTGTGTGATTGGGACCGGAGATGTAGTCGCCCATGGGCTGCGCAGACCAGCGGCCTACAAACACCGAGCCTGCATTCTCCACCCAATCCAGATCGCGCATCGAGTCAACGGTCAGATGCTCCGGCGCCAGGCGATTGGTAATGGCCCTCGCTTCTTCCACGCTGCTGGCGATAATCGCCACACCGTTGCTATCGAGCGCCGTCTTGGCAACAGGATTGCTCTTCGCGCGCAGCTTGGTTTCGGCAATCACTTCCTTGGCCAGATCGGCGCTCGTAGTCACGAAGATTGCCACAGCTTCAGGATCGTGCTCGGCCTGCGCCACAAGATCGGATGCAATCTCGCTGGCGTTGCCCTTCTCACTCGTCACTACAATTTCTGTCGGCCCTGCCAGCATGTCAATGCCGCAATCAAAAGCAACGAGCCGCTTGGCTGCCGTTACGTACAGATTGCCAGGGCCAACGATCTTGTCAACGCGCGGCACCGTTGCTGTACCGTAAGCCAGCGCGGCCACTGCGTGCGCGCCACCCAGGCGATAAAACTCAGTAAGGCCCAGCATGTGCGCCGCGGCCAGCGTCTCTGGCGCGGGCTTGGGAGAAACTACTGCGATGCGCTTCATGCCGGCAACCTGCGCCGGAATCGCCGTCATCAGCAGCGTTGAAGGCAGCGGATGACGCCCGCTTGGCACATAGCAGCCAACCGAACCAAGAGGGCGGATCACCTGCCCTGTCGTCAGCCCGTCCGCAGACGAGCCGCTCCACGGCTCGGGCAACTGCGCCTCGGCAAAGGCCCATATTTGCGCCGCTGCCGTCTGTAGCGCATCGCGCATGGGAGCGCTGATGGCCTTCCATGCCGCGGCCATCTCGTCAGCGCTTACGCGCAGCAGAGCCACATCGTTCAGCCCGTCGAGTTCGGCCGCATATTTTAGCAACGCCTTATCGCCCTTGCGCCGCACGTCGGCCACAATGCGCTTCACGGCGGGCAGCACTGTGTCCAGTGCCGCTCCGCCGCGCCGCTCGAGCGCAGCAAGCAATTCCTCTGCCTGCTGCGCTCCTCGTCCCTTGGTTCGAATCAGTTTCATTGTCTCTTCCGTTGGACCTTGTTGGCGTGAACTGTGGGAAGACTACACCAATCGCTTGGCTTCCCCTTAGGGACTAAACTCTATCGGCGTTTGGCGGCTTTCGCCATATAAAGGAGTATCTGAAGAAAAGGCGGCGTCGGAAATTGCCGCCAGGCAGAACGGCATCGCAACCGGCGCGTATCTCGGGCAGGGTCTCATTCGGCTCACGTAATGGAGCTTCAACATCCGCGCAACGGTACAGGCGCCGAAACAACCAACTAGTTGGGAGCGCAGCAGCGGCCCATGCATAATCTTGGATTCCTTGCTGACGGTAGAGCCCTATGACTGCAAGTACGCCTCCCGGTTGAAGAAGCCTTTGAAAACGCGCAAGCGCGGGTTGGAGAGGAAGATGATGGAGCGATGCAACCGCTGCAATGAAGTCGAAACTGCTGTCGGCAAATGTATAGCTCATTGCATCGCCTTCGACAAATGTGATGCGCGAATCCGAAGCGCCTGCGGATCGGGCGCGCACGAGAATGTCACGATTGGCATCGATGGCGATCACTTCCTGGCAATCGAGTGCGAGCTTTCTCGCAAGCAAACCCAGACCACATCCCACATCAAGCGAACGCCGGCAGTTGGGCGGAACGGCGCGCAAAGCGATGTCGTGATAGTGAATGTTGTGATTCCAGCCGGTCATCGTTCGTTCTCGTGCGTCTCCAATAGGCAACGACTCGTTACAGGACTACCTTATTCAGCGGATACTCCACAATGCCCGCCCCACCAGCGGCCTTCAGCCGGGGAATTACATCGCGCGCAGTCCGCTCATCCACAATGGTGTTCACAGCAACCCACTCAGAGTTGCTCAACTGCGAAACCGTAGGCGAGTTCAACGACGGCAGCACACTGAGCACCTTGTCCAGATTCTCACGCTGCACGTTCAGCATCAGTCCCACCTGCGACTGCGCATCGATGGCGCCGCGCAGCATCATCGCAATCTGTTCGAGCTTGCCGCGCTTCCATTCATCGGCCAACGCATTCTTGCCCGCGATCAGGTGCGTCTCGCTCTCCATCACCGTATCAATGATCTTCAGGTGGTTGGCTTTCAGCGAGCTGCCCGTCTCCGTTACCTCAACAATGGCGTCGGCCAGCATGGGCGGCTTCACTTCCGTTGCGCCCCAGCTAAACTCCACCTTCACGTTCACGCCCTTCTCGGCGAAGTAGCGCTTTGAGGTTTCAACCAACTCCGTGGCGATGATCTTGCCTTCCAGATCCTCGGCCTTTTCAAAGCCGCTGCCTTCCGGCACGGCCAGCACCCAGCGCACCTTGCGGCGGCTCTGCTTGGCGTAGGTCAGCGAGGTCACGCTGGTCAGCTCAAGGCCACTCTCGCGCACCCAATCAATGCCCGTCAGGCCAGCATCCAGAACGCCGTGATCCACGTAGCGCGCCATCTCCTGAGCGCGGATCAACATGCACTCAATCTCGCTGTCGTCGATGGACGGAAAGTACGAACGGCCGTCTGCGTAGATGTTCCAGCCCGCGCGCTTGAACAGCGCGATGGTTGCGTCTTGCAGGCTGCCCTTGGGAATGCCCAGTCTCAGTTTGTTAGCCACGTGCTGCCTCCGTCTTGATGTCAATTGCTGCCAGTTCCAGGTTCTTGGTAAAGCAGCTCACCGTGCCTTCGTGGCAAACCAGTCCGTCGCCTTCTACTTCCACGCGGAACAGCAGCGTGTCGTTGTCGCAGTCGGTCGCGGCCGAGATCACGCGCAACCGGTTGCCGCTGGTCTCGCCCTTCATCCACAGCTTCTGGCGGGTACGGCTCCAGAAGGTTACAAATCCGCTCTCCAGCGTCTTGGCGTAGCTGACCGGGTTCAGAAAGCCCAGCATCAGCACCTCGCCGGTGCGTGCATCCTGCACGATTCCCGGGACGAGGCCATCCATCTTGTCAAAATCGATTGTTGCGTTCTTGTCGCTCATCTTCATCCTGGCTTGGGTTGGGTGGGGTTGGGTTCAGAGCATGAAAAAACCCACTGGCGTAGTCGCCGGCGGGCTGGGTGCTTCTTTTCAGATCTCTCTGGCCGTTCTAGTTCAGGCCATGGCAGTCCGCCGGCATGGATGTTCCATGATGGTGGTGATGGCCGTGATGGAGGCGGGTCTGCATCTAATAAAAAGCTACTGGCAAACCGGCCCCGTGTCAAATCTTTTCTTGCTGTACCGGTGCATGCAGGCCGAGAATGAGTCCGTGTCCAAGGTCTGGAAAATCGTCGCGTTGTCGTTCTTTGCCGCTGCTTTGTGCATTGTAACTGCCGCACAGGATAGGCCCTGGGAGCGCTATGGCAATGCGCCCAACTCCTCTGCCAGTACGCCCTCCGATGCGCGCATCGACATCAACCACGCCTCTCTGGATGAGTTGCTGAAGGTTCCCGGCATGACAAAAGTTTGGGCCGGACGCATTGTGCGCTTCCGGCCCTATCGAACCAAACTCGATCTACTCGACCGCGGCATTCTCTCGTCGCAAGCCTACGACCGCGTGAAAGATCAGATCATCGCTCATCGCCAGAAGCAGTGAGCGATGATCTTCAGACTACGCTTCCACCGGAGTCGGCTCTTCACCCGCCGAGCGGCCCAACATGCGGCTCAGCAGCACATATAGCACCGGTATAAAGAACAGATTCAGTACCGTCGACAGCAACATGCCGCCCACCACCGTGGTGCCCACCGACTGCCGTCCCTTGGCGCCTGCGCCGGTGGCAAACACCAGCGGCAGAACGCCCAGAATGAAGGCGAACGAAGTCATCAGAATCGGGCGCAGACGAAGCTCGGCAGCCTCAATGGCAGCTTCGGCAATCGAACGTCCTTTGCGCCTCAGCTGCTCAGCAAACTCGACAATCAGAATCGAGTTCTTCGCCGAAAGTCCGATCAGCATCACCAGTCCGATCTGGCAGTAGACGTCGTTGGCCAGCCCGCGCGCCCACACCAGCCCCAGCGCGCCCAGCACCGCCATCGGCACCGCCAGCAGAATGATGAACGGCAGCGCAAAGCTTTCATACTGCGCCGAAAGCGTCAGGTAGACCACAAGAATGCCCAGCCCGAAGATGATCAGCGCCTTGCCGTTCGACTCCAGTTCGTCCAGCGTCAATCCGGTCCACTGGAAAGCCATGCCGTGCGCCATCTGCTTGGTGGCCAGGTCTTCCATTGAGGCCAACGCCTGGCCTGAGCTGAAGCCCGGTGCCGGCGATCCATCGATTTCCACCGCGCGGAACAGGTTGTAGTGCGTGATCACCGGCGGGCCTGAGCTCTCCTTCACCGTGACCAGGTTATCGAGCGGCACCATCTCGCCACCGTCCGATTTCACGTAGTAGCTGTGCAGGTCTTTCTGCGTCATGCGGAACGACTGATCGGCCTGCACATACACGCGATAGGTGCGGTTGTTGTAGTCAAAGTCGTTCACGTACTCCGAACCCATGAAGACGTTCAGCGTGGTCGTGATCTGCGAGAGCGGCACGCTCATCGCCTTCGCCTTCTCGCGGTCAATGGTCACCAGCACCTGTGGATCGTTGGCCGAGAAAGTGGTCATCAACCCCGTCAGATCCGGGCGCGACTTGCTGGCGTTCACAATTTGGTGCGCGACGCGGTCAAGATCGGTAATGGTGTTGCCGCCTGTGTCCTGCAGCATGAACTGGAAGCCGCCGTAGCTGCCCACGCCGGAGACGGCAGGCGGCTCGAAGATGGCCACCAGGCCGCCGTTCGGCGCAAACATCAGCGAGCCCAGCTTGGGTGAGAGGTCCTTCACAATGTCTGACGCCGAGTGGCCTTTACCGCGCCGCTCGTCCGAGGGCCGGGCGCTCAGGAACATCATGCCTGCATTGGCTGCACTGCCCGACATGCTGAAGCCCATCACGGAGAACGAACCCTGAATATCCGAGTTCTGGTTAATGATCGTCTCGGCGCGGTCGGCCAGTGCGGTCGTATACGAAAGCGACGATCCCGGCGGCGCTTGCACAATCACCATCAGGTAGCCTTGATCCTCTTGCGGAATGAAGCCGGTGGGCACATGCTCGTATACCCACACCGTCGCGCCAAGGCCCGCCACAAAGATCATCAGCATCACATAGCGCAGTTGCAACGCCACATGAATCGCCTTTGCATACGAGGCGGCCAGCCACGTAATCGAGGCATCGGTGCCATGCACAAATCCGGCAAAGGCCTTGGATACCGGTGCGATATGCAGAAAGTCGAGCTGCTTGGGCCGGTCTTCTTCGCCACGCAGAAACAAGGCTGATAGCGCCGGCGAAAGGGTCAGCGCATTGAAGGCCGAGATAGCGATGGCAAAGGCAATGGTCAGCGAAAACTGCCGGTAAAGGATACCCGTAGTGCCAGGAAAAAACGACACCGGCACAAACACCGCGATCAGCACCAGCGAGGTTGCAATCACGGCGCTAGTTACCTCGCCCATCGCACGCGAGGTTGCTTCGCGTGCCTTCGAGTGCTCCATCGAGATGTGCCGCTGCACATTCTCGATCACCACGATCGCGTCGTCCACCACCAGGCCCGTGGCCAGCGTAATGCCGAACAGCGTCAGCGTGTTGATGGAGAAGCCGAAAATCTTGATGAACAGAAAGGTTCCGATCAGCGAAACCGGAATGGTGACGGCCGGAATGATGGTCGCTCGCCAATCCAGCAGGAACAGGAAGATGACCAGAATCACGATCAGGATGGCCTCGGCCAGCGTGGTCATCACCTCGTGGATCGAGTCGCTCACCACCGTCGTCGCGTCAAAGGCGATGGCGTACTTGAGGCCCGGAGGAAAGCTCTTCGAGAGCTCTGCCAGCACCGCGCGCGCCTGACGATCCACTTCCAGCGCATTGGCGTTGGAGAGCTGCTGTACGCCAATACCCATCGCATCGTGGCCCGAATACTTCAGCACCGAGCTGTAATCCTCGGCGCCCACCGCCGAGTGACCCACGTCCTTCAGCAGCACCAGCCCGCTCGCCGCGTTCTTTACGATGATGTTGTCGAACTCCTCGGGACTCGACAGCCGGCCCACTACCCGCACCGGAATCTGAAAGGCCTGATGGGCGTCAGACGGGGGCTGACCCAGCTGGCCGGCCGGAATCTCCACGTTCTGCTCGGTCAGCGCGCTCACCACGTCGGTCGCCGTCAGCCCGTGCGCTGCCAGCCGCACCGGGTCCAGCCACAGTCGCATGGCGTACTTGCGCTCGCCGAAGATCTGCACATCGCCCACGCCCGATACGCGCTTCAGCGCGTCCTTCACGTACACGTCCAGATAGTTCGAGATGAACTCGCTCGAATAGCGGCCATCTTCGGTATAAAAGCCCGCGCCAAACACAAAGTTGCTGTTCGCCTTGGTAATGCTGATGCCGGTCGAGTTCACGGCCGAGGGCAGGCGGCCCTCGACGCTGGCCACGCGGTTCTGCACGTCAACGGCGGCAATATCCAGGCTGTAGCCGGTCAGGAAGGTCGTAGTAATCGAGCTCTCGCCGTTGTTGGTGCTCGACGAGCTGATGTAGCGCATTCCTTCCACGCCGTTGATCGATTCTTCCAGAGGAATCGTCACGGCCTTCTCCACCGTCTCCGCGTCAGCGCCCACATAGTTGCAGCTCACGGAGACCTGCGGCGGCGCCAGCTCCGGGTACATGGCAATCGGCAGATTCGGAATGCACACAGCTCCGCTCAGAATGATCAGCAGCGCACAGACAGTGGCAAATACCGGGCGGTGAATAAAGAAATCGACAAACAAGCAAGTCCCTCTTTCTTCTTGGCTCCACCGGCTCGGAACCGCGCTCGGGGTCCGGCGTTTGTGGAGTTGCGGCCATCACGCGGATGGTCTTTTATGCCTTGCGGGCGGCAATGGTTTTCGCGTTTCCCAAAACCTGCGGGTCCAGCACTCTAGCGACGTCTTCGTTCTTGCCGCTGCGGTGGGGTCTCCGGAAATCTCGTCCTGAGGTCTGCCGCACCAGGCGCCGGTTTCCCCAGGTCTCATTTCTGAAGCCTGAGGAAGAAGAACTTAGTGCGCTCCCGACGGAGGACCACTGGGCAGCGGAATCACTGGCATGTTGTTCACCAGGAACTGCGTGCCTGACACAATCACCTTGTCGCCCGGCTTCAGTCCTGCCGTCACCGCGTACAGGTTGCCCACCGTATCGCCCAGCGTCACTGAAGTCTGCGAGGCAGAAAAGTGGCCGCCCTGCTCCGTCATCAAAAACACAAACGGCTGGCCGCTCTGTCTGGTCACAGCCAGCACCGGCACCACCGCCATGGGCTTCGTATCCCACACCACGCGCGCCTTTACCAGCTGCGCCGTGCGCAGCATCTCCGGCGTGGCATGGACCGGCGCCTTCACCAGAATTCCCTGCAAAGTCGAGTCCACCTCCGGCGACACAAAGTCCACCTTGGTCTTCTCAATCAGGTTGCCGTTGTTGTCTGAAAGTTCCACATCCAGCCCCATGCGCACGTCTGCGGCGCGCTCGGTGGGAATGTAGATGTAGGCTTCCAGATCGCGATTCTCGTCCACCGTGGTCAACACGCTGGCAGGCGAGCTGAGCGGCGCAACGTAGTCGCCCAGATGTACCGGCACATCGCCCACCACGCCATCGAACGGAGAGCGGATCACGTAGTAGGTCAGCAGCTCCTCCTGCGTCTTGCGCGACTCAACCGCCGCCTCGTAGTCCGCCTTGGCATTTTCGTAGGCCTGCTTGGCCTGGTCAAAAGCGTCGCGGCTCACCACGCCTGCATCGAACAGTTGCTGCTGGCGGTTCAGCTCGATCGTGTCGTAGTCCGCCAACGCCTTCTTTTGGCGCTCGGTCGCCTTCAGTGACGCCACCGTCGCCTGCTGCTGCCGCGGATCGATCTCCATCAGCACCTGGCCAGCCTTCACATGGTCGCCAGATTTCACGCGGAGCCCCGTCAGCAGACCAGCCACCTGCGGCAGCATCGTGACCGAGCGCCGCGACTTGATCGTCGCCACATACTCGTTCGACCGCGCCACCGGTTGCATCACCACTTCGACCGTCTGCACCGGCAAGCCCTGCATCGCAGGTCCGGCCGCTGCCGCATCTTTCTTGTGGCAGCCTGCCGCCGCCAACCCCATCAATGCCAAAGTCGCAATTGCTGCAATCTGCCGTACTACGGAGTTCGTCACTCGCTGTTTCCTTTGCCAGGGCCTCGCGGGGCCCGTCTCCCGGTTCAGGTTTTCGTCTTCGGTGGTTTCTTCCGGTGATGCGGCCGCGCCCGGCACACACTTCTCCCGGCTCTCATGGCCTGCAATAGATACGCTTCAGGGCGCGCTTCCGTTCCAAACGCCGGCTAAAGACACTGCTCTGCACCCGCGCCTTCGATCCGCTCTATCTTCAGACGCCCTGCACCCTTTGAATGACTCAAAAAACACGTCATCCCTCCAGGCCCAGCCACTCATCTGGCACGATGGCCCCAGACAGGTCAAAAGGAGATCCATAGCGCACCAGTCCTGCGCACTCTCTCCGGCCTCGCCGGTAAATCGCCCGCATTCGCCCTTACGCCAACTCCAGCACGGCTGTTGATACCGGCCTTCCAATAGAAGCACCGTGCCCCACCCATTTAGCAGTTTTATCGCGAAATGGGTGGAAAGCCTACGCACTATTGAAGGGCCGGAACAATAAAAGTGCAGTCCAAACAACAAGAATAGCGCATATTTTCGCCTGATCTTCGGCTCCCAGGAGCGAATTCCTGCCCGAAGAGATCCGCATGGCCCATTCCTGCCCCTCCGGCCCGCTTTGGTGCTGCCCAAAAGCCAACAAAAACCACAACTTTTGACACCTCTCTCTCAAGTTGATAGCCTTTAAATGGGCGTATGCGGCCTGCCAGGGCCGCCATCGCGCGCCCGCAGTGCGTCCCCGTCGTCTAGCCCGGCCTAGGACACCGCCCTTTCACGGCGATAACACGGGTTCAAATCCCGTCGGGGACGCCAAATAGATTCAACTACTTAGCTAAAATTACCCGTTTTCGCCGCGGAGCATTTCGCGGAGCATTTAAGCCCCTATTTTGCACATCATTTGGGGCATTTC
>Ga0302187_10000627_pt1 | contig 31647 bp, 15 predicted proteins | sample II_Bog_E1_3_FD_202120 | JGI IMG/M metagenome (GOLD analysis project Ga0302187, IMG submission 202120) | Peat permafrost microbial communities from Stordalen Mire near Abisko, Sweden - II_Bog_E1_3 | ecosystem: Environmental > Terrestrial > Soil > Wetlands > Peat | place: Sweden: Abisko...
CCGTCAAAGGACTGAGGAGCAAATGTCAGGTGCTCGGCGTCCATGCGCACGACACTCAGGCGCTCCACTCCTCCGCCGCGCACCGCAAGCAAGTCGGCGACTCTTTGTTCGCTTTGTTCGATGGCGGATACACACCTTCAGGCGAGCTGATGATGGCTCTACAAGGTCGAATTACTCTGAGGATCGAGATTAGAGGTGGGTGCACTGTATTCCTGCCTGTCGAAACCCCGGATGAGAGGTCCTATGCTCCAGGAAATCCAGAGTTCTGCGTCAGCGGTGATGAGTGGCACTGGCCATGAAGTGGCTCGGCTGCTCCTTCAAACGCCGAAACAGAGGACAGTCGCTGTTACGTTCCCAAATGACGAACGGGGGAAAGCGTCCGAACGAGTCATCCGTCAAGCAATGGAACTTCTCCCGCAATTGATCCGTGAGCGCCAGCAAGAGACGTTAAAGAAGTTGATTGACACGTTTCTCGCCGGCGTGAACCGTTGTGTGTGGAGAAGAGCAATGGCCTGGGTTGGAAAATCCTAGATTGAACGCTGTTCGCGTTCATTCTGCCTCACGAGCTTCGATTCGGACATGCACCTTTTGGGTTAGATCTTTCGATTGATGGATCACACATTCCGCTTGATCGATACGATGAACTGGAAAGCCTCCAATGCCGCCGCGGTTCTCGAAGAGTTCGCAACCCGAATCCGTCGCCGCGTTATCGTGTCGATCGGCTCCGACGCGGCGCCCGCTCAAAGGCTCAAGTAATAGAACGGTTCATGCCAGACCGGATATTCGAGAAACCGGCGCTCCTGGTGTTCCATCCACTGAAAGGCGCCAAATCCGGCGACTGTGAGCACGACGATCAACACTGCACTACAGACCAAGGCACCTGCCATCTCGAAGATAGAAGGCCGATTCGATATCAGGCTGGCACCACAATTCTCGCAACGATCATTCCGAATAGGCATTGGTGCCTCCTTGAGATCCAATATCTCGGTCAAGGTTGAGACGAAATTCATCCTCATCTTTGTCTTCTTCGTCGTCCTCTTCTTCTTCATTCGGCATTTCATTCGTCTGCGATGCGGCAAATGCGGCTCTCGCGCGTTTGTCACGGCGGACATCGAGAAGCTGCTCGCTGATCGTGTGTTTCGGAGCATGCAAATACTGCAAGTAGGCTTCGAACAGAGACTGATTGCGCAGCCCCCGTTTCAATAAATCAGCCAGATGGTGCTTATAGACATTTGCGAGCGCCTCGGCAGTGATTGTGTAGGAAGACCTTCTGCCCTCAGTCGTGACGGTCGCTTCGAGCCACCCCTGTTTGATCCAGAAATGCACCTCCGCCTTCCCGCGGGGACTCGATGATTCGCTTGGGCCTGGAGCCGTCAACCTATCAGGAGGCGAACGCCAAAGACTGGCCGTGGCCCGATCTCTCCTTGCAGAATCCGGAGCGCTTGTTTTTGACGAGGCGACCTCTGCTCTCGACGTCCCGACCGAGCGCGGAGTGCTTGCGTCCGTCGCGAAGTTCCGTGCACACCAAACGCTCGTCGTCATTTCACATCGTCTCCGATCTCTCGTGTGGGTGGACCGCTTTGTCCTTCTGGATCAGGGCCGAATTGTCGCGTCAGGAGCCCATTCGTCACTATATCCGCAGTCCGCACTATATCGCTCCCTGTTTGATGCCACGGCTCAGGACCTGAGCGTGCCCTGAAGCAGAAGCGTTTTGAGCGATCGAAGCAGGGCCTGCCAATCCCCAAAATCAGAATATCGGTTTGTTTTCGGCATCAGCAACAGAGAATCGGATTACAGGGAGGCCGCGATCGGGCGTCGCAATCGAATTGAATCGCTGGCGATGATCGAACCGGCTAGCTCGACTGAAGGTGGATGTGCGCATTTATGACAACGTTGTCTCAATTCCACCCGGAAGTATATAGTTTATGGATGGAGTCGATTGCGGCGTTGATGGAAAGTTGCAAGAAGTTCAAGGAAACTCGCGGGGAAGCGCCGAAAGTCACCTCATCTGCGTATCCCATAGTTGGATGATGAAGCCGGCGCAAAAGACCATTAGGCCATCTGTGTGAGAAGACCGATGAGGACCCGACGCGTGAGCACGCCAAAATTACGAAGCAACCGATTTTTTCTCTTGGCGGTTGGCGCGCTCGTTCCAGCGCTAATCGCACAAAGCAGTTTGAAGAGGCCGATTGATTACGTCAACACCCTGGTCGGCACCGCGCCTCTCGACCAGCAGAAGCTGATAGGCAATGCACCGCCTGCGGGCGAGCAGTTGTACTCCGGCTTCACCAGTCCCGCAGCTACGCTCCCGCATGGCTCCACTGAGCTTGGCCCGATGAACGCTAATCTCGATGTCGACTATCTCGCCGGCGTGCGCGCCCCCTATTTTTATCCGAATCGCATGATCTACGGTTTCTCAACTGGCGCCGATGGCAGCCCAACCCTCATGCCTGTTGTCGGGAACTTCACCATACCCCCTGAACGCAATGGCTCGGTCTACGATAAATCCCGCGAACAGGCGACTGCAGGCTACTATAGCGTCTATCTGGACGATTATCGCACTCAGGTTGAAATGACTGCATCGATCTGGACCGGCATCTTCCGCATCACATTCCCCGCTTCGGACAAGGCGAACATCCTCCTCGACCTCGGTCGCCGTGGCGGGAATGTGGAGATCGTCGGGGATCATACCCTTCGGGGGCAGACCGAAGATGGCAAAAGCTATTTTGTCGCCGAGTTTTCACACCCGTTCCAGTCCTTCGGCACCTTTAGGCAGGATCTACCGCACAGTGCTCGCGACCCGCTCATCGGATTCGACGATGTGAACCCCGGCGATCGTGAGATCTCCGGAAACTTTGCCGGTGCGTATCTGGGCTTCTCCGCGACCGACCGAGAACAGGTGCTGGTAAAGGTCGCGTCTGGCACAAGCTATGAGGCAACCGAAACGCGCCTCCGCGCCGAGCAGCCTGGATGGGACTTCGAAGCGGTACACAAACAGGCGGAAGCGGCCTGGGCAAGCAAACTCGATGCGATTGAGGTGAAAGGCGGTACGGAAAAGCAACGCCAGCTTTTTTACTCTTGCCTATACCACTCCTTTTACAGCCCTCATCTGCTCGCGAGGAGGGGCGAGGAGTTCACGAACAGAAAGGGTGTCGTGGAGAAAGCGGCCTACGACCGCTATGGCGAGGTGCCGCTGTGGGACACAGGACGCAATCAGATTGTCCTGCTCACGCTCCTCGAACCGGATACGAAGACCGACATTCTCCGGTCCGAGTTGGATGACGCACGCGAGCGTGGCTACATGGAAACATCCTTCCATGGCGATAACGCGGTCTTTATGTATCTTGGCGACTGGGAACGAGGCCTGAACTTCGATTGGGGTGCCGCCTACGAGTATTTGCGCAAGAATGCGATGGACCCAAAAGGTCCTCGGGGCTATCTCGCCGAATACATACAGCAGGGTTGGATTTCGGACTTCGTCCCGAACGGTAATCCGAGCCCTCCTTACGCCGGTGGCAAAGCTGGCGCGGCCACTACCCTCGAATACAGTTGGGACGACTATGCGCTTGCCCTTTATGCGAAGAAGCTCGGCAAAACGGACGACTACAATATGTTCCTTCAGCGGGGACATAATTACAGGAACGTCTTTGACTCATCGATCGGTTTCATGCGTGGACGGACCGAAGACGGCAAGTGGATATCGCCATTCGATCCACGGGAGCCATATTACAACTTCATGATGAAGGAAGCCTCAGGCTGGTCGACGCTCTGGCTTGTACCCCATGATGTCCAGGGTCTCGAGAATCTTCTGGGTGGCCGCGCGAAATTTGCCTCCAAGCTGGACGAATTCTTCTCGACGCCATACACGGCAAAAGGCATTTGCAGGGATTGTACGGGAGTAATTGGCCAATATGTACAGGGCAACCAGCCTGACCAGCAAGCCGCCTACTACTACGACTGGGCAGGCGAGCCATGGAAGACGCAGGAACTTACACGTAAGATTCTGGCCCTGATGTACGGTAGCGACCAGTACGGGCTTGGCTTCCCCGGCATGGACGATCAGGGCTCGACATCATCCTGGTATGTGATGAGCGCCATGGGTTTTTATCCCGTCGATCCGTCAAGCCCCAATTATTTACTGGGCAGCCCTATCTTCGATGAGGTCACCATTCACATGGGTAATGGTCATGATCTGAAGATCGTTGCAAAGAACAACTCCGTGACCAACACGTACATCCAATCCGCCACGCTGAACAGTAAGGCATGGAACAAGCCATGGTTCAGCCATGCGGACATTGCGGATGGCGGTGTCCTTGTTTTGACCATGGGACCCAAGCCCAATCGGGGTTGGGGCAGCGCTCCGAATTCCGCGCCGCCATCCATGTCTGAGAAGCGTTGAACAGCGAATGCCCCATCCTAAGCTTTCTGACGAGGATGTTACTGATGGAGATATATGTTGACGATGATCCTGTTCCCTACCCGCCTGCCCGAACTTCGTCGCTTGTTGACCTCACTTATCTTCATCGGTGTCGTGCTGCCTGTCTTTGGCCAGCAGCCTCTCCAGACGCTTCTTGTCGGGGTTGACCATCGGAGCAACGTTACGAGCCTCGACGGAGACTGGCACTACCTGGTCGACTATCCGCCGTTCCGCGCGCTCTATACGGGAAGCGGTGCCATCAACGACCGCGGCTATGCCTTGAATAGTCACCCGAACATAACCAGTGGCCCGCACAACGACGAATATGACTTTGCCACTGCTCCCACCCTGAAAGTTCCGGGAGACTGGAATACCCAAGTACCCCAACTTTTCAACTACGAAGGGGTCGTCTTCTACGAGCGTGACTTTGACGCCGAACCCAAACCCGGCACGCGCACCCTCCTGCACATCGGCGCGGCTAATTACCGCTCCCATGTGTGGGTCAACCGGAAGCGGGTTTGCGACCACGAAGGCGGCTTCACCCCATTCGATTGTGAAGTCACCGCGGTCCTGCATCCAGGCTCGAATTTCGTCGTCATCGGCGTGGATGCGACCCGCTTGCAAGACGGCATTCCGTCGGTCGGGTACGACTGGTATAACTACGGCGGTCTTACACGCGACGTCTCACTCGTCACTGTACCCGCGGCCTTCATTGACGACTACGACGTCCACCTGGCCCACGGCACCACCTGGCAGCCGAGCAACACGGAATTGACCGGTTACGTTCACGTGGTTGACGCACCCACCGGAACCTCCGTAACCATCGATATCCCTGAGGCTGGAGCCAAGACTACCGTCAACACGGATGCCGAGGGCAACGCAAAGTTCAGTGTAAAGGCCGCACGACTCACGCTCTGGTCGCCCGAAACCCCAAAGCTCTACAAGGTTAACCTCTCCTCGGGCGCAGATAAAGTCAATGACGATATCGGATTCCGCGACATTCGTGTCGATGGTACCCGCATCCTGCTCAATGGAAACGCCATTTTCCTCAAGGGCGTCAACGTGCATGCCGAAGCCCCTATCCGCGGAGGCCGCGCAAACAACGATCGAGATGTCGCCACCATGTTCAGCTACCTCAAAGATCTGAACGCAAACTTCGTCCGCCTCTGCCACTATCCCCACGATGAGCGAATGACACGCACCGCCGATCGGGAAGGCATCCTGGTCTGGTCCGAGATCCCAAACTGGCAGGGTATTTCCTTCGGGAAGCCCGAGGTTTACGCCAAGGATCTTGTCATGCTGAAGGAGATGATTCGCCGCGACCGCAACAAGGCTTCTGTCATTCTCTGGTCAGTGTCCAACGAGACCGGCAATAACCCGGTTCGAACCAAATTCCTTACCGATCTCGCCAAGGAAGCCCGGCAGCTCGATCCAACTCGCCTCATCACGTCTGCGCTCAATACCGATCGCAGAACAGGGAGTGAGGGAATTCTGGACGATCCGCTCACCGACGCGCTCGATGTCGTGGGTCTCAATGAATACATCGGCTGGTACGGAGGCAAACCGGAAGACGCCGATAGCATCCATTGGACCCTCCCTCAGAAGCCACTCATCATGAGCGAGTTTGGGGCCGAAGCCAAGATCGGCAACCACGGCCCCGTAACCCAGCGCTGGACCGAGGAACAGCAGGCTTATGTCTATGAGCATCAACTCGTGATGTTTGCAAAGATCCCTCAGCTTCGCGGAACTACACCTTGGGTGCTACTGGACTTTCGCTCCACTACCCGCAACATACCGATCCTGCAGGATGGCTACAACCGCAAGGGCCTCCTCTCCGAAGACGGAAAGAAGAAGCAAGCCTTTTTCATCATGCAAAAGGTATACAAAGATAACACCGTGGGCAAGCCGGAGTAATCCGGAGGCAAGCGACAGACGCTCGCGACGAAGGTCTGGACGAGTTTTGCGTGCCAGCTTTGACGGTCCCGCCAAATTGAGTAGCTCGGTACGATGCAACCGATTCAGGATCGATGAAGACTATTTCTCCCTGTCTCTTTTCGATTCCAGCCGAGTGTTAGCTCATCCTGAATTACGGAGAAGAACCTCCGACTACTTCTGGCTCGTGAGAGCTTGAGTGGAATCTTCGAACACAGGCGTCCTGGCTGCGTCGGAAAGGTTGAGGTCTCCAGCAGGCAGAAGCCGAAGCACATAGGAAAACTCGGTAGGATCGGACCAGACCATGTATTGCGGCAAGGGCTTCGGCCCGCAACTGTTCGACCCCACACCCAGCGTTTTCGTATCCAGCGTGAGCACTGTTGATGAACTCGGCGGCAGATCCTCCGAATGAGCCGGAGCCTCAAGCTGTTCATCCATCAGCGGCAGTGCGGAGACCTGCAGAAGTTTGCCATCGCTCACGGCCATCAAGGTCGGCAGCCCCGCGCCTCCTAGAGCAGCCCAACGGATATCCTCGTGGTTTCCCGCTTCCATCGGCTTGGGATACGGTGTCAGTTGGTCCCGCACGGAACTCGAGTACAAGCCGACATCCGATCCGCGATCGCGGTCGGAGTAGTTCTCCATCGGTCCTCGCCCAAGATAGGTGAAGCGGTCGAGGCTCTTGTTCAGCAACATGCGAACCCCGATTCTAGCCAGTGGAATTCTCTCCCCGGCCGGATCAAAGTTGTTCTTTACGGCGATGGAACCGTCACCGGCGATCGTATAAGCGGTGGTAAAGGTCGCGGACCATCCTTGATGTCCCTGTTCTAGAAGCGTCGCCTCGACAAGAATCGATGAATCGCTCAACTGCGTCGCCTTGAGGTTCTTGACCGTGGTTTGCAGAGAGTTGATGGCGTACGTACCCCAGGCCTTCGATGCCCATTGGTCATCGTTGCGATGAGGCGCTCGCCAAAGATAAAGCTTGGGCCCCCCACCTTCCACCAGAAGGCCTGCATTGCCGCGAGTGATTTGCGAGATCGTGCCCTGGAGCTTGTCGAATACGACGCTGAATCGGTTCCCTTCAACCGTGATCGATGTATCGTCCTGCCTAAGACTCAGCGCCCCGGCGCTCTGCCTCCCGGTCGTCTGCGCAACCGGGGTCTTGGTCGCAGGTACGTTCGGCAGCTCAAACTGTTGTGTCGCGACTTCGTAACCCGCCTTGGCCCAGATCTCCGGCTTCGCCAGCTCGAAGGAGAGTTGGAGGAAGTATTCGCGTCCGGGTTTGTCTGACGCGATGTTCACCGGTAACGTCACATCTGTGCTCGCACCGGGCGCCAAATCAATCGGCGTAAGTGTGCCCTGATCGATGACGATACCGTCTTCGCTTAGCGTCCAGTGCGGTATGAATTTGCTCAGATTAGTGAACGCGTACCGGTTGCGAATGCCGATTTTTCCATGCGCGACGTCGATCGGATCGAAGCTTAGCCATTGGTACGCTCGCTTCAGCTCGGGATAGTGTGGCTTCGGAGTACGGTCGGAAAAGACCACGCCTTTATGAATGAAATACTTGTCGTTCGGAAAATCCCCGAATCCTCCGCCATAGGCCATGTATTGGTGGTTAGGGTCGCGGCCGTTCCAGAGGCCCTGATCCTCCCACTCCCAGATTGCCCCCCCCATCAACGTCGGATACTTGTCGAAGAGATCGTTGTAGTCGCCGACCGAGCCCATCGAGTTGTTCATCGCGTGGGCGTACTCGCAGAGATAGAAGGGCTTGGTCCGCTTGGGATCTTCTCCTGCGGCTTTCAGTTCGGTCGGGTTGGTGTACATGTGGCTTTCGATGTCGGTGGGCAGGTCCGGGCCACCCCCGAAAGGTTCATAGTGGGTCGGCCGGGTAGAATCGATCGCCTTGACCGCCTGCAATGCCGTCCTGAAGCTGCTGCCGCCGCCGCACTCGTTCCCGAGCGACCACACCACCACAGATGCATGATTCTTCAGGTTTTCCACGTTAGCGACGTTGCGATCGACGATGCTCTTCTCGTAACGAGGTTCCCGGTCGAGCACGTGCATGTACCCGTGACACTCAACGTTCGCCTCGGCCACAAGGTAGATGCCGTACTCGTCGGCCAGTTCATACCAGCGTGGATCGTCCGTATAGTGAGATGTTCGCACATGGTTGGCATTGACCTGCTTCAGCAGCTCAAGATCCCGGATCATCCGATCTTCGGAGACGTAGTGACCGGTGTCCGGCCAGTTCTCGTGCCGGTTCGCGCCCTTCAGCTTTACCGGCACGCCGTTGATCATGAAGACGGCATCTTTGATTTCGATCTTTCGAAAGCCCGTGCGCGCGGAAAGGACTTCTGCGGGCTTTGCGTCGCCGTTCAAGGACAGAATCGTGGTGTAAAGATTCGGGGTTTCAGCCGTCCATTTCTCGGGATTTGCGATTGCCAGCGAGGTGGAAACGGCACGTTCCTCTCCAGGCGCCAGCGCGGGAACATCGACAGACGTTTGTCCGACGCTGGCCGATCCGTCGCGCATCACCAGTTCAACCTGGAGGCGGCGCGCAGGCTGACCCACGCCTGAATAGTTCTTAATCCTCGCGGTTACCCCGAGAACACCGTCGCGATAGCTGGAGTCCAGATCGGTCGTCAATGCGAAGTCCCGTACATGGACCTGCGGCGCGCTCCACAGTGTGACATTGCGGAAAATCCCGCTCAGCCGCCACATGTCCTGGTCTTCCATATAGCTGCCAGCCGTATACCGGTACACTTCGACCGCAAGCACATTCTTCTGTCCGGGAACGACATACGAGGTGAGGTCGAACTCTGCAGGATTGCGGCTGTTCACGCTGTATCCGACCTTCTTTCCGTTCACCCACACAAAAAAACCGGCGTCGACACCGTCGAAGGTTATAAAGATGCGCCGCCCACTCCAGTCCGCAGGAACATCGAACTCGCGGCGGTAGCTACCGACCGGATCACGTTCGAGGTACGCGGTATATTCCCTGGGTGGCTCACCGGTCACCCGTGGCCAGTCCTTTTTGAACGGGTAGGTGAAATTGGTGTAGATCGGCGTGCCGTAACCCTGCACCTCCATGTTGGAGGGCACCGGGATCTCCTTCCACCCGCTCACATCGAAGCCTGGCTTGTAGAAATCAACCGGGCGCTCCTCAGGCCGGGGAACCCAATGGAACTTCCACTGGCCGTTCAAGCTGCGAGCCCAGGTCGACGCCTTGCGGTTCGCTGCCAGAGCCTCGGTGCGATCCTTGTAAGGCATTAGCGTAGCGTGGTAAGGCTCCTTGTTGATTCCAAGAATTTGCTCGTTCTCGATCTCCGGTGGCGTCACAGCTTGCTGTCCGGGAAGCAGCGGGGCAAGTGCAGATAGTACGAGAATGGCCAGGTGCATCGATCGAACATTTCGGATTTGAATCATTTATTCCTCAAGTCCTGCAACACTAAATGACTCGCAAACGGAATCGCCGAGGTGCTCCAGCGAACGACTCCACGAAACAGCGTCGGCCGATGCACGAACCAGTCCGCTCCGGTGTTTGCGCCAAAGCAGAGGCTTCCAAACTCGCGCATGTCTTTGCATCAATGTCCACGGGATGTTAACGATTGCTCCCATTGAAACACCGGCTTCCCGGCACGATGGTTTCCAGTTCACATCAAGCGCTCCGGCCCACCACGCACCCGTAGCTCGCCGATGGACCCGCCACACAATTATGGCGACCCCCTGACAACGTTGTCAGCTTGAACAGTCGAGTCTAGCTAAACCAAATCAGGTCTGTCAACAAGACAGAATTGGTCTGCCTTGGAACCGTTTTACCATTGGGCTATGGGAGAGCTGCCAACAATCGGATTATCGAAGAGCAATCTGCCCAAGTCCGGAGCTTTAATGCCTTCGTGCTCCTCGCGCTCCACAAACACTTGCGACGGCTCATGCTCAGCTTGTTCAGATTGATCCTCCACATTACGCGCTTTCTGAAGTCACGAGGATGAAGGGGCGTGAACTTCGATCCGGACGGGCTGCGAGGCTTTCGTCCAAATGCCGGGGAGAGTTGTCATCGGTCCGCGAAGCGTGTAAGGTAAGATACGCCGTAGATGACAACGTTGTCTCCGCGCCAAATCTGACGCAATCGTTGAACTCCGCAACCGATGAAAACCAAGCTCGCAATCTTGATTTTGTTTGTGGCCACCCTGGCGTTGCCTTCTCAAGGCCAGAAGCGCCGAGTGGACTTCGTCAACACCTTCCTCGGGACTGCCCCGCTGACCGATCCAGCAGACATCGGATTCAATCCGCCGTGGCGGGTTTGGGCAGGGCTTGTATTTCCAGGTGCATCCCTACCCAATGCCATGGTGCAGCTGAGCCCCATCACCAAATTCGGCAGCGGGGCCGGATATGAGTACGAAAACCCGCAGATCTACGCCTTCGCCCACACCAACAAGGGCCATTGGAACCTCTGCAATATTCCTATCCTTCCCGTAAGTGGCAATGTGAATCCCGCGGACTTCGCATCGAACTTCAGCCACAAAAACGAGTCGTCCCACCCAGGCTATTACCAGGTCTATCTAGAGCGCTACGGCATCAATGCCGAACTAACCTCAACGTTGAGGACTGGATTCCACCGCTACACCTTTAAGGACAACAGCCAATCCAAAAAGCTGATTGTGAACCTCGCGGTTTCGAACGAGAGAATCACAGACTGGAAGTTTGAGCAGGATGGAGAGTACGCCTTCAAGGGCTATCAGACGGCTAGTGAGAAAGTGTTTTTCTATGCGGTGTCCAACTATATGATCAGCGGCGTTGAGATGCTTAAGGGCGCGAAGGCCAATCTGCCGGTCGTCGACTTTGTAGTTGGCAGCAAGCCGGTGGAGATCAGGATCGGCCTTTCCTTTGTCAGTTCCGAGAACGCCAAAGAGAATCTCGAGAGAGAACTCTCAGACAAGAGCTTCGATATAGTGAAGGCGGAGGCTTCCGCAACCTGGGAGAAGCTGTTGTCGAAGGTTCAGGTTTCCGGCGGAACCGAACGGCAGAAGGAGCTTTTCTATTCGTGCTTATATCGCTCATTCCTGTGGCCGGCGCTTAGAAGCGACGAGAATGGAGAATACACCGACGTGAAGGGAGCCACGGCGAAGGCAGACTTCGAGTACTACACTCTGCCGTCGCTGTGGGACACATATCGCAACAAGCTGGTTTTGCTTGGCATGATTTCGCCTGATGTAACAGTAGACGTAATTCGCTCCCTGATCGATCGTGGTGAAAAGACCGGCTTCATCCCCACTTTCTTCCATGGAGACCACGCTTCGGCGTTTATCGCAGGCTCTTATCTGCGCGGCCTGCGCGGCTATGACATCAAGAGCGCTTACAAACTGCTGTTGCGAAATGCCACCCTCGAAGGCGGCACGCGGCCCTATATTCGCGAATACATGGAGAAGGGATATATTTCGGATCCCGATGTGGCTAATCCGGTGGTGGAGACGAAGGGCAAGGCGGGTGTCACCAAGACGCTGGAATATGCCTATGACGATTACTCAGTCGCTCTGCTGGCGAAGGAGTTCGGCGACGAGACGAATTACGAACTGTTGATGAAGCGCTCGAAGAACTACAAGAACATGTTCGATCCTTCGACCGAATTAATGCGCGGCCGGCTGGAGGACGGTGAATGGGTCAAGAACTTCAATCCTGAATATCCCTACTACGAGTACATGTATCGGGAGGCGAATGCCTGGGAATCTTCCTTCTTCGCGCCGCACGATACCGAAGGCCTCATCGGGCTCTACAAGAGCAAGGCCGACTTTGAACAGCATCTCGACTCGCTCTTCACCATCCCCTGGAACCCCAACTATATCGCTGAAAACGTAAACTCATTCATCGGTCAATACTGCCAGGGGAATCAGCCGGATCACGGGTTCCCTTATCTCTATTATTTTATCGGCAAGCAGGAGAAGTCGCAGGCAATATTGAATACCATTATGAACCGCTTCTATGGAATGGGCCAGTACGGCTTGGCTTTGAGTGGAATGGATGATGCGGGAGAGATGTCGGCATGGTACGTATTCAATGCCATCGGTCTCTATCCCTACTCCCCCGCGGATCCAAAGTACATCGTCTCGGTCCCGCTGTTTAAGAAGACTACCTTCAGGTTGAATGGAGGCAGGATATTGACAATCCTTAAGAAGCATTCAGGCGAGAGAATCACCAGCATCACCTATGACGGCCGGAAGATTCACGGCTATTTTGTTGATAGCAGCGACCTCGAAAAGGGTAAAGACCTGGTGATCTCGACGAACTAGTCAGATTTCCGAACTGCGTTCTCTCAAGCAGGAGAAACCATGAACCGGCAACTGAAAGCGGCGCTTTGCATTCCTTTATTGATTGCAAGCTGCGCCTTCGCCAGCGGCAACAACTACAAGAATTTCGCTGTGGCCAGCTATGCCACCGTGCGCGATGTCGTGCAGATGGGCGATCCAGACTATTTGCAAAGCCGCTGGGAGGCTATGTCGAAGTATGTCAAGTACGACAAGATCTATCTCGAGACCAGCCGCGACATGATCATCGCCGACCAGGCGAGCTTGGATGCCGGGAAGAAGTTTTTTTTCAGCAAAGGATTGAAGGTATCCGGCGGGATTACCTGGACTGTGGACGAGCATAATGGCGTCACCTTCTGCTACTCGGATCCGAAGCAAATGCAGAAGGCGATCGAGATCATTCAATTTACAGCCAAGAACTTTGACGAGATTCTTTTCGATGACTGGGGCTTTACCAACTGCAAGACCGACGAAGCTATCGCCGCCAAGGGCAGCCAGACCTGGAGCCAGTATCGTCTTGCTCTGATGGACAAAGTCGGCCGAGAGTTGGTTGCAGCGGCCAAGGCGGCCAATCCCAAAGTTCAGGTCATCATAAAATATCCACAATGGTATGACCATTACCAGGAGACAGGCTTCAATCTGGAGACACAGCCGAAGTACTTCGACGGCATCTACACGGGCACCGAGACCCGCGATCCAATCAACAACCCGATGCAGATTCAGCAGTATCACGGTTACTCCATTGCGCGATACCTGAATAACCTGAATCACAATGATCGCGGCGGTTGGGTGGACGCGGGCGGAAGCGACCTCCCCAACCGCTACGCCGAGCAGCTCTGGATCACGCTCTTCGCCAAGCTGCCGGAGATCACGCTGTGGCCTATCTGCACGCAGTACGAGCCTTCTATGCGTGCCGACGGAACCATGGTGGCGGACTCACGGCTTGGTCGCATCGCCGGGCCGGTGTTTGAGCAGGTGGACCAGTTTATTGGCAAGCTCGGCAATCCCGTCGGCGTCAAGAGCTACAAGCCGTTCCATTCCTCTGGTGAAGATTATCTGCAAAGCTACCTCGGAATGGTCGGCATTCCGATGGACATTGTTCCTGAGTTTCCGACCGATGCGCAGACCGTGCTGCTGACCGAACAGGCGAGCTTCGATCCCGCGATCGTCGCGAAGATTAAGAGACAGTTGACCCATGGCAAGACGGTGGTTATCACCTCTGGCCTGCTAAAAGCTTTACAAGGCAAGGGGATCGAGGACATCGCCGATTTGAAGTACGCAGGTAGCACCGTATCCACCCACGAGTTCATGGCGGAGCGCAGGTATGTCGGTGTCAAGTCCGACTCAGAAATTCTGCTCCCACAGATTACGTCTTTCACCAACGATGCCGGGGCCGATATCATCGCCTACACCTCGGAGTCCAGGACCTCGGGCGATCCAGTGCTGCTCAAGACCAGATACTCGAACGGACTGCTGTATGTTTTGACGATCCCGAACGCACAAGGTGACCTGCTCACCTATCCTCAGCCCGTGTTGACACAGATCCGCAGCGTTCTCGGCAAAGATATGTTTGTGCGGCTGGACACCCCCAGCCGGGTCAGCCTGTATGTCTACGACAACGATAAGTTCATCGTGGAGTCGTTCCGGGCGGACCCACTCCACGCAATTGTCATTACCGACAAACGCATCACTAAACTGCACGATTTGCAGAACGGTCAACTGCTGATCGGAACCGCGCAAGGCGGAGCGACCGAGTTCGAGATGCCCCTCAATCCAGGATCCTACCGGGTCTTCTCGGCGGAATGAACGAATGCAGAACGAAGTCACGGATTTTATCTAAAGAGGTCATCGATGAACGCTCGGTCGCTACTTTCGATAGGAATGCCATTACTGCTTGGCGTTCTGCTTTGCGTTGACGGCGGCGCGCAGTCGCTAGCTCGAAGCACACCTGAGGCAGAGGGAGTTTCTTCAGAAGCAATCGTCGGCTTCGTAGAAGCAGCCGACAAGAACGTCGACACCTTCGACAGCTTCATGATCCTGCGGCACGGCAAAGTCATTGCCGAGGGATGGTGGAAGCCTAACTCGGCGGAAGCGCCGCATATCATGAATTCGGTGAGCAAGAGCTTTACCTCGACGGCCATTGGACTTGTCATCCAGAAACACAAGCTGAAGCTGGATGATCCGGTGTTGAAGTTCTTTCCTGCCGACGCGCCCCCGATTCCTTCCGATTATCTGAAGGCAATGAACGTGCGCGACCTGCTGACCATGTCCGGAGGCCACGCGGTCGAACCTAAGGCGGGTGAAGCCGGCCCTTCGGTGAAGCGATTTCTCGCGCAGCCTGTTGTGTTTCAGCCGGGCACCCATTTTCTTTACAACACGATGGGCAGCTATGTTCTTTCGGCGATTGTCACCAAGGTAACTGGACAAAGTGCGCTGGAATATCTTAGGTCCCGTCTTTTCGAGCCACTTGGGATAGACAATGCTCGTTGGGACAGCAGCTCCGAAGGCAATTCGCTGGGCGGTTACGGTCTCTATCTTCGGACCGAGGATATGGCCAAGTTCGGCCTACTTTACCTGCAACAGGGAAGATGGAACGGGAAGCAGCTAGTTCCACGGAAATGGGTTGAGCAAGCCACATCCAAACAGATTTCGAACGCAGCCGAAGACCACGCAAAGATCGGCCCAGATTGGAAAGAGGGGTATGGATTCCAATTTTGGAGATGCCGGCACAACGCCTTCCGTTCCGATGGAGCAGGAGGGCAGTTCATCGTGGTGATGCCTGATCAGGACGTGGTCGTTGCAATCACCGCCAATACCGGGAATATGCAAGGGGAACTGGACGCCATCTGGGATCACTTATTGCCAGCCTTTCAGGCGGAACCACTGCCCGCCGATGCTGCTGGCCAGGAAAAGCTGAATGAGATTGTGGCGAATCTGTTGGCTCATCCAAAGAAAAGCGCAGACTGATGACCGTCCCTTTTCACCTCATTAACATCGAATATGGCCGTTGCTAGTCGCGGCGAGAACTGAGGGCAAAGCAAGTGGTAACCAGAACTCTTCAACGTCGGGACAGAATGGGCAGTGGAACTGCGGCCTCTCATCCTTCGAGGCAGTTGGGATCGCATCCCCTCCCAATTGTGCTTTTTCTATTGGTGTCGGCAACTTCGATTCATTCTGTTTCTCTGGTCGCGCAAAGCGCGTCTCGGGCCAATCCAGAAGTGCCCTATTCCCTCCCTGTTGAATTGCCTATAGCCAAGACATCTCCATTAGAGGATCCAGCCGCACCGTATACGTCGCTGGTGGTGAGCCTCATCAAGCAACTGGAGCCGCATAGTCCGCCGACACTTTCGGAACTGACGGTCGCATCTCGACTTCTGACTACCCAGGGCGGCACTTATGCCCATCCGGAGGGATCGAATCCGACCTGTCACAACCTCGCCAACGTGAGCGTGGATGTCGTTACAACTCCCCGCATCATGCCGCTGTGCTTTTCAGATGGATTAGGGATCAATGTTGATTCAGGTCCAAATGCAGGGAAGACGACCGGGTTGCCATCGATGCTGATGTTAGCATCCTCGTTCGACCGTCAACTTGCGAATGCCACGGGTCAGTTGGAAGGGCGCGAAGGGCGCAACTTGATGGTAACTGGACTGCTCGGACCGCAAGCCGATACAGATGTATTCATCAATTGGGGTCGAGGCCATCATACGCCGGGAGAAGACCCATTTCTCAACGGTGTCATTTCGGCGGCCCAGATCAACGGTATCCAAGGCCAAGGCCTCATGTCGCAGGTTAAGCACTTTGCGGTCTACTTCGGCGCCGGCGGACATTTTACCGACGTCCAAGACCAGGCGTTGCATGAGATTCTTCTCACTCCGTACGAACTTGCACTGAAGGAGGGCGGCGCGTCCTCGGTGATGTGCTCGTACCAGAAATTCAGAGATAGATCGCCGTACTTGAGTAAAGGCGTCGATACGCTGACGCAGCCAAGTCCATTTGCGGGTTTTTCGACGAAGACATGGCCCCTGAATGAGACTCATTTCGCATGCGAGAATCCGTTGCTGCTGACGTACGCGTTGCGCAACCTGTGGGGTTCGAAAGCATTTGTGGCGTCTGATTACGGCGCCGTGCATAGCTCTCACAGCTTCTTGCAGGGAGATGACCACGAGGATCCAACGGATACGTACTTGAACGGCGTCAATCCGGAAGGCACTGACGGAGGAAATGATCTCGGTGTCGATTCGAGCAGCAGTACCTGTGCGGACGCGACTGGTAAGAGAATGTCGTGCAGCGAAGTTGCGGCCGCGCACATCGCTGGAATACCTGGGCCCGGATGCCCCGCCACGGGATGCAGTGTCGCCAACTCAGTGGCAAACGGTACCGTTCCCCTGTCGGTGTTCAACCAGTCTCTCGCGAGAGTCCTCTACCAGGAAGAGAGATTTGGTCTGCTCGGCTGTGACAATATGACAGCCGATTGCAGGAATCCCGGTGGCATTGGGCACGACCGTAGCGGATTAGCTGCCCTTCCGGACGGTCCGACAATCGGAGCGGCAAAGCTTGGAACCAAGAACGGGGATGCCGCGATCTCGGAGAAGGTCGCAGAGGAGGGAGCGATCCTCTTCAAGAATGACAAGGCAACTCTGCCGATCACGCGAAATGATCTGGAGGGCGGAATTGCGGTCAGCGGTCCTGGTGCCGAGTATCTGATCGCGAACCCAAACAACGAAGGCGCCGTGGGGTTTTCGGATCGAAACGCGATCAACCCACTCCAACAGTTGCAGCTGTTGAGTGGCACCCCGTCCGCGTTCACCTACATACCAGCGAATGCTCCGACTGGCCAAGTGGTACCGTGCAACGTCCTGAGTAGCCTTCCCTCGAACCCTGCGCAGCCGTCGAGCATACCTGGGACAACGTGTGACAGTCTGAGCGGGCTGCAGCGTTCTTCGGGAAGTATTGTCGACTCTCTCGTCAATGATCGCGTGGAAAAGGTAGTGGACTATTCATCGATATCGCCCCGCGGGCAATTAGACGGGGGCAAGGTCTACCGTTGGGATGGTTGGATATTTGTTCCCGTGATGGATTCCTACGTATTTCGAGTTCAACACAGCGACACGGTAAACAGCCAGAAGGTCACTTTCACGTTGGACGACAGCCGCAAGACTCTCGTCGATGCGACGTCGTTCTATCAGGGCCAATACTATGGCAATATGTCTGTCATCGTTTCTCCGACCAACGCCGGATACGTCGAGAAGGGACTCGTCAACCGACAGTGCGCAGTGGGGCAGGAGGGAAAGGAAAGACCCTCGCGGCCGCTTGTACGGTGTATCGAATCCCCTTCTGTCGGATGGCATAAAGTTACGCTCACGCTCGATGCAACAGGTGTGCCGGAGAGTTCCAGATTGAGCTTTCGGTTCGCGATTTCTCGTGTGGATGGAGATATTGAAGACGCAGCTTTGGCTGCCGAAGGAAAGTCCCTCGCCTTGGTTTTCGTCAACGATCAGGGGCGCAACACAGTGCCAAGCCAGCCCCCCGTTTCCCAGCTGAATTCAACCGATGTGCGCTTGATCAAAGCGGTCGCAGCAAAGAACCCAAACACCGTTGTCGTGCTGAATACTGGAACGCCGGTGGTGGTTGCGGATTGGATCGACGATCCACACGTCAAAGCAGTTCTGAACATGTGGCATTCAGGCCAGGAGGGCGGAACGGCGACCGCGCGCCTGCTGCTTGGCCAGGCGAACCCGAGCGGTCATACGACCGTGACCTGGCCCAAGCACGAGAGCGATACTGTCGAAGGCTACAACCAGCTTCGCGGGCTCTACCCGGGCGATACGGCGGGAATTCATCTGGAGCGGGTCAATGGAGAAGGAGAGGCTCCGTCGAAAGAATCGCAGGGCATTTATTCAGGTTACCGATACTACGATAATCTCGGCATTCCAGTCGAGTTCCCATTTGGATATGGACTTTCCTACACGACCTTCAAGTTTTCAGGTTTGAAGTTCGATGCGAAGAAAGACGGTACTGTGGATGTCACCTTCGCAGTCACAAACTCCGGGCACGTCGCAGGGGCGGCGGTTCCCCAGGTGTATGTTGGTCCCGGCCCGGCTGTCGAGGGGGTGCAGCAATCGTTGCGTTCGCTGCGAGGTTTTGATCGGGTCTCCCTTGAACCAGGTGAGACCAAGCAGGTCACTATCATTCTAGACCAGCGTTCGTTCCAGTATTGGAGCGAAGCGAACCAGCAATGGATCACCGGGCTCGGCAGCCGCATGATCTATGTGGGCGATGCAGACGAGCCAGCTTCCCTTCCTCTTTCGGCGACACTGCAACTCTCAAAGCGGTCTGATTGATAGCCATGGCGAGTTCTCGAGAGGGACTCGTCCTGGGGGGAAAGCCCGGAGCCAACGCTAATTAGGGGAACTACATGTTTCGTCCGACCAGATAGATCACCAATGAAAAGTAATCCGAGATTATTCGCAAATCCTCGGCTTGCATCCGCAGGATCCGCGAACAATGAACTCCGTTTCAAGGACGATCTTTTGAAATGGGCGCCTTTCGGATTCGTCTATTCGCTCGAATAGAGCCTTCGCCGCCTCCGTCCCCAGTTTATGCGAAGGTTGTCGCACCACAGTTAAGCCTGGTGGAATCATATCGGCAAGTTCAAAATCGTTGAACGAAATGAGAGGATAATCCTCCAGTACCTTCTTATTTAGAGATCCAAGTGCGCGCAAGACTGCCACAGCGCAGACCCAGTTCAGAGCAAAAATGGCATCGACCCGTCCAGGATCGGATAGGAACGTCAAAAGAAGCTCTGGAGCCAGGTCGTCCTCGTGCTGGACCAACAATTCGATCGGCTCAACCCCGCGCGCATTACTGCAGATCGATAACCTAAGAGGCGTTCGGAGCAGGTGAACAAATGGGGACGAGCACCACAGCGAGAATTCGACTGTAGGCGTGCCCGAGCAAATGCTCGTTGGCTCCACGGGCCGACTTGCAATTGGTGACAGTGATGGCGTCCACCTCTTCGCCTTGGAGCGGTTCGTCGAAAACAACAATCTGCACGTTTTTTGTAAGCAGCGGCTTGAGGTCACTCTCTCCACTGCTTGCCACGATCACGATGACGCCGTCGATCTGCCGTCTGATCATGACCTCAAGCTCCGCTCTCTCAATGACGAGGACAACCCCACAGAGCCGGCGAGAATGACCGCGTATCCGCGCTCTCGCGCTACGTCCTGAACGGCCCTCACAGCGGATGCAATAAGTGGATCAGCCAGGTTCGGCGCGATCATCGCGATCGCAGTTGAACGCTTCGCTTTCAATCCCCTAGCCAATTCATTCGGCTGATAATTGAGTTTCATCATGGCTGCGCGCACCCGAGCGGCAGTCGCGGGGCGAAGCTCAGAAGAGTTGTTCAGGACGCGTGAAGCCGTCTTCACCGATACACCTGCCGCTCGGGCCACTTCGGCTAAGGCAGGGGCGACGCATATCAAATTCCCAGTAGTTTGAGCAGGTAGGGGTGATCCCACGCGGCTTTGAGGCGTTTTCCTTTGATTCCTCGTTTTAACGATTGTTCCTGTTTGAGCAGGTTGAGTGCGATGCGGTTGAGCAGCGAGAAGTTTTGTGCCGAGTGTCCGGCGCGCTTGCGATCCAGGTCCTCTCCGAAGCCCACGTCGAGCACCCAGTGCAGTTTGTTTTCAATGCCCCAGTGCTGGCGGATTACCGCATTGAGCCGCGCCGCATCCGGCTTGAGGCTGGTAATGTAGTAGCGGATTTCGCGCTCGATTTTGCCCGTTACCTTGTGATAGCGTTCGCTCTGAATACGCACCATTCCCCGTAACGACGCCCATTCGGATGCCTTTTCGATCATGCTCAAGTCAGCGATCACCGAGCAGCGTCGTTGCTCGACCCGTCCATGGCCGCAATCAACCTCTTCCGCGACCGCGTCTGCGTTCAACAGCAGAAATGAGTCCCGCACCTGTTCGGCCAGCAGGCCCTGATTGTCCTTGACCGCCAGCACATAGTCGGCCTTTTTCTCGACGATCAGATGGGCGATCTCGCGCTGGCAGCCCATGGCGTCGATGGTCACCACGGCGCCAGCCAACTCCAACGCGTTCAGTAACTTTGGTATGGCTGTGATCTCGTTGGACTTTTCATCCACCTTGCGCTGGCCGAGTACCAGGCCGTTGCCTTCGGCCCAGGCCGAAACCATGTGGACCAGCTTCTTCTTGCCGGTTTCGCGCGTGCCACACAGGGTCTTGCCGTCGATGGCTACCACTTCGCCCGCCGTCAGCTTGGCAATCGACGAAACCCAGTCTACGAATCCCTTTTCCATCTCTTCCGGATCGAGCGCGGTAAATACCCGGTTGAAGGTGTCGTGCGATGGAATCCCAAAAGGCAGAGTCAAAAATGTCTTCAGCCACTCCCGCTTGGACTTGCCATAGTCGGCTATGTCGTTCCAACTCTCGGCCCCACTCAACACCGCAGCAATCGCGATAAGAAGAATCTCTTCCGGTAAATGCTCCCGGTTGCGTTCTATGCGCGGATCGCGCAAAGCAGAAAAATACTTCAGGGGATTGTCCATCTCCCCCTCTTACCTATTTCGCCCCCGGTGCATATAGCAAGCCATGGACATTTATATGCGTCGGCCCTGTCGGCTAAGGTTACCGATTCGCTTTTGTCTACCATTCTCTGATACCTGACCTTTCTCATTGCCCGTGTCTCAATCGCATCCCCATCCATGATCGCGCGGCGCTACTCTTGAAGAAGAGAGAAGTATCCTCTCTGGACACCCAGAGAAAACTTGTGACAAGCGAGTGAAAATCTCTGCGCTACTGAAAGGCCGATTCTACCTACGCTCCTTCGAACTGCCTTCTATTTGAATGGAAAGACCAGAATAGGTGACGTCCTTATCGGTCATCGAGGAAACCTCCGCCCCTGCACCGTGATTCGGTCCGACAAAGACTACATGAAAGCGAATCGATTGTGGCATTCCAGGATAACTGCCTGTTCGCGGACCGATAGTTAGGCGTCGTTCGGTATCGTTCCATTGAATTGGAATGATGGATTGCGCTTTTTGTTCGTATCCATAACCGTCGCCTTCATCGTCGTACAGATCGAAGTGCCCGTCGGCTCCACGATAGACGCGCAACTCGATAGGACCTTCGGGGTGTTGTGCCGCGTATTCGAGTTCCGGGCCAAGTGGCAGTATTGCGCCTGCGCGCACGTACACCGGAATGCGGTCTAAGGGAGCCTCGGAACTGATCAGCCCCGTCTTAACCTGCGCGCCAGTCCAGAAGTCATACCACGCGGAGGCCACAGGCAAATAGACTTCGCGCTGATTCCCATGTGCCTGGGTTACTGGCGCTACGAGAAGCGCAGATCCGAACATGAACTCATCGCCCACCTCCCGCACGTCAGGATCATTGCGCCAGTCCATGATCAAGGGCCGCATGATTGTATAGTCCTGATCGGTGACTTTCCACGCCAATGAGTAAATGTATGGCAGCATTCTGTAACGGAGTTTGTCGTACGAGACCAGGATCGGTTCTACAGGCCCAAAGTCATAGAACTCATTGCGATTGTCTGCGCGATGTCCGTGATTACGAAAAAGCGGACAGAAAGTGCTGTATTCCAGCCAGCGCACGAACAACTCTCGAAACTCCGGGTCCTGCGTCGATTTGTAATCAGGATAGCCGTAACCGCCGGTATCCGTAGTCCAGTAGGGAATGCCCGAGGCGACAAAGTTCAATCCGGCCGGCACTTGCCTGGCAAGGGACCAGAAGGTGCTGTAGACGTCTCCCGACCAGGTGGCCGCCGCATTTTTCTGGCCCCCGAGAAATGCAGATCGGGTAAGAATGAAAGCTCTCTTCTCGCTGGAGGCAGCGCGCCAGTGTTCGTAAAGTCCTGCGGTATGAGAATACGGATAGATGTTTGTGTAAAGCCTGCTGTCACCAAGAAAGATATGGCCACCCGGTTGAATGCCCTGCACCTCATTCGGTTGTTCTGGTTCAGAGGCATCTAGCCAAAAAGCATCCACGCCTTTTTCAAACAAGGGGCCAGCGAGCGATTTCCAGTAGAGATCGCGTGCCTCGGGATTGGTTGCATCGTACACCATGGTTCCAGGGAGAAGCAGGTTGCGGCTCTTCATTTGTTCAGCGATGGGTGTGCCCACATCAAAATTGGGCCAGAGAGAAAGCATGACGTGCAGGTGGTCGCGATGCAGCCTATCGATTGCGCCCGCAATGTCTGGATAGCTTTGTATGAACTGAGTGTTGCCCTGTTTGACCCACCAGGGTGCGTCCTGAACGATTGTATCGAGGGGAATGTGCAACTCACGATATTTCTCTGCCACGCCGAGCAACTCGGATTGAGACTCATAATGATCCTTGGACTGAAACAATCCATATGCCCACTTCCCGAACATCGGAGCTTTACCGGTCAACGCGCGATACCCGTGTATGATTTGATCCGGCTCCGGGCCATAAATGAAGTAATAATCGATTTTGGGGGCGGCATCCGTGGTGATCGTAACTCTGTGAGCAAGGCGATTGTCCCAAAGCGTGGAGGATGCGGTGTTCCAGAGGACACCATAGCCACGCGTTGAGAGGAACATCGGAACCGCTACGTCCGTGTTTCTCTGTGAGAGGAAGACGGAGAGTCCACGGTTGTTCAGCACGCCGGATTGATGCTGTCCAAGCCCGTAGATTGCTTCGTCTTCAACCAGCGCGAAATTGTCCTGGACGCGGTAGATTGAGTCGTGGCTATTGGGCAGCGGTTCCAGCGAACGCCCCGGTTGTTCCTGCAGCAAGCTGTTGCCGGCAGCATCGAAGAACTCTATAGTTCCGTTGCTTTCATTGATGCGCAGTTCGATCTTCGAGGTCTTCACAATCGTGAAGCCGTCTTTGCGCGTCAACTCACTTGGTGACGCTTTGCAATCGCCTGTAATCCAGGGGGTCGGCGAAGTGTCCTGCAAGGCTACTGGCGCCGCAGCCGCGGTAATATGCACAACGAAGTCGTTGCATATATCAGCACGCAGAGCACCTTTCGGCGAGGCGATCACAATTTGCGACTGGGAAGTACTGGCGAGGTTTGGCGTCTGTGTCCACCCAGTCCGGCTCTCGCTTAGGCAAAAGAAAAGTGAACTCGTTAGAATGAGTAAGACGACTTGAAATCGAATTGAGCGACCATTGGAAAATTGCATTTCGGCTCCAGATAAAAAATGTGAATAGAACAAGATTTGGCGGCACAGGTTTTCTGCAAGCAGATCACTTCCTGTCCGCGTTTCGTCGAATTCTCTAGAAGTGATTTGACTCGCGATGTGGCTAGGTTAGATGGAATTGGTTCAACATCACGGTTCATCGCTGGATCCCGTCGAGCTTGTCGAGACGCCGCCGACCGCGATTTCGGCGCGCTTGTCTCTGGAGTTGGAAAGCTCTCTGGACTCGCGAAGCATCCTAGCGAAAGAGGCCAGATCTCCGGTCTTTCGGTAAAGTACCGCCAGCTGATAATGCAGGCTACCGTCCTCGTCGTCCTGAAGCCCGAGTTGCATCTCCTGAATTGCCTCGGCTGTTCTACCGGAGTCGGCATATATCTTGCCGAGAAGAGCGTGCGCGTGCGGACGCATCTGCAGCTTGGACTCGAGGCCCTTTCTCACATACGGTTCCGCTTCGGCATACTCGTGAAGGCTGGACAGGATCTCTCCCATAAGCAGATTGGCTTCAGGGTCTTCCCGTCTCAGCGCGAGCGCCGAGGCGCAGATGGTCTCGGCCTCGGCCAGGCGGGAGTTCAACCGGTATGCCCACGACAAGCCGTACAGCGCGGCAAAGTTCCCGGAATCCTGCTGAAGTGCTTTGTCGTACTCGGCCTGCGCCTCGTCGTAGCGATGACGCTGACGATACATATCTCCAAGAAGGATGTGGGTTCGCGCAGAGTCGGGATCGATACTTTCAAATCGGGAAAATGCTTCTACAGCCATCCTTTGATTGGCCTGGATCGACCAGTACAGAGCGATTGGATCGGTCGGGATTTTGCTCAGCCACACCTCGCTCGCCTGAGCCGCAAGAGCGAATTTTCCCGCGAAGAGAGAGCACCGGGAGAGAAGCGCCAGTTCCGATGCCGTGCCCGTTTTCAAAGCTCCCGCGAGACGTTCCGCGCACTGGTCGTAATGGCCCGCAGCATCGGACTGCGTGGCTTCGCGCAGTGCTGCCGCCGAGGAGATGATAGTCCGCGAAGCAGGAACAGCAGGGACGGGTTCGAGATGGCCTCTCCCGGACGATGCGGTCAATGCGCCGAACAGGTTATCGTCGAGTAAACCGGCTTGTCGTTGCGCGAGGAGAAATCGATCGAACGCTTCGAGGTTTTCTCGCGAGATCTGGTCTCTCAACTCCCCGAAGTAAGCAGTCACCATGCCGGGATCGCTATTCCAAACCTTCTGCAAGCGCTCAAGCGCTTCGTCGTTCGCGCCGTTTTCGATGGGCAGTCCGGACATCGCGAGATCGGACAGGCCGCAGACGCTTTCTGCTCCCGCGTCGGCAAGAAATTCGGCCTTTGCATCGGCTTGTTTTTGTTCGTTTAGATAGAGCATGCCAAGGCGGGTGTGCGTACAAGGCGGCCTGTGTGCCTGGAGCAGTACCACTTTGTAAACGTCTTCCGCTTCCCGATATCTACGCTGCCTGACCAGCGATTCCGCCAGCAATGCCTGCGCGAACGGCGAGTTGCGGTCAGCCTCCGAGAATGACCTGGAGTCCTTCTCCACCAGCTCCAGAGAAGAGAGCCCCAGTCCGAACCAGGCAGCTCCATTTTGTGGATCGATTCGAGTCGCATCGGAATAGGCCTTGGCTGCAGGCGAGTAATCTGTCGTTTTCATGTAGGCCTGGCCCAGAGCAAGATGCCCTTGCAGATCGGAGCTGTCTTTGGCGACAGCTTTAACCAGATAAGGAATCGCCCGCTTCGGTTGCTCAATATGCAGGTAGGAAAGCCCAATAAAAAGATCGGGAACAAACAATGCGGGGTTTAGTTCAACGGCCTTGGTGAGGTTTTTGATTGCATCGGTAGGTTTGTTTGCTTCATATTGCACCACGCCAAGATTTGCCCAAAGTTCGGCAACTTCAGGGCGCAAAAGAACAGCCTGCTTATAGCAAGCCTCTGCCCGCGCGAGGTCGTTGCTTTGCTGGGCATTCCTGGCATCGGCAAGAATATCTTCAAGCTGACGTGAGTTAATTGTCTGGCCCACACCGAGTGTGGGCCAGGCAAGAAGTGCAACCAATATTGCAGTGAAGACTTGATGCATCACTCTACCAATAGAACTTCGCCGCCATCTGCACATCTCTGGCGAAAAACGTTTGAGTGATTGTGCCGAACGATGAACTGCAACTCGAGTTGGCATTCGGATCACATCCACCGTAGTTTGTGTTCGGTGTGTAGAAGTTGGGATGGTTGAACGCATTGAACATTTCCGCGCGGAACTGCAACCGTGTTTCTTTGGGCAAGCCCCAATTCTTCATGATCGCGAGGTCCCAGTTTTGATAGTCCGGCCCACGCAGATTGGAAAAATTCCGAGGCGCCGTGCCAAAGGTCCCATACGGTGCATATGCAAAAGCAGCCGTGTTGAACCACTCGTGAATGGAACGGTTAGCTGCCTTTGGGTTACCGATGACATCGGGCCGTGGGTTGCCGCCGTAAGAGTTGATGTTGTTTCCTGAGAAACCCAGAGGAATGCCGGTCTTGAATGTGCTGATGCCGGAAACCTCCCACCCCCCAAGGAATGCATCCGTGACGCGATTGAATCCCGACCCAATTGTTTTTTTCCTGCCTACAGGGAGAGCATAGATGTAGTTGATGACAAGAGAGTGTGGAATATCTCCAGAGTCAACGCTCTTCTCTGCAGCCATATTGTAGTTGTTCGCAGGACCCTGGTTGCTGGTGTACGACCAACTGTCTGTGCCTTCAACGTTGTCGATGAACTTCGAGAACGTGTAGGACGCTAGGACGTTGAGGCCTTGAGAGAAGCGGTGTTTGAAGTTGACTTGAAGGGCGTTGTAGTTTGAAAATCCGATCGGCGCATCGTCCTGCGTTACGCCGCAGAATTGAGTGTAGGGTTCCAGAAGGTGACTTTGAGAAATTGTTGCCTGATCCATTCCGCAACCGCTCTGCCCAGGTGCAATGTAGCCGAAGTAGGGATTGGTTACGCCGTTATTCAGGGCGGTGGTGCCAAGTGATAGGTATTGGGGATCGAGCTGGGATTCATTGTAGCCGCCGGTAAGCTGATGTTTGCCGGTCAACCCAACGTAGGTGACATCCAATACGTCACTGTCTCGGAACGCATATTGGAATCCGGTCATGTACTGCTCGATGTAGCTGGAATGCCGCGACCGGAAGTAGCCGCCTGTGCCATAGCCCACATCTTGCAACTCTCCCAGAGTATTCCCGGTGACAGCCCGCAAACCTTGGTACCAGGGATTCGAAATGCTGACCGACGGGTTCGGTACACGCTGCCCGCTGAGTTCGGAGGTCACATTGGTGCTGGTTGAGAAGCCGTCCGTGGTGGTCTGATTCAAGAACGCGGAAGGTGGGAAAAAGATTCCAACACCCCCTCGAAAGACAAGTTTGTGTACTGGGTTATAGGAGAACCCTAACCTTGGCGCAAAATTCTTGTAGTTGGTGTCGTAGGTTCCGCGATGGTCCGGACTTGTAAAGATGATCGCACCGGGAAGCGCCCTATTCATGGTGTAGCCAAGGGGGTTTTGCGCCTGCGGGTCGAAATACCCGGCTGAATTGTGCCTGTACGTTGGCGCATTCTGAATTTCATAGCGGTCGCCGAGGTTCAGAGTGAGTTTGCGTGTGAGACGCCAGTCGTCCTGAATATAGAAACCGACGTATTTCTTGATGATGGCCGGGTTGAACTGGATGCCCGTATTGCCGCCATCGAGGACACCAAAGAAAGCCTGGGCCATTCCATTGCTGCCGGTGTTTGGGCTCGGGTTGTCAGGATTCGGGCCGTTGGTGAAGCTGCCGTTGAAGTTAATCGAGGTCTGGTAAAGACCCGAGTAGTTTTGTTCGGAGCCCACGCCCATAAAGCCAAACGATATGGTGTGGGCGTTGCGTGTCTTGAGAAAGTCTACCGCGGCGCTGCCGGTCGGGCGGAGCGCAACATTTTCGGCGCCGCCGCGCGGCCCCTCGGTGGTCTCCCCTCCGACATTGATGTACGGAAATTCGGCACTGAAGGAGTCCAAGTAACTGGGCAGGCCCAGGGTCGAAGGCTTGAAACCCAGGGACTGGTTCGTCGATGTTTCTCCCCAGTGTTCGAACCCCGCGGTAGAGGTCATGGTGAATGTGGGGCTGAACACATGACTTAAGCCCGCCGTCAGATTGTAACGGTTGTTAGGGCGAAGGTTGCCCGGACCGGCTGGATCCGATCCCCACGTCTCCGGGGTCCCAGTTTTGTACTCCTGCTTGTAGGAGTAGCGGCCAAAGACCCGGGTATTGTCATTGAAATTGTGATCGACGCGAATGAGATATTCGCGCGAAGCAGAAGGATCGCTTGCGGATGCGGTGTAGTTGTTTGTGAGTCCTGAGCCCGTGGCTTTCGGATAATACGAGAGCATCTTGACCGCCATCGCATTGAATGTCGGGAGGTATGCCGTGACGTTGTTGCCGGGAATCGGATCCCTAATGTATCCGGTTTGGGTTGCCAGCAACCCCGTCTTGGGATCGATGACACCCACGGTGATCTGCCGTGCGCTGTTGGGATCGTACAGTTGGCCTGAGTAGATTGGACGACCGAGAGCATCAACGCCCTCTTGTGGGCCCAGCAGTGCAGAAAAGTCGCCCGTGTAAAATGCGGGAATTGGAACAGTGTCGGTAGACAAAGAAGGCGTCGCGCTCAGGAGCCGCTCGTAGAGGCCAAAGACAAAGGTCTTTTCGTGCTGCTTGTAAATGCCCGGAAGATAGAGCGGGCCACCTGCCGACACACCATATTGATTCCGGTCGAAGGGGGGCTTCGGTTGATCGTTGTGGTTGGCGAACCACAGGTTGGCGTCCATAGCGGAGTTGCGGTAGAACTCGTATGCGCTCCCGTGAAACTTGTTTGTTCCGGATTTGGTCACAATATCGACGACATTGCCGGTGCTGAAACCATATTGAGCGGTGAAAGAGTTGTTTTGAATCTTGAACTCCTGAACCGCGTCAACAGAAGGCACATAAATCGAAGCGCCCCAGTCGCCGGATGTATCCCACACCCCATCGAGCATGTAGGCCGAGGTGCCAAAGAACCCGCCTGCGAAGGCCAGGAACGAGATGTCCTGGTCGGCATTTCCATTCGTGGCTGCGCTGCCGCCATAAAGCGACTGGCTCAGCGTTGTGTTATTGACTGAGGAATTGAGGGTTGTGAGACCAATGATATTCCGCAGGTTTAGCGGGAGATCCACCACCTGTTTCGAGTCGATATCGGCTGAAATGTTGGAGTTCGATGTCTGCAATAAGGAAGCTTCGGCTGACACCACCACCTGTTCCTGCTGCGTTCCAAGGGTTAGAGATACATCCTGACTCGCCGACTGTCCGGCGTCGAGCGTGACGCCAGTCTGTTTATACCCCTTGAAGCCTTTCGCCTCTACCGTGAGGGTGTAGGTGGATGGCGGAAGCAGACCGAACGAATAGCCACCGTCCTTGTCCGCTTGCGTTGTCCTGGTGATGCCCTTCTCGGAACTGCTGAGAGTGATTGTCGCTTGGTTGATGCGAGCGCCGGAAGGGTCTGTGATCAGTCCCCTCAGGCTCGCTGTGGTTGGATCACCCTGACCAAACGCTCGTCCCGATATTCCCATTGCCATCAGTGCAATGAGGAATATACCTGGCAAGGTTGGCCACGAAAGAAATCTGCGGCATTGCTGCGTCATAAACGGCTCCTGAAAATCAGATCTTGTAGCGTTTGTTCTGGCTGTCACGAAGTGTGGGCACGGAAAATGCTCAATTGCTGAGCGTTCGTACCAACTTCAATCGATCGGTCCTCCCGAACTGAGGCATTTTGGAGAGGCTAAACCAGCCTCTCTCACTGCGCTACCAAGGAAACGCCTGCCCACGAGCGACTTACAACGTGCGGTGCAGTATGATGGGACGCAGATTTCGGTGTCCATTACGGATACGGCTGTAGGCTGTTACCGTGTTTTCTGAGATTTTCGACGCGATGAGTTCCCAGCTTGCAAGTTTGCAGACGGACTGTCTGAAAGCCGGCTCTGGGATGTTAAAATCAGGAACTCTGGAGAAACTCTTGATGAAAGAATTGGGCCATGTCGAGCTTATTGAGGGCCGATCGCCTCTCACAAAAACTCCTCAAGGACCGACTAACCTTCAGATCCAGCAGGTGCTATCTTCCATTCTTGGCAGTTCCGTCTTTCGCACGAGCAAGCAAAGTCAGCGCCTCCTGGAATATCTAGTCGACCAAACGCTGCAAGGCCATGAGGAGATGCTCAAGGAGCGGATCGTCGGCGCACAGGTATTCGAGAGAAATGCGGACTATAACACTGGCGACGATCCAATTGTGCGTGTTCGTGCCGGGGACCTGAGAAAAAGGTTGGCGCAGTACTACACCGCTGAAGGTAGGGAAGACGACATAAGGATCGAAATACTTCCCGGTTCGTACCATCCAACCTTTTCTTTTTCTTCGCGTAATGACTCAATTGATCGGGTGGCGGAGGCTGCGGACACGATTCCGGAGCCGACTGCCACTGAAGCGGCATCATCTCGCACGCTGAAAACCGCCTTATCTCCCACGATGCAGCGGCTTGTTCCTCTGTTTCGCAAACACCGAGTTGTGGTCGGGGCTGCTCTTTGCCTGGTTGTGCTTATATCAACAGGGCTCGTGTACCGAATGCAGAAGACAGCGGCGGATATATTTTGGGAACCAGTTCTGAAAAGCCCGGAGCCCGCGCTCATCTACTTTGGCACAAGCGCTGTCTACAGCCTCTCCTTCGAAGTCCTTGACAATTACCGCGCTTCACACCCCCTCGAACAGCAAGGTCAAGAGTTTTTTGTCGACTTTCCCCCCGGCACCAAGATCGACGCCAAGGACCTCGTCCCTGCCAACGATCGTGTCATGGTCAATGACTTTGCTGCGGCGGCTGAAGTGGTCACGTTTTTGAACCATCATGGAAAGCCGTTTGACTTGCGTTGGGGACATGACATTTCTCCTGGGGATCTCAAGCACTCCCCTGTCATCCTGATTGGCGCCTTCAACAATTACCTGACGCTTGATCTGACAAATCAGCTTCGATTCGAGTTCACTGGAGGAAACCAGATAAAAGACCGCGCCAATCCGCAACTCTCCTGGTCGGTTGTTTGGGATGCTAAGGGGAACTGCTTGGATGACTATGCAATTGTTTCCCGATTGGTTCGCCCAAAATCCGGGGCCACGGTCATCACGGCGGCGGGGATCGGGCAGGAAGGTACCCAAGCTGCGGGCGAGTTTTTGAATAATCCTCAACAAATTGCAAATGCCGTCAAAGGATTGCCTCGGAATTGGGACCAGAAGAATATGCAGATCCTGCTTCACATCAAAGGAGGCTACGGCGCCCCGAATTCGGTGAGTGTCGAGTCTGTATACGTGTGGTAATTCGGTAATAGGGTAGTTGGTGCCGCTTTGGGTGCCACTGTGTACCTGTGAGTGACAGGTCCGTTGCGAAGCGAAATGCCAGCCACGCGGAAATGAAAACAGTAGAAGTGAAGTTCTTGTTGACCGAGTTTAGAGCAGAATCAAGATAGCTATACCCTTCGACGATTCTATGAGTAATTCTGGTTTCTCTGGCGAAGTGACCGCGATGACGAGGATGGGACGAGCATATTCGGACGATTTGCGGGTGAGGATCTTGGAAGCAGATGAGCGCGGCGAAGGCAGTTGCCGTGTGCTCGCCAAGCGCTTTGGCGTCAGTTGGGAGTATGTGCGCAAACTGCGCCGGCAGCAGGCTGCGACTGGGCAAAAGGCGCGTGTTGCGCAGGCGCGGTATGGAATCCGGA
>Ga0302187_10000640_pt1 | contig 31285 bp, 11 predicted proteins | sample II_Bog_E1_3_FD_202120 | JGI IMG/M metagenome (GOLD analysis project Ga0302187, IMG submission 202120) | Peat permafrost microbial communities from Stordalen Mire near Abisko, Sweden - II_Bog_E1_3 | ecosystem: Environmental > Terrestrial > Soil > Wetlands > Peat | place: Sweden: Abisko...
TCGAGGTTGCCCGCGAGACGGCAGGATCCCGTTTTGTGCAGACCATTAGCCTCTCTGGGGGTGACGGTGGAAAGCGCGTTGAGTTCGGGAACGTCATCGACTGGAAGACGAAGGAGTCCAACCTCAAGGCGACCTTCCCGCTGACAGCGAGCAACCAGATGGCGACGTATAACTGGGACATCGGCACGATCCAGCGGCCAACGGCACAGCCGAAGAAGTTTGAGGTCCCTTCGCACCAGTGGATCGATCTGACGGATAACACCGGTGCCTTCGGTGCCACGGTGCTCACCGACAGCAAGAATGGATCGGATAAGCCGACGGACAATACCCTGCGCCTGACACTGATCGACACGCCGGGCGTAGCTGGTGGATATAAGGACCAGGCTACACAGGACATTGGACACCACGAGTTCGTGTATGGTTTTGCGGGTCACACGGGCGGATGGCGCGACGCGCAGATGGACTGGCAGGCGCAGCGACTGAACGCACCCTTGTTCGCCTTCACAACGGCGAAGCATGAAGGCACGATGGGGCGCAGCTTCTCACTGCTGAAGGTAAGCAATCCCCGCATTCGCGTGATGGCGGTGAAGAAGGCCGAGCTGAGCGACGAAGTGATCGTCCGCCTGGTCGAGCTGGATGGCAAGCCGCAGCCTGATGTGAAGGTCTCGTTTGCCGCGACGATTACCGCCGCGCGTGAGGTGAACGGTCAGGAGCAGCCTGTCGGTTCGGCGACGGTCGCGGATGGAGCGCTGGTTACGTCGTTCACGGCCTACCAGCCGAGAACATTCGCGTTGCGGTTAAGCGCTGCGCCCACTTCGGTTGCTGCGGTACAGTCGGTGCCGGTTCCTCTTACGTACACGGTTGCAACGGCTAGCGCTGACAACGAGCACACAGCCACTGGGTTCGATGGCAAAGGCGACGCGTTGCCGGCCGCTATGTTGCCCTCGCAGATCATGTTCAATGGCGTCCGCTTCGATCTGGCGGCAGCCAAGACTGGAACTCCGAACGCGATCGTAACGAAGGGACAGACGATCAACCTCCCGAGCGGTCAGTACAATCGCGTGTATGTGCTGGCGGCTTCAGCCAATGGCGACCAGAAGGCGACGTTCGAGGCCGGCGGCCGGAAGACCGACCTCAACATCGAAGACTGGGGCGGATTCATCGGTCAGTGGGACGATCGGCAGTGGTCGGGCGGCGATCCTGCGCACGACAGGTGGGGCGAGATGACCGGGCTGAAGCCGGGCTTTATCAAGCGCGCCGATCTGGCCTGGTACGCAAGCCATCACCATGATGCAGCAGGCAAGAACGTTGACTACTCGTACTCCTACCTGTTCGGATACGCGATCGATCTGCCCGCTGGAACCAAGACGATCAAGCTCCCCAACAATGAAAATGTACGCATCCTTGCTATCTCGGTAGCGGATGAAAATCCCGATGTGACACCGGCTCGTCCACTGTACGATGTGCTTCCGGTAGAAGCCGCGAAGCGGTAGCTGATGTAGTTGAACATCCTGGAGCCGGGCTCGATCCATTAGCCCGGCTTCTTGTTGCTCGTTTCTCGGGGATCCGCGTTTCAGCCAAGGGTTGAGATGGCAACAGGCGGAGTGTTCCATCGAGGCTACTGCTCGGTGGCAGAATGCCCGCACTCATGAGCGGCACCCTTTCGCCATCCGGTGGGCAGGCCGTTGTGAGAGTTCCTGCGGGGTATTCACGTGGTCGATGGTCTACGCAGCGTTCCCGGCTCCTTGATCTTCAGGTCGTCCTCCAGGACTGGCTTGAGGTGACCCGGTAGATGGAACTCGGCCAGTACGGTTGCTTGCCGGCTTTTGCAGGGCGATGGGTCCGAACCATGGGATTGCGCCGTTGTCCTAGAGGCTGAATGTCAACGGGACGACCCGGTCATCCCGCTCGCCGACCTGCTGCGGATCTTCCAACAGCATCGAGCAACTGGCACAGAACTATCCTTTGAACGCGTGATCCACGACTGTTGTGCGTTCGATGCGACATCCTCCCGGGACTCCAGATGTAATGTGCGATGGGCGAAGAACTCAGGCTCGCGGATGCCATGCTTCTCCATGAGAATGGAGCCACCTCGGATGGGAGCGAAGTGTGGGGCGCTTTCTCCAGCACCTCCAGCCATACTCTTCGCTGAGCTGTCCCACGGGATGTTCTTCCATGAAACGACTCTCCTTCATCGTGGGGCCGGCAGAGACGATCTGGGCTCTTCCGGTGCATTCCTCATGCCTCGGGTGCAGAAGCCGAATAGCGTGATGCCCAGAGCGATCGGCATGAGCAGAGCGAGTTGGAGAGATCCGGCGTACGAGGAGAGAGCACCAGTCAGCAGTGAAAACAATGCAGCCCCCAGGCCGATATTGGCGGTTGCCGCGCCCGCCTGTCGCGCCGAGGGGCGTGAACTGATCAGGATGGAGAACGTGATGGGGACGAACGGCGCTATCCCAAGGCCCGCCACCGCAGCGCAGGACGCAACCTGAAGCGCCGTATGCGCCAGGCGCAGAGCGATCACCGCTGCCGTTGCCAGCGCGATTCCGGAGAGTCGTATCGTGCGTTCGGAGAGGAATCGCAGCACGAGAGGCGTGCCCGCGCGCCCTGCAGCGATGGCGGCCCAGAGAGCCATGCTGCAATAGGCTGCGCCTGCGATATGAAGGGATGTGTAACGCATGGCGTAGGTACTAAGCCATCCTCCCAGTGAGGATTCCACACCTCCATAGAGCAAGAAGCAGAGGCAATAGAAGCAGAGCATCGCGGGACTGATCGTTGTGGCGGACGTTTGCGCTGCCGGTCCTGTTGCTCCCGATTCGCGCGACGTTGTGGTGCGCCCGTTACCCACAAGTTGAATGAGCCCGACTGCTGTGAATGTCAACAAGAGCAGGAACTGCCCTGAGTACTTCAGGTATGCGCCAGCAATGGCGGGTGCGGCAATGGCACCCAAACTCCACATGAGATTCAGCAGGGAAAGCTGTGCGGAGCGCTCCCGCGGTGATTCGTAGCGTTTTGCCGCGAGCAGGTTGATGGACGTGCTCACCTGCCCCAATCCAATTCCCAGGACAAAGAGCGCAGCAACCCCCGGAAGGTATCCGCGGATTGAAAGCACGCATAACGCAAGCGTCAGCAGTGCTGCGGTCGCAAGCGAGTACCCCAGCAGAAGCGTCTTACGCAGGTCCGAGTACAACGCCAGCGACCCGGTACACAAGCCTAAGAACTGCGCACCCAGCAGCAGCCCGCTTCCGGAGTCGTGCAGGCCCCAGCCGTGTGGAAATGCGGGAAGCATCGGTCCGAGCAGCGACGTCACCGCTCCAGAGAAGAGGAAGCCGAAGCGAAGCAAGAGCAGGGACGGCGTATGAGGTCGGGTGCCGGGCATCCACACCACGTTACATGCCATGGAGCGGCTCATGGGAGCCGATGCGACGATAGCCGTTTGCGCGGTACGATCTCGTTCCAGTCGTGCGCTCGGAGCTTCGCATGGGTGGGCGCAGATGACTCGAGTTCCTTGCCATGGAAATCGTCCGATTCAATCCGCTTGACATCGTCTAGGGTCCTCAGGTAATTATTTGCACCGAGCTACAAAATCGATTTAGTAAACACCGAAATGCAGCCTGGAAGCCATTCCGGATTCCAAGGTGAGTTCACGTAGGCGTCGAGTAGGAGATCTTAGTGCCGTTTCGCAAAGCCTTGCTGCTGCTGGCAGCCGTGATCGCAGTTTCTGTGGCAGGTTGCAATGGAGGGACAACGTCCAACTCCAGCAACGCCGTTCCGATCACGCCGTCGATCGTCTGGGCAGCACCGTCCGCTGTCGCGGCGGGCACGCCCCTGGGAGCGACGCAGCTTAACGCCACCGCAGTGATTCCGGGGACAGCGACTCCCGTCCCCGGAACGTTTGTGTATACACCCGCTGCAGGCTCGGTGCTGTCTGCGGGTTCGCAGACCCTTTCCGCGACCTTTACGCCCTATGCGCCGGCTACGTACAACACGGCGACCGCGACCGTCACACTGATCGTGAACAAGGTGACGCCGACGATCGTCTGGCCAACACCCGGTGCTGTGACCGCGGGTACAGCATTGAGTGCGATTCAATACAACGCTACAGCCGTGGATCCAAACACCGGTGCAGCGGTCCCCGGCACCTTCGCCTACACGCCTTCCCTGGGTACGGTGGAGAGCGCGGTCGGAAGCCAACCGCTGAGCGTGGCTTTTTCGCCCACCGATCCGACGCACTACAGCTCCGCGAGCGCGTCGGTGCAGTTGGCCGTGAGCGCCGCCGGGACGCCGTCCTACACATTCAAGAACGTACAGATTGTGGGCGGAGGCTACATTACGGGGATCTTTCCGCACCCGGCGCAAAAGGGGCTGATGTACGTTCGGACGGACGTTGGCGGAGCGTATCGCTACGACAGCACCAACAATATCTGGGTGCCCATCACGGACTTCATCACGATGGCGAACTCCAGTGAGACCGGCATCGAATCGCTTGGCCTGGACCCCAATGATCCGCAGCGACTGTACCTTGCGGCGGGACTCTACACGCAGTCGTACGGCGCGCCCTGTGTGCTGCTGAACTCTCACGACCAGGGAGCGACCTTTACCAGCTATACGTTCCCGTTCAAGTGTGGGGGCAACAACGATGGCCGCGGTGCAGGCGAGCGCCTTGTAGTCGATCCGAACCTGAGCAGCGTGGTGTATTTCGGCAGCCGGCTCAACGGGCTTTGGCGGAGCGTGGACACAGGTGCCACCTGGCAGCAGGTGACATCGCTTCCCGTGACAGGGGGGGCCTCCGGCGCGGGCATTGTCTTTGAGATTTTCGTGAAGAGCAGCTCGACGTCGGGGACCGCGACCAAGACGATTTACGCCGGGGTATCCGCAACGGGGACGGGAAGCGATCCTGCCTCCTTGTACGTTTCCAATGACGCTGGAGCGACTTGGAGCGCCGTTCCGGGGGCACCAACCGGCTTGTATGTGAATCACGGTCTGCAGGGCGCGGACGGAAATCTGTACTTTTCGCTGGCGGACCAGATTGGTCCGAACAACGCGACCACGGGAAAAATCCTGCAGTACGTGCTGCCATCTTCTTCGGCGCCGAGCGGCGTCTGGAACGACATTACGCCGCCACGTGCGAGTGGCTACCAGGGCGGCTACGGCGGACTTGCGCTGGATCCGGAAGCGCCGGGAACGATCATGGTTTCCACGCTCGACCACTATTATCCGCTGGGCGATGACCTGTGGCGATCGACGAATTACGGCAAGAGCTGGTACTCGAGCAACACGGTGGGCGCGGTGCGCAACGTGAGCCTTTCGCCCTGGGTGCTGTTTGGGGCACCAAGCCTGGTGAGCACAAGCAACTGGCCGACCGCTCTGGCGATTGACCCGTATAACTCCGCCCATGTGCTGCATGGCAATGGGCAGACAATCCTGACGACGTCGGACATGACGGACTCGGATGCGAACAAGCCATCGCAATGGACGATTGGCGCGCTTGGCATCGAGGAGACGGTGCCGCTCGCACTGATCAGCCCGCCGGCTGGTCCGGCGAATCTGCTAAGCGGATTGGGGGATCTGGGCGGATTTCAGCATACAGACCTGACCAAGTCCCCTGTGGCCGGCGCCTTCGCGAACCCGAGTTTTGGCAATGGAACGAGCCTCGACTTCGCGCAGACCGCGCCGGCGGACATCGTGCGGGTGGGCAACGGCTCGAACAACCAATTCGGCGGATACTCCACGGACTACGGGACGACCTGGAAGCCGTTCGCAACGAATCCAGCTGGCACGACCAGCGGCAACGGGACGGTGGCCCTCTCGGCGGATGGGAAGACGATCGTGTGGGCTCCCGGAGACTCGACTGCGGTTACGGCCTATTCGACCGACAACGGGACGACGTGGACCGCATCCAGCGGAGCTCCGAAGAACCTTCCCGTGTTCTCGGATCGCGTCAACCCAAAGACGTTTTATATGTATGACCGCAATGCGGGCACCGTTTACAGCAGCAGCGATAGCGGAGCGACGTTCACGGTGCTGCAGACTGGTCTTGCCAAATACGGTGCGCTGAATGTTGCCTACGACGCGGAGGGGAGTCTCTATCTCGCATCGCCGCAGGGACTCTATCACGCCAGCAAGGGCGCTGCGTTTGCGCAGATCTCCAGCGTTCAGAATGCGTTTGCCGTCAGTGAGGGCGCTCCACGGCCGAACTCAGCGCAGCTCACTCTTTATGTTGGCGGCCAGGTAGGCAGCGTTAGCGGCATCTTCCGGTCTACAGATGGTGGCGCGAGCTGGATACGGATCGACGATGCTGCGCATGAGTTCGGCTACATCAACGTAATCCAGGGCGACCCGCGCGTCTTTGGGCGCGTGTACCTGGGTACGGGAGGAAGAGGCATTCTCTATGCGGACAGTCCGTACTGAAGAGTGGATGGACCCGCCTTGCCGTGGCCGGGCGGGCTGGGAGCACGCTTGGTCAGCCACGCGCTGAGCGAGGCCTGCCCTGTGCGTCAACAGTCAAAACTAACTACTTGACAACTCGGCTTCCGGTCTCATAAGGTTTCGTACGGTTCCGATATAAATCGATTTAGTAGGCTCCAATGAACAGCATGGAGCACCCTTTGGAGGCGTCTTGTACATCCATTCCAAACTTGCCCGGCAGCTCTTGAGTATGCTGCAAACGGCTCCCATCTCCCTGCTGCTGCTCATGGTGGGTCTGTCGCTTTTCAGCAGCGTTGCGCGAGCCCAAACCACGGGGTCACTGGACGGAACGGTGCGCGATCTGACGGGAGCGCTGGTCCCCGGCGCCAGCATCACATTGGTCAGCGAGAAGAGCAAGTCTCGCCGCGTCACCACGAGCAATGGACACGGCGACTTTATCGTCAATGCCGTCCCGCCCGACACCTATGACCTGCTGGTGACGGCGAAGGGTTTCGATACATATCGCGTGAATGGCATCGATATCCATCCCGGCGACCAGAAGACCGTCGCCAAGATCGAGTTGAAGTTGGGCGCAGTCTCCGCAGAAGTAACTGTAAGCGCTGTGGACGCGGGCGTATCTCTCGACTCTCCAGAGAAGAGCTCACTGATTACCGCGGATGACATCAGTCGGCTTTCGACAGTTGGCCGCGATGCGACCGAACTGATCAGGTTCCTGCCGGGGTTCGCAGTCTCCACCGGAGGTGGCCTGAACAACCAGGCAACTTCCCAGGCCGGACAGACCATGGGTTTCGGATCCTCTTCGGTCTCCCAGTATTCGGCGAATGGCTCGACGCCGCAGACTGGCGCGACGACGGTACTTTCCGACGGAGCGAGCGCTATGGATCCGGGCGACATGGGCGCGTCGATTCAGAACGTGAACATGGACATGGTGCAGGAGATCAAGGTCCAGACCTCCAACTTTGGCGCAGATAGCGCAAAGGGGCCGGTGGTGATCAACGCCGTGGGTAAGTCGGGTGGCTCCTCATTTCATGGCACGGCGTACTTCATCGCGCGCAACGGCGTGCTGAACGCCAACGACTGGTACAGCAACAACCAGGGTGCGAGTCGCCCGCCCACAAGTTACTACTATCCCGGCGGGAATATCGGGGGCCCGGTGCTCATTCCTGGAACGGACTTCAATCACAACAGGAAGTTGCGTTTTTTCACCGGATTCGAATTTTACAAGCAGAACGTCTTCTATCAGTTGCTGCAGGCTTTCATTCCCACGCCACGCATGTTGAGTGGAGACTTGACGCCTGCATCGATCGCTTCGGCTATCAACGTGGACCCGAACGTACTGCAGAAGACCTGCCCTAACTTCTACACCACCAACGGGGCCAACGGTCTGGCGAACAGTCCCACGCTCAGCAATTCCGGTGGCTTCTGCTACTCTCCGGGGGCGTCCGGAACCACGTATACGCAGCAGGATCAGCTCATTTCGACGGGAGTGGTGGTAGGCGGCAGTGGATTGCTGCCTGTCGATCCGCGGGCGCTCATCTATTCGAAGTTCTGGCCGACAATCAATCGCACTGCGCAACCGGTTCCAAATTCCAACCTGCTGTCCGATGGTTATAACTATCAAAAATCATTAACCAATAATGTAAATGGATACCAGTATCAGGTGCGGCTCGATGAAGACCTTACCGATACTCTCAAGGCCAGCATTACGTACAAGCTCGAGAAAGTAAACAGCGAGGAGCCGGTCAAGAACGAGTACTATGCGGGAGCAAACGGGGCGACCATCGAGTATCCCACGCACGAATTCAGCCATACGACCTCCAACGGCGTGAACCTCAGTGTGACCAAGACGTTTGGCGCAACTTTGACGAATGAGTTCCTGGCCAATGGCATTCTCTATAAGCAGCCGGCACAATTTGCGAATCCAGGCCTGGTCCAGGACTCGAACACGGGATGGGCAGGCGGCCGCTATTACAACAACGGAGCGCATCAGCTTCCGGGCATCGTCGACTATGAGGCAGGCGTTCCCGATTTTGCGATGGCATACGATCCGCTGGGCACGGGAAAGTTCCTAAACAAGTTCACATACAACGTTGGCGACAACGTGACCAAGCAGCTTGGAGCACACACCTTGAAGGGTGGTGTTTACTTCGAGACCAGCGGGAACAATCAGGTTCCCTATAACTTTACGCAAGGCGAGAACGCGTTCAACCATTACAACGCGGGTTGCGCGACCAACGATGGTCTGCACATCTCGCAGCTGCAGAACAACGTAGCGAACTTCCTGCAGGGCTGCACCGCGTTTACGCAGAGCAGTGCGTCCACCGCAGAGAGCCTTCGCTTCCGGATGTTCGACTTTTTCGTGACCGATGAGTGGAAGGCGACGCGCAATCTGACCCTGACTCTCGGCATCCGCTTCGAGCACCTTGGTGCCTGGTACAACCCCGATGGCCTGGGCATGGCCGTGTGGAATGCGCCCTCGGCGCATGTACTGTACCCGGTTACGACGGATCCGCGCACATTCCCGGGCGTGAGCTGGCACCAGACAAATGCCGCAGTGCCGATCTCGGGACAGCCCACGCGGCCTATGTTCTACTCGCCGCGCGTCGGCCTTGCCTATGATCTTTACGGCAATGGCAAGACCACGCTGCGAGGCGGCTTCGGATACTACCGCTTCCACGACTCATTCAATGATTCCGCCGGTGCGCTGGACACGACGCGCGGCATTCAGAGCTACACGACTCCCTCCAACGCGAGCTGCACATACGACCAGATCTCCGCTGCGGCGGCGGGCAATACCACGCTGGGGCAGGGGTGTGTGTATGTCAACGGCGCGGTTGCACAGTCGGCGCCTTTCTCGATCGAGGCGCTCGATGCGAAGGACGATCGTCAACCCGTGACCTATAACTACAACTTCACGGTTGACCAGACGATGCTCAGCGGCTTGCTGGAATTGAGTTATGTAGGCAACCAGAGTCAGGACGTGTTCACGGCCGGTAACCTTCGCAACCAGAACTACATTCCCCTGGGCGGACTCTTCCAGCCTGATCCTCTGACCGGCACCGTGACACAAGCGGGCTCGACCCAGCAGGTGCAGGCCGACTACCGTCCTTACCCCAACTACACTACCGTCAATGTGCCAGCGCATATCGCCTACGCCAACTACAACTCCTTGCAAGTGAGCTTCACCAAGCGAAAGGGCGCGTTTACCTACGGAGCGAACTATACCTGGGGTAAAGCCCTGGGCATCCACGGCGACTACCGCAGCGGGCCGAGCGCAGATCCCTCCAGCCTGCAGCACAACTATGGTTACCTGGGATTCAATCGCAACAACGCGCTAAACGGCTACTTTTCGTGGCAGCCGGGCAGCTGGTACAAGCGCAACCGCCTAGTCGGCGGGTTGGTCAACAACTGGGAGTTCTCGGGTATCACGAATCTGCAAAGCGGACCGGACGTTGCGGCGATCTACGGCGGTGGTAACTTTGGCCTGAGTGCGGCGCTCTCGTACACGCCTGCCGGAGCGACGACCGCGGTCACGATCCCTTCTGGCAACACGGCTTTCCTGGGCACGCCGGATATCCCGCTGCAACCCGTGACGAAATGCGATCCGCGGCAGAACAAGTCGTACAACAAGCAATATGGGCAGCAGTTCTTCAACGGGTCCTGTTTTGCGCTCCCGGCGTACGGCAGCAACGGGAACTTCGAGATGCCGGACCTTCATGGCCCTGCATATTTCCAGACGGATCTTACGGTGCAGCGAACGTTCAACCTGCATGAGAAGAAGAACCTGCAGTTCCGGATGGCAGCGTTCAACTTTGTCAACCACCCGTTGTACGCGTTCGTCGGGAACAATCTCGGGCTGAATCTGGCGTTTGGATTACCGCAGGGTTATGTGGCTACATCCCCGCAGGATGCCTTTGCCAAGGCCATCCAGACGACTCCGAATTTCGGATTCACACCCAACAAGCAGGGAAACCGAATCGTCGAATTCACGATGCGGTACAACTTCTAGCACTCGGGACCTGAGCCAACGCTCCGCCCCTTCGCAACAACCCGTAGGTGCCGGGCGAGAATCCGGCACCACGGACTAGAAAGACAGATGGAACCACGGGCACTCGCATGCGCCCATGGACTTCAGGAGGCATTGCCGTGCATAACTTCAGGTTCCGTGAACAGTCACCGGCTACCGTCACCAATTCGTTAACAGACCGGACTCCTGCGGCCTCCGAACTGCGTGTTCGATCGCTGCCGTCGTTACTGGGGTGCGTGATAGCCGCAGCCACCGTTCTGTTCGCTCACGGAGCAGACGCACAAGTGGTTCCGGTCGTTGCCAACAGCATTTCAACCCTGGCGAGTGGATTCTCATCTGGGCCAGCGGTCACTGATGCCTGCGGGAACGTGTATGTCTACGAAGGCGGCGGGACGGGCATCGTGCAGATTCAAGCCAGCACGGGCAACGTTACTACCGTGATCAAGAACCCGCAGGGGTATCAGAGCGTTGGACCCGCGCTCTATATGGATCCGGGCAAGAACAACCTGTACTTCCCGGACTTCTCGAACTTCTACACATCTCACTTCGATCAGCTTCCGATCGTGAACTGCACTCCTGGCAGTGTGAACACCAACTTCGGCGGCAACCTGGGCAACCTGGGCAACTACTACTACGGGACTGCCCGCGATGTGGCGGGCGATGCTGCTGGGAACGTCTACTTCATCACCACGTCGAATGTGCAGACGGCCATCTATAAAGAGACCTACAGCGCCGCGACCAGCACCTATACCGACACGGTAGCTTTCACATGGAAGAACAACCTGAACTGGATTGCGGCTGACGCAGCAGGCGACCTCTTCTTTGTCGATAGCGTGACCCAGGACGTCTATTCGCTGACGCTGAATGGAACGAGTTATCCCACCACCCCCGGACTGCTTGTTGCCGGGAGCCACTTCTCGTCGATCTCCGGCCTGACGCTCGATCCGCAGGGCAACCTCTATATCGCGGATACCGGTAAGAGCCTCGTGTTTGAGGTTCCGCTGGAGAATGGCTCACTCAATGGTGCCGATATCTATGCGGTAGCGTCGGTCGGTGTGCCCTTCAAGCCCGCTGTCGACGCCGGCCATAACATTTACGCCAGCAACTACTATCCGGGTGCAACCAAGGTCGCGATCGGATCGACGACCGCCGCGGCTACGGCAGTAGGCTCCTCCGGAACGTTCTCTGTCACCTATCTCTTCAATACTGCAAGCACGCCTACGTCCGCGACGGCGTCGAGCGGAACATCGGGCACCGGTCCGTTCGCGGTCACCGGCGGCACCTGCAAGACAGGTACAGCCCAGGCCGCGCTGAGCACCTGCACGGTCAGCGGAACCTTCCTTCCCACGGCGGTTGGTCTTCAGACAGCGGCTTTGTCCTTTACCAGTGGGAGCGGCACCGTGGTGACCGATCTGGCTGGCATCGGGCAAGGCGCTGCGGTCACGATCGATCCCGGAACCGTGGTGCCGATCTCCGCTACGCTGACGGCTCCTTCCGGCATTGCCATCGACACGCTTAACAATGTGTATGTGACGGATACCACTGCCAACACGGTCACGCTATTTACCAGTCCATCGAGTGCGGGCACGAAACTGTCGACAGGCACGCTGACTCTCGTGTCGCCGAAGGGAGTAGCCACTGACCCTGCGGGAGATATCTTTATCGCCGATACCGGCAATAATCGCATCGTCGAGATTCCAGTGGTGGCCGGCGCACTTTCCAGCAGCGGCACGGTGACACTGCCGGTCACGGTGAAAGCGCCACAGGGAGTTGCAGTGGACGGAAACCTGGTAATCGCGGATACAGGCGATAACACGATCATCCTGGTGCCGAACATTAATGGTCAGCTCAGCTTCACTGCGGCGCGTACGATCGCCACCGGCCTCGGTGGACCGAACGCCGTGGCCTTCGATCCGAATGGCAACCTCTATGTGACCGAGGCAACGAACAACGACCTGCTGAAGTTTGCAGCACCCGCAGGTAGTGCCGCAGGCATCAAGGTTGCCTCCGGGTTCACCACTCCCACGGGCGTCTCGACAGACGCGTCAGGAAGTGTCTTTGTCGTCGACAGCGGGAGCGGCAATCTGGACCGGTTCCCGGTAAGCGGGGGCATTTTCGGTAGCAAGACCATCGTAGGCGGAAGCATCCTGAATCCAGTCGGCGTCGGCGTCGACAGCTCGGGGAACCTGCTGGTTACCGATACCGTCGACAAGACCGTAAACCAGGTGGCGCGCGTCAAGGCGGTGCTGCAGTTCGGCGGCGTCAACCTCGGTTCGACAGGGACTCAGACGAGCACGATCAACAGCTCCGGAAACCAGGCTGTTGTCTTCAGCAAGCCGGACTATACTGTCGCGGCGAGTCCCGCACCAGGCTTCGCTGTGACGAACGACACCTGCACGGGTGCAACCGTCGCGGTCAGCAGCGCGTGCTCGATCACGGCGACCTACACGCCCCCAGCCAAACAGCTGAATGCTGAGGAAGATCTGAATCTGCTGGCCAATGGAGCGAACGGATCTCCGATCCTGCAGCTGATCGGTACGGGAGCGCAGATCACACCTTCTACGCTGGCCGTTACGCTAACGAGTCCTGCAGGTGCAACGACAGTGAATGCCGCTCAGGCGGTAACGCTAACAGCGCAAGTGAGCACGGGATCGAACACGTCGATTCCTGGCGGCACGGTGAAGTTCTCTGTCAACGGTACGGTCGTCGGGACGATCCCTGTAAAGAACAACAGCGGAACGTACACAGCGGTGCTGAATCTTCCGGCTGGACTGCCGGTTGGGAATCCAGTCATCATCACCGGAACCTACAGTGGTGATGTAATCAACTACAGCAGTTCCACCGCTACGCTGAACCTGGTGGTGTTGCCGCTGAGCGACAGCGTGACGTTGGCTCTGTCTCCGACGGGCATCTATACAACGCCGAACAGCGCTGTGGATGATAGCTCGGTCATCAGCGGGGTAAGCCTCACACGCACGGGAGGTGTGGTCACCGCGACCATTCCCAGCGCAACGACGTTCCATGTCGGTACAGCCGTCTCCATCGTGGCCACGGACACGAGCTTCAACGGCGCCTTCCTGCTCACAGCGGCGACCAGCACGCCAACGTCCTCCACCTTGACTTGGACTCAGGGCGGTTCGCCGGCGAATGTAGCGGCGGGGGCAGGTGTCACTGCAACGCTGTCAGCCCGTCAGGATCTGGCTGCGGGACCGACGATCACGATGACGGCCACAGTCATCCCTTCAGGCAGCATCTCGCCCTCGGGGACGGTGACGTTCTACTCGGGCACGACCGTGCTGGGGACGGCTTCGGTCGTGCCGGGCGCGTTCACCGCAACGATTCCGACGACCTTACTGCGGGCTGGAACGACCGCAACGGTTGGCAACGGGGATTTCATTACCACCTATAACCTGAGTGCGGTGTATAGCGGCGACTCGACCTATGCTGGAGGCACCTCGAACGCGGTGCCGATCAGCATTGTGGCTCCGCCATCCAGTGCGCCAGCCTGCACGCTGACGGGTAGCAACGGTTCGGCGGCGACCTGCCTGCTCAACACGTCGGGTGCAACATTCACCATCACCCCGACGAATCCCACGATCACCATCGCCACGGGACAGACTTCCGGAACGACAACCCTCACCGTGAACTCCTTCGGTGGGTGGTCGGGAGTGTTGACCTTCACCTGTGCCGGTCTTCCGGCCTACGCCACGTGCAATCCCTTCCCGGGTACTCCGCTGGTCAACGCCAGTACGGCGACGGCAAGCAATCCGCAGACGACCATCTCGTTCGCCATCAACAGGAATGTAGCTCCGCAGGAATCACACCTGGCTTCCATGATCTGGTGGCTGAGTGGAATCTGCGGCGTGTTCCTGCTCATCGCCCGCTCGAGACTGCGTAAAGCAGGGCATTTCCGCCCGGGTACGATGCTGATGTTGGGAGGGCTGGTGCTGTTGCTTGGAGGCTTTGCCGGGGCAGCTTCGGGGTGCTCCAGCGGGACGACCGTGTACGCAACGCCTGCGGGTTCGAGCACAGTCACGGTGACGGTACATGCGGCACAGCTTGTCCCGGGCACCACGACGGGACAGGTGCAACTGCAGGATGCGAATGTACCGCCGTTCACCATCAACCTGGTCGTGCAGTAGCTTCCCACCTCGCGATCCCGGTGCTGGTACAGGCCGGGACTCGCATTCTCACTATGTTGCTTGCTTGCTTGACCTTGTTATTCGTTGCTCCTCGCGGAGGACTATCAAAGCGATATCGAGCGCACGTGCAGTGACAAAATGCAGCAACTAACCGCCGGGTACTTGAGCAAGCGTCGAGTACTTGATCATGACGAGGTCCCAGCTTTTGTTCTGGCCTAAGTTTTCCCGTTGGTCTGTCGTGCCTGCCGTGATGATGTGCTCGGCCATGCCTGCGCAACAGCGCACGCCGCCGGGTTTCCAACATCCGAGCGCGCCCGCACAGGCGCCCGCGTCGCAGCAGACGCAGCCGAAGGAGTCAGCTCCTACCATCAAAGTGTCGGTGCAGCGTGTCGCGTTGGATATTACCGTGACCGATGCCAAGGGTAAGCCTGTTGCCGATCTTAAGCCGGGAGACTTCCAGGTCTTCGAAGATCGAGTCCCGCAAAGGGTGCGCTCGTTTCAACTGCAGCAGTTGCAGGTGGGACCGCCTCCGGTGGCTTTGCCGAAGCTGCCGGCGAACACGTTTGTGAATCTGCCGCGAGGACCTGAGGGCGGCCCGCCCACGGTCATCCTTTGGGATTTGTTAAACACGCCACAGGACTCCCAGCCCTATGCGCGCGAACAGCTGTTGAGCTTCCTGAAGAAGCGCACAGCAAATACGCAGATGGCGATCTTTGTGTTGAGGGACCGCCTGTATCTTCTGCAGGGTTTTACGGACGACAGCGATCTACTGATCGCAGCACTCGACCGCAAGGGCGTGAAGTCGTACCGGTCGACGTATCTGCAGGGCGCAGGCGAAGCCACACGCACGAGCGATGCGCTCACCGCGACCGAAGGCAATCAAAATGGGGCCTCCGATGAGGTGGACCCCGCGTTTCAACAGATCGCCTCCATGATGCAGCACATGGAGACCATGGAGACAAGCTACCTGCTCGATCGCCGGGTGGATATTACGGCAGATGCGCTGCAGGACCTTGCCCACTTTCTCGTTGGTCAACCGGGACGGAAGAACCTATTGTGGCTATCCGGTTCGTTTCCAGCGGGCATCCTGCCTACCCCGGATGCCGGCAGCCGCGACACCTTCCAGGTGACCCGCAACTATTCGAAGGTTGTGATGGAAGCGACCGACATGTTGACGACGAGTCATGTGGCGGTTTATCCGATCGATGTGCGCGGTCTACAGGTAAATCCCATGTTCTCCGCGGCCAACAAGATGAGCTTCGAGCCTGGCCAGGGCAAGGACACAAAGGCGGTGCGGAGCTTCGCCGATGCCCAGGCGGCGGAGCATACGACGATGGACAACATCGCAGAGAGCACTGGAGGGCACGCGTTCTACAACACCAATGGGCTGGCGGCTGCTGAGGCGGCGGCAGTGCAGGAAGGCTCGACGTACTACGCCATTACCTACTCGCCCACGAACCCTGTGCTGGACGGGAAGGTTCGACACGTGCGGGTAGAGGTGAACCGCCCGGGACTTCGCGTTGCGTACCGGCGCAGTTACTTCGCCGACGATCTCGATGCGCGGGCGCAGGACGCTGCCGACCACAGCGATGACGCGCTCGCGGCCGCGCTGCAACATGGAGCGCCGATCCAGCACGATCTGTTCTTCGAAGCCCACGTTGAAGCAGATGGAACTCCTGTGCAGGCTACGGAGGAGCAGGTTGCCGAGTTGCTCCACTACGAAGCGTTCCATGCACCTTCCAGTAAGAAGACCGCAGACCCGCACAAACCGGTGATGCTGCAGCGGTATGTCCTTCAGTACGTGATGGTGCCGCGGCAGCTTGACATCCAAGTGGGTGCCGATGAACTCCGCCACGACAATCTGGACGTGGCAGCGATCTGTTACGACGTGGATGGAATGGCGCTCAACGGCGAGCGGACAAAGCTGCAGGACGCCATTCATAACGACCGCTGGGCCATGATGCAGCACGAGGGCTATCACGTGCCCATGACATTGCTGGTCCCGGCTCAGGCCCGCTCGTTGCGACTGGCTGTTGAAGATAACGGAAACCACCACATGGGCAGCATCGAGATTACTCTTCCGCTGGCCCGGGAAGGTCCTGACACAGGTCCGCAACACGCCCCCGCAGTGCATTGATCTGCAGTTGAATGGATCGCCGGCCGGAGGGGCCAGAGATCTTCCTGAAACATGACCCGCGGGCCACCCTTCTGTTTTCTGGTCGGGCATAAACGCAGTACGATAAGTAAATCGATTTACTAATCAGGGATAGGGTGATTCGATCCCGCGTGTCCTGCTGCAGAAAGGATGTAAATGCCGCGTCTTGTTCCAGCCGTTTGTTGCTTCGCCCTACTGCTCGTATCTCCCATTGAGCCGATGTTCGCGCAAACCCCGCGGCCAGCATTAGCGGAACCGTGGATGAACAGGTCGCTGAACGCCGATGAGCGCGCCGACTTGCTGGTTCACGCGATGACGATGGAAGAGAAGATCCAGCTTGTGCATGGCAGTGGGTGGGGCGTGCTTCGCGCGGGCGATCCCATACTCCCAGGCCACAACCTTGGGGCAGGATTCACTCCAGGCATCCCTCGTCTGCATCTGCCGGGCATCAACTTTGCGGATTCCGCTGTGGGCATTCGTATGGCAGCTTTGCAGAGCCGCTACGCGACGCTATTACCGTCCGTCATCGGGATGGCCGCGACGTGGGATCCAGGGTCCGCCACGCTGTATGGTTCCGTCATTGGCCGTGAACTGCGCGACCAGGGCTTCAATATGTCGATTGGCGGCGGGGTGGATTTGATTCGCGAGCCGCGTAATGGCCGCAACTTCGAATATGCGAGTGAAGACCCGGTTCTTTCCGGCATCATGGTGGGGCACCTGGCGGAAGGCGTTCAGGCCAACCACGTGATGGGCGACATCAAGCATTACGCTGTGAACGACCAGGAGACAGGGCGAAATGTTCTGAACGCGTTGCTCGACCGCCGGTCCCTTCGTGAGACCGATCTGCTTGCGTTCCAAATTGCGATCGGCCTCGCCAAGCCTGCGGGAGTGATGTGTTCCTACAATCGCCTGAACGGGGACTACGCGTGCGAGAACGATTATCTGCTCCATCAGGTGCTTAAGCAGGACTGGGGTTTCAAGGGCTTTGTGCTTTCTGATTGGGAGGGCACACACAGTACATCCAAGGCCGCGCTTGCGGGGCTGGATATGGAACAGCCTGGCGATACATATTTCGGCTCAGCACTGAAGCTAGCCGTGGAGCGCGGCGAGGTCCCGCAGTTGCGGCTCGATGACATGGTGCATCGCATCGTCCGCAGTATGATCGCTTCCGGCGCTTTCGATGATCCTCCGGTGAGGCGCGTGGTGGATCCGTTTCAGGGACGCGATGATGCTCAGAAGATCGCGGAAGAGGGCATCGTGCTGTTGCAGAACCACGGCGGCGTGCTACCGCTTTCGAGCATGAAACTGTCCAGTGTGGCGATCATAGGAGCCCATGCTGACGTTGGCGTGCTGTCTGGTGGCGGTTCCGCGCAGGTGGATGCACCGAACGGCGATGCTGTGCATCCGTACTTCGGTTCATCGCCCTGGAACCAGCCGGTAGTCTTCCCCTCTTCACCGATGAGGTATATCCGTGAGCAGCTCGCACCGGGAGCATCCGTGACCTTTGACGAGGGCATCGACCCTGCCTCTGCAGCGAAGACAGCTGCGCAAGCCAAGGTTGCGATCGTGTTTGTGCAGCAATGGATGACCGAGGGTCAGGATGCAGAGACTCTGTCGCTGCCGGGCAATCAGGATGCCTTGGTCCATGCTGTAGCGGCGGCGAATCCCAACACGATCGTCGTCATCGAGAGCGGCGGTCCTGTGAAGATGCCGTGGAAGGGCGAGGTGAAGGGCATCCTGGAAGCGTGGTATCCCGGCATCGGTGGTGGACAGGCGATTGCTAACCTTCTCTTTGGCTGCGTGAACCCATCGGGCAAGCTTCCCGTTACGTTTGCAGTGAAGGACGAAGATCTGCCGCATCCGCACGTTACCGGCTTGACTGCGGGGACGGGCAATAACGGCATGGACGGCAAGAACAACCCCAATGCGGACAAGTCGTTTCCTGTTGACTATAACGTCGAGGGCATGATGGTCGGGTACAAGTGGTTTCAGTCGAAGGGGAAGGCGCCTCTGTTTCCGTTTGGCTTCGGACTTTCGTATACGCAGTTCGCCTATGCGGATATGGAGGCAAAACCTGACGGCTCCTCCGTAAGCTTCACCGTGAAGAATGTGGGCGCTCGCGGCGGCGACGAGATCGCGCAGGTGTATGTGACACTCCCCGGCTCTGCTGGCGAGCCGTTCCGCAAGCTTGTCGGATGGAAGCGCATCTCGCTTGCTCCGCAAGAAGTGAAGCGCGTCGAGATCGCGCTCGACCCGCTTTTCCTCTCTGTATTCTCCGTGGCGCAGGATCGGTTTGTTCGTATGCCCGGGGAGTACCTGATCGAAGCCGGCGGGTCTTCCTCCGATCTTCCGTTACATCTCCGTGTACCGCTGGGGGGCCTGTCGGATGTTGCGCACTAGGATGAGGAGATTCGGCCGCAGGAATTCATTCCTGCATGCGATGCTGCTTGCAACTCTTCTCGCAGCTGTTGCAAAGGGACAGGGGCAGGACCAGCGGGATCACAATGTAACGGATAAGTCGGCACGAGAGTTCGCCGGGGCCGCTGACAAGCAGGTCTCCGAGCATCCGGTGTATGCGGACCGCACCGCGCCGGTCGAGACGCGGATCAAGGCCCTGTTGGCCGCAATGACGCTGGATGAGAAGTTGGATGCCTTCAGCACGAATCCCACAGTGCCGCGGCTGGGCATTGTAGGAACGGGTCATGTCGAGGGACTACATGGGCTGGCTCTGGGTGGACCAGGAGGCTGGGAAGGCCGAGGGCAGACGATCATCCCGACGACGACGTTCCCGCAGGCGCGCGGCCTGGGACAGACGTGGGACGCAGAACTGATCCGCAGGGCCGCAGCGGAAGAGGCGTATGAGACGCGCTATGCCTTTGGAAAGTACCATCGCGGCGGTCTGGTGGTGAGGGCGCCCAACGCCGATCTGAGCCGCGATCCGCGATGGGGCCGCAGCGAAGAGTCCTATGGCGAAGATCCCTTTCTCACCGGAACGCTGGCAACAGCATTCACACAGGGGCTGCAGGGAGATGGGGCCTACTGGATGACGTCCTCGCTGTTGAAGCACTTCCTTGCCAACAGCAATGAGGATGGGCGTGGAAGTTCGTCGTCGGACTTCGACGAGCGTCTCTTTCGCGAGTATTACTCTGTGCCTTTCCGTATGTCGATCGAGCAGGGCCATGCGAATGCGATGATGGCGAGTTACAACGCGTGGAACCGTGTGCCGATGACGGTGAATCCTGTGCTGCGCGATGTCGTGATGAAGGAGTGGGGGTTCGACGGCATTCTTTGCACGGATGGCGGCGCGCTGACCAACCTGGTCACGCAGTATCACGGTTACACTACGCCGGAAGACGCGGTGGCGGCCGCGATTCACGCGGGGATCAATCAATTTCTGGATACCTACAAGCCCGCTTTGCGCAACGCGGTGAGCAAGGGACTGGTTTCCGAAGCGGAGCTCGACCGCAACCTCAACGGCGTGTTTCGCGTGATGATCAAGCTCGGCATGCTGGACGCAACGAAGACGGTGCCCTACGCGAGTATCGGGCAGGACAACCTCATCACAGGCGACCCATGGATGCGCGCAGAGAACCGGGCGCTGGCGCGAAAGGTTACGGACGAATCGATCGTCCTGCTGAAGAACAAGGGCAACCTGCTGCCGCTGGATAGGAACGGCCTGAAGTCGCTCGCGGTGATTGGGCAGTTGGCGGACAAAGTCGTGCTGGACTGGTACAGCGGCACGCCGCCCTACACGGTGACACCGCTTGCCGGCATCCGCGCCGGCGCAGACCCGGGCACGAAGGTGAGCTATGACGATGGCAGCGATCTGAGCCGAGCGGCCGCACTGGCGGCAACGGCGGATGCGGCGATCGTGATCATCGGCAATCATCCCTATTGCGATGCCGGCTGGATGAAGTGCCCCACGCCCAGCGACGGGAAGGAAGCGATCGATCGGAGAAGCCTTACGCTGGAGCAGGAACGCATTGCGCAGGCTGTGATGGCGGCCAACCCCAGGACCATCGTCGTATTGCAGGTGAGCTTTCCCTATACAACGACATGGATCGAGGATCATGTTCCTGCGGTTCTCGAGATAGCGCACAACAGCCAGGAGCAGGGAAACGGGCTCGCCGATGTGATCTTTGGGGACTACAACCCAGCGGGCCGGCTGACACAGACGTGGGTCGCGCGCGAGTCCGACCTGCCTCCGATGATGGACTACAACATCCGCCACGGAAGAACATATATGTACGCGAAGGCGAAGCCCCTGTATGCCTTTGGCTTTGGCCTGAGTTATACGAGCTTTCAGTATTCAGATTTGCATGTTAGTGCTCCGCGCGTTGTTTCGGGACAGGCGGAGCGCGTGAGCTTTACCGTTACGAACGACGGCTCGCGGGATGGCGATGAGGTTGTTCAGCTTTATGTGTCGCATCGGCAATCGGCGGTGGAACGGCCCGCGCAGGAGCTGAAGGGCTTCCAGCGGATTCATCTCAAGGCTGGCGAAAGACGCACGGTCACGCTGGTGTTGCCTGCGGAGGAACTCCGTTACTGGGACGCGGCTCGGCATCAGTTTGTTCTCGAAGCCGATGCGCTTGATATCGGAGTCGGCGGCTCGTCCGATCGTCTTCCCCTGCACGTCGTTGTGCAGGTGGGTCGATAATGGCAGCCGGCGGCATCTGTTCGTATTGTGGAGATCCAATGAAGAAGACCACCTGCTTCAGTCTGGTTGCGTTGTTCCTTGCATTACCTTCGCCGGCCCACCTGCATGCGCAGAAGCTCAGCTTGACCCGCAATGAAGCGACGGTGGTTGTGGAGCCCTATGCCCCGAACATAGTGCGTGTGACGCTGAGCCTTGATCGTGCACGGGCGCAGGCGGCGCCGGGTTTCGGGTTTGTCGCTTCGCCGGCTGCGACCGGCTGGACGGCCTCCACTACGGGCGCAGGCGACACCTTAAGATCGGACCGGATGATCGTCACCGTCTCGCCGCAAAGTCCGCCTGGCAAGCCGACCGGAACAGGCGCTGACATCGCGAAGTTTTTCAACGGTTCGACACCCTGGGTAGGCCTCTCCATCAAGACGCCCGAGGGTGCGACGCTGCTGCGCTTGGATGGGTGGCAGATGTCGGTGCCGAACTACAAGGACGGCAATCACGATGTGCTGCTGGACCGGCGTGCAGGTGATGACTCCTTCTTTCGCGTGGGTGCGAGCTTTGCGGCTCCTCCCGATGAGCACTACTACGGCCTTGGCCAGAACCAGGAGGGTTTCCTGGATCGCCGCGGCCGCGTGCTGCGTTGCGCGCATGACTACGATGCCCCGGGCGGCCAGAGCGTTTGCGTTCCCTTCGTGGTGACCAACAAGGGCTATGGCCTGGTGTGGGACAACCCTTCCCGCACCACCGTGTCCTTCGCACTCAATGAGCACACCACCTGGACCTCCGAGGTTGGACAGCGCGTTTCGTTCTTCGTGATTGCCGGCCAGAGCTACGACGAGATCTATTCCGGTTATCGCCTTCTTACGGGCGATGTGCCGATGCTACCGAAGTCTGCGTACGGCTACATCCAGTGCAAGCAGCGCTATACGTCGCAAGAGGAGCTGATGGCGGTGGCTAAGGGCTATCGCGATCGGCACCTTCCCATTGATGACCTGGTCATCGACTGGTTTCACTACACGAAGATGGGTGAGATGGATATGGACCCCGCCAAGTGGCCAGACCCGGTAGGAATGAACAGGCAACTGCATGCGATGAACTTTCACACCATGATCAGCATCTGGCCGCGCTTCGTTCCCGAGGATCGATACTATGCCACGGTGCTGAAGAACGACTGGTTCGAGAAGCTCGCCGACGGCACACCCACGAACGGCCTGCCCTACGACCGTGCGGGGTCCGATATCGACTCGACGAATCCCGCAGCGCGCGAGTGGTATTGGAAGATCGTGAAGGAGAACTACGTCGACAAGGGCTTCGATGCGTTCTGGGCGGATGAAACGGAGCCCGATCTGCCGCCCAACGGGAGCTACTGGCACGTCGGTCCGGGAACGGAGTACTTCAACCTCTTTCCGTTGCTGCATACAAAGGGCATCTACGAGGGTATGCGCAAGGACATGAAGGAGAGGGCGCTGATTCTGGCGCGCGACTCGTATCTTGGCGCACAGCATAACGGTACGATCTTCTGGTCCTCGGACATCAGCGGCAACTGGGACACGCTGAAGCGCCAGGTGCCAACGGGCATCAACTTCGTGGCCTCGGGCATGCCTTACTGGAGCACGGACATTGGTGGTTGGCAGTACCTGCCGTACTCGCACACGCCGCTGCATCCGCCTCTCATAGATCCCTCGGATGCTCGCGCAGAGGTGAACCACTACGACGACTATCCCGAGCTGTATGTGCGGTGGTTCCAGTATGGAGCTTTCCAGCCGAACTTCCGCACGCATGGCAGCCGTCCGGAGAACGAGGTGTGGTCTTACGGCAAGCAGGCGCAGCCCATCCTGGAAAAGTATCTTCGGCTTCGCTATCAACTGATGCCCTACATCTACTCGCTGGGGCACTTCAGCAACCAGACCGGAGCTCCGTTTATGCGCGGACTGTTTATGGACTTCGGCAATGATCCGAAGGTGGCTGACCTTGGCGATGAGTACATGTTCGGACCTGCGATGCTGGTCGCTCCGGTGACGGAACAGGGCGCGACAACGCGCGATGTGTATCTGCCTGCCGGAACGGACTGGTACAACTTCTGGACGAATGAGCGGTACAAGGGCGGCCAGACCGTGAAGGTGCAGGCACCCATCGACACACTACCGCTGTTTGTGCGAGCAGGCTCCATGATCCCGCTGGGCAGCGTGGTCGAAAGCACGAACGAAGATCAGAAGATCGCTTCCGTGCGCATTTATCCGGGTGCAGATGGCGACTTTGAACTCTACCGCGATGACGGCAAGACATACGCCTATGAGCGCGGCAAGTCGGAGATCACGCATCTGCACTGGAGCGATGCGACCGGGAAACTTACGCACACTGGAGCGGAAGTGAACTTCGCAGGAGGCAAGGAAGCGATCGAAATCATCGGGCCCAAATTACAGTAAATTGGTACGTTTCTCCGGTGCTGCGGTTTTGCCTCGAGCTGCGCTCTTGCAGAAATGGACCTGGAAATCCGGGGGGACCGCAGATTCCCTTCGGGAATAACAAACAAGGGAGCTATACCTGCGAGAAACGTTCGAGGACCGCTGGAATCGATCCTGCGGAGCCACGGTCAGGAGTATTTCAGAAGCATCCCCGAGTAGGCGGGGACGAGCGTTGGCGATTGCTTTCGAAGCTTAGCGTGATCTGATAGGCGCGCGAACGTTACGCCGTCGCTGCTGTTCAGCGCGGGGCCACTCAGCGTCCAGACCTCATTCAGTTTCTTCTCGGCGGCGAACTTCGGCAGGGCAATCTCGATTGCTGCATCCGTGCCGCCTTTGTTGATGAGCCCGACCAGAAGTTGCTTGTCCTTCCTGCCTGCAAATGCCACAACCGAGCTGCTTGCGCCGAGCAGAGTTCCTTCCAGCATCTCGGCTCCGCAAAACGCCTGGGCGAATTGCATGCCGAAGTACAGTGGACGGCGCAGAAATCCGTTGCCGCTGTCTCCGACGATGGGTGAGTAGATGCCATTGCCTCCACCATGCAGGTTCACGCCAGCGTGTCCTCCCTGCGCCAGCGTCAGCATGTAACTCGCAGCCCACAAAGCCGACGCGTAGGAGTCTGACACGCCTTTTTGCCCGCCATGGAAGCAGGAGTTGCACTCCGTGTTGCGGAAGGGAACGCCGGTACGTTGAGCGGCGGCTAGCTCCTTTGCGATCTCCGGGTCTGAGTCCAGGAGGTGCTCGGCCGTCATGCGCGGATCGCCGGCCGGCCCCATCGCGTAGTGATGCCCTGAGGCAAAGGCGAGGCCGTTGCGTTCCGCAGCGGCAAGCTTCTCTACCCAATCGAGGCGCACTGCGATGTCTGGCCCGGCAAATGGAGCATCGGGAGCGGATTGACGTATGGCCGAGGACCACTCCTTCCACTGGTTGAGATACTCCGGAAATTCCCAATCGTTCGAGCGGAAACCGCCGCGCCAGAAGTCATCTTCGTTACCGAGTTGAAACGCGAGCAGGCGTTTCCCCACGAACTTCTGGACACAGGCTGCTTCGGCGGCGGCTTGCTGTGGCGTCCCCTGCGCGAAGTTCAGGCCGTAGATCAAACGCCAGCCTGTCGCTTCGAGAAAGGACGAGAGTGCCTGGATGCAGCCAGGATGAAAGACGGTTTCACGGTTGCCGTTCCTGATGGAGGGATCGGTGAGGTCCCACTCCCAGTACTTCTTGCCGCGCTGACTCATGGAGCGTTCTGCATCAGAAAGAGGCACGGTAGGGTCGTCGCGCCAGGTGGTGAAGGCACTCAGATTGCCTCCGAGCCGAAGTACGCCGCCGGTCGGAGCGAGTTCGCGAAACAACGTCACCAGGGCAGTGTTGCTCGCTGCAAAGAAGGCTGGATTGGCGAGCTGAGGTGATTCATAGCTGAGCCCGTTGAAATCATGGGGAACGCTCGTCAGGACCCGGTCAGAGAAGCCAAATCGGCTTGACGCCTGCTGTCCGCGAAGGTCAGGAAGGAGCGTGGCTGCCAGCGTTCCAGCGCCCAGCTTCAAGAGGGATCGACGATCGAACATGCAAAAACTCCTTTATCGGAAAAAGATCATACGCGGTGGGAGCTGCGTCGTACAGGGTATATGAGCCAAATGAATCGATTTAGCAGAGAGTTTTAGGCTTACCGCGTTCGGCCTGCAGGCTTGCGGCGCGCGACGTCGCGGAGATCGCTGGAGAGCGGCCTGGCATGAGTTTCAGCACCTATGATGATTGAAGTACACTTCACCTGATTTGCGAGGACGAAGTCATTGGCGATCAAGCCGAAAAACCCGGAAGCGAAGCCGATCAACCTGAAGGTGCTTGCGGAGTATCTCGACCTCTCGCCTGCCACGATCTCCCTGGTTCTCAACAATGCCCCGGGAGCGAAATCGATCGGCATGGCGACTCGCGAGCGGGTGCTTGCGGCCGCAAAGAAGCTGGATTACCGGCCCAATCCCATCGCCCGCTCCTTGCGCACGCGACAGACGTACACGATTGGGATTCTTGTGCCGGAGTTCAGTGAAGGCTACTTCACGATGGTGATGAACGGCGTGGAAGCAAGCCTGATGCAGGCGGGCTACCTGCACTATGTCATGTGTCATCAGGGGCGCCAGGATCTCATCGATGAGTTTCCGCAGTTGCTGGCGAAGCGATCGGTCGATGGGTTTCTTCTGGTGAACACGTCTCTGAATGAAGCGGTGAATCAGCCAGTGGTTTCGATCTCAGGCCACAAGCGTCTTACGGGCGTGACAAACATTGTCCTGGATCACGAACGATCGGCAGCGCTGGCCTTGAAGCACCTCTACGATCTTGGTCACCGCAAGATTGCATTCATGAAAGGGCAGCGTCACGCTTTGGACTCGGAGGCGCGCTGGGACGGTATCGCTTCCATCGCCCAGAAGATTGGGATTCATGTGGACCCGAAGCTGTGTGTCTTCCTGGAAGCCAACTCCTGGTCACCGGAGTTGGGTTATCCGGTTGTCAGGGATCTGCTGCGCCGTACGCGTGATTTCACGGCAATCTTCTGCTTCAACGATATTGCGGCGATCGGCGCAGTGCGTGCCATCGATGATGCGGGCCTTTCCTGCCCCGGGGACATTTCAGTGGTGGGATTCGATGACATTGCCAGTGCGATGTACTACCGTCCGAGTCTTACCACCGTCCGCCAGCCGCTGCACCGGATGGGAGAGGCCGCAGCCCAGTTGCTGCTGCGGCGCATTCAGTATCCGAACGAGGCCTATCCAGAGACCGTGATGTTCGAGCCGGAGCTCATCGTTCGCGAGTCGACGGGCCCTCCCCGGCGAGGGCCAGCGCCAAGCGGCCAGGCCAAGAGTGCACCGGCACGCCGGTCGAAGAAGGGTACCGGGCAGCAGTAGTTGCCTGGGACCGCGCGCCGGCTGCTCCGGTAGCTTCCCAACCCATATCCCGACGTGGTATGTTGCTTTGCTAAATCGATTTTATGGGGGCATTGGGAGGTGTATGGTCTCCCGTGCCTTCGTTCCCATCGAAGGAGTTCAGCAACCTTTCATGCCGATTCTGTCGCAACGGACGTCTCGCCCTTACTTTCCGAAGCTGCTTGTCCTTGCGTGGATCACGCTTCCTATCGCCGCACAGACGCCGCAGCTCCCTCCCATTAGCGAGACGCCGCAATCTGTGCCCTATCTCTGGAAGAACGTCATGATCCGTGCCGGAGGGTTTATCTCTGGCTTACTGTTCAGCCCCACGCAAAAGGGGCTGGTCTACGCGCGTACGGATGTGGGGGGCGCCTATCGATCGACGGACGCGGGCGAGCACTGGACCGCGATCACCGATCAGTTTGGACGGGAGGAAGACAACTTTCTCGGTATTGAAAGCATGGCAGTCGATCCGAACGATGCGAAGAAGTTATATCTCGCCGTGGGCATGTACTCGGCCGACTGGGGTGGCCCGGCCGCAATCCTACGCTCGGACGACCAGGGTGCAACGTACCAGATGACGCGGATGCCATTCAAAATGGGGGGCAACGACAACGGCCGAGGATGCGGCGAACGTCTCGCCGTGGACCCCAATCTTGGATCAGTGCTCTTCTTCGGTTCGCGCAAGGCAGGGCTTTGGAAGAGCACTGATTCAGGGGCCACATGGAACAAGGTGGAATCGTTTCCGGTAACGGGCAAAGTCACCGGCGTGGGGCAGGACACCGGCATCACGTTTGTGGTCTTTGAGGCGGCCAGCGGCACCACGGGCAAGGCAACACCCGTGCTGTATGCCGGAGTGGCGCAGGCGGACAGCGGTCTCTACCGCAGCAAGGATGGCGGCGAGACGTGGGAACTCGTCCCTGGCGCGCCGGCTGGCCTGTTTCCTAGTCATGGCGTTGTCCTTCCGGGAAAGGCCATCTACTTCAGCTACGTCAACAATGTTGGCCCGAACGACATCACGGATGGAAGCGTGCAACGCCTTACGCTGGCCGATGGCAAGTGGAAGGACCTCTCGCCGGTGAAGCCAGGCGGCGAGGGGCAAGGCAAGTTTGGTTTCGGCGGCATCACCATGGACGCCGAGCACCCGAACACACTGATGGTGACCACGATCGACCGCTGGTGGCCTGGGGACACGGTGTTTCGCACAACCGACGGAGGCAAGCATTGGAAGGACGGGTTTGATGGATCGACGTTCACTGCGTCGGCCGTGCCGTGGGTCTACCGGCATCATGAGACGATCACGAGAACGCACTGGATGAACGACATCAAGATCGATCCCTTCGATTCGGGCAAGGTGATGCTGACCTCCGGGGAGGGTATCTGGGGCAGTGCGAATATGACTGCGCTCGATACCGGCAAGCAGGTGCACTGGGGTTTCCCCAATGAAGGTATTGAAGAGGTGGTGCCCGTGGGGATCGTGAGTCCACCACAGGGAGCACCTCTGCTCAGCGTTGTGGGCGATCTGGATGGGTTCAGGCATGAGGACCTGAGGCGGTCGCCGGCGGGAGGTTCGTTCTCGAATCCGACCTACTCCGGAGGCACGTCCATCGATTTCGCGCAGTCGGACCCGAAGATCATCGTGCGCGTAGGCAATGGCGATCCGAAGGTTGTTCATGGAGTGTACTCGCTGGACAACGGCGTGACGTGGAAGCCGTTTGCGAACGAAGTTCCGGGCAGCGACAAGGGCGGCGGGACGGTTGCGATTTCGGCAGATGGAAAGACGGTGGTTTGGACTCCGTATCACGGGGTTCCGCAGTGGACCGCTGACTGGGGTCGCAACTGGAGCGCTTGTGCGGGGCTGAACGACAAGATGCGCGTGGTGGCCGACCGAGTGAATCCGGTCAAGTTTTATAGCTTCGACCTGGAGATGGGACAGTTTCTGGAGAGCCTGGATGGAGCGCACAGCTTCAACGTGCGGACAGAGCCAGTTTCGGCGCCAAAGGCCCGCTACGCGAAGATTGCGCCGAATCCGCTTCGTGAGGGTGACCTATGGATCGCGGCCGGCGGTAAGGTGTATCACAGCTCAGATTCGGGCGTCACGTTTGTGGAGCTTGTCGGCATGACCGATGTGCAGACGCTTGGCTTCGGAAGGCCAGCGGCCGGCAGCACAACACCGATGATCGTGATGAACGGGACGGCCGTAGGGGTCGAGGGAACCTTTCGCTCCTACGATGATGGTCTGAGCTGGGTCCGTATCGACGATGCGATGCATCAGTTTGGCTGGAAGAATGCGGTCATCGGCGACCCTCGTGTAACCGGTCGCGTGTATGTGGCGACCGGCGGTCGCGGCATTCTCTATGGCGAGCCCGCGAAGTAAGGGAGGTTCGAGTACGTGCTGTATCTTCCTCTGCGGGGAGAGCCTTAATGCAAACAGCCGCTTATGGAGGGAATCCGAGCAGGACGCAGATTGCCTTCGGAAATGTCGGACAAAGCGAGCTACACCACAGGGGCAAGGCCCTCACGAGGGTCACTTTGGGGAGGGGTAGAGTGTCCAGACGGCTTCGTCCGACGCGCCTTCCGGCGTGCTGATGATGATCTTGTTCGCTCCTGCGGCTAGAACGACGCTTTTCCACACAGCCAGGTGAAGACTGTTGGGCCGCTGCGATCCATAGGATTTGCCGTTCAGGGTGAGGGTGACGGACGCGGCGTTGGAATAGACCTTGACCTGTGTGAGCGGCTGGGTGCGATTCGTGTCGCGGTGGCTGGTGATGTACGCCATCGGTTTGGTAGTCCAGTTGGCCTGGTAAAAGAAGTAAGCGTCCTTCCGCACCTTGCGGTCCTGGGTGATGAGGCCCTTGATATTGCCACCGTGGATCGTTCCATCTTCGGCCGCGAGACCTCCACTGTCGAAGGCGAGCCAGACGAAGCTTCCCCAGACCTGTGGCCTATTCCGAATCGCTTCATAGTTGGCCTCATGGATGAGGGCCTGCCATTCCTCAGGCTGAAACGAGCCGTAGGGTGCGACAGGTTGCGAATCTGCCTTCGAAAGGCCCTGTTGGTGATCGCTCACCTTCGCGCCCCCACCGTATTCGCTGATCGCCAGGCCGTGATTGCCGGATTTTGCGTTTGCCTTGTCGATCTCCGCACCCATGAGTTGCGGGCTGCCGAAGTACCAACCCGGATAGTTATTCTGGGCGATCAGGTCAGGGATGTTGACGATCTCTGGCTCGTTGCTCAGCATGTCGCCATGAGAAGCTCCCACGGTGTAGCGCGTGGGATCTTCCTTGTGGGCGAGCCTGTTCAGCTCATCGACGACGGTCAGACCCGATGCCTTGTACTTCGAGCTGAGTTCGTTGAAGAGGCTCCACATCACGATGGATGGGTGGTTATAGTTCTGCCGGATCATCTCGGTCAACTGCTGCTTTGCGTTGTCGCGAAACGCCTGCGAAGCTCCGACGGTCGAGAAGAGGGGAAGCTCGGACCAGACGATCATGCCGGTGCGGTCGTAGAGGTCGAGCGCGGACTGGCTGTGCTGATAGTGGACCAGGCGGAGGCTATCGGCCCCCATCTCGCGCAGGATATCCAGGTCCTCCCGCTCTTGCGCCGGGGCGACGGCCCAGCCCACTCTGCCGTAGTCCTGGTGAAGACAAACGCCGTGGAGCTGCCGCGGGAGTCCATTGAGGAGGAAGCCCTTGCGGGGATCGACTTTGATGGACCGCAGGCCAAGCGGCTGCACCACGGTATCGAGCACCTGATTGCTTTCGTCCACCAGGTCGACGCGAACCTTGTACAGATAGGGGTCGTCCACGCCGTTCCAGAGATGCGGATGGGGCACGGTGATGGTTTGCGATACGGGAATAATGCTTCCTGGGGGGACTGTGCCGTTCACTGCGGTCTTGAACAACGGCTTGCCTGCACCGTCAATGACCAGCACGCGCACAGAGAGCTTGCTGGCCCCTGCAAGATTGCTGTTGATTTCCGTAAGGACGCGGACGGTGGCGAGCTCCGGCTGTACCCCGAGTTGAGTGAGAAACACGCCTGGAGAAGCGTTATCGAGCGGAGTGATATCGATGGGGCCGGTCACGAGCAGTGAGACGTTCCGGTAGATTCCGCCGTACAGCAGGCTGAGCTCGATGGGAGCTACATCCTGGTTGAGTCTGTCGTCCACGCGCACGGCGAGCATGTTTGGCTGACCCAGATGGAGCTTCCCTGTCAGCTCATAGGAAAATGCCGCAAATCCACCGCGGTGCTCGCCAAGCTTCTCGCCGTTGAGGTACACGTCGCAAATAAGGCTGACGCCCTCGAAGCGCAGGAAGACGCGCTTGCCCTTCCACTCAGGCGTGGGCGTGAGGATCTTCCGGTACCAGGCTTCGCCGCGGTAGATGGAGGGCGATCCCGCACCCGCGACGAGGGGGAACATGTGCGGAACCGTGACGCTGCTCCAGTGGCTGTCATCGAAGATGGGGGAAGAGGCATCCGGGAACTCGCCCGCCTTGAAGCGCCAGCCTTC